>Ga0255777_10001731_pt1 | contig 20274 bp, 30 predicted proteins | sample 101ome_15_FD_179975 | JGI IMG/M metagenome (GOLD analysis project Ga0255777, IMG submission 179975) | Coastal salt marsh microbial communities from the Groves Creek Marsh, Skidaway Island, Georgia - 101402AT metaG (version 2) | ecosystem: Environmental > Aquatic > Marine > Intertidal zone >... | reverse complement strand
TGATTTGTAAAGTGTATCCACTGATGGATTTGATTTTCTATAACTAAACAAAGGATAAGTGTTTAAAACATCCTCTGCACTTTTAACATAATATTCGTTAACTTGTGACTCATTAGCACTGCTAAGTAACTGCTTAATTAACTGAATTTGTTCATCATATATCCTTGCCAACTCGCTGTCGTCGCCATTTTGGTAAAGATCACTGGCTTCGTACCAAACTTCATTAAGCATGTCTGCTTCATCCTCAGTTAGTTCTCTGTCTGCTTGTGCTTGGATTTGTTTTGCCAGTTGCATTGCGATTGGCTTATATTTCGCACATAAGTCTCGAGTTACTAGATAATCCAGCCCCTTGAATTCCCTGTCACTGTTTACATTTGCCATTTCATCAGAACCCGCAGGACAGTCCTCGGGGTTGACATTAAGCATATCCATAAACAAATTCATCTCTAAAATATCTTCAAGAGGGCTACCTGCGTCAATGAGATCCTCGTTTAATTGACCTTCGCTAATAGCATCTAAACGGTTTTGTAGTTCTTTAATATCTAGTTTGTTCATTTTATTAGTTCCTTTTTTCCCTGCCTACTGGCTGTTCTTCGCCACCCTGTGCGGCAGGTGCGGCTGCAAATTCGTCATCCATGTCCATTGTTGGTTCCATGTCTGGTTCATCCGCCATGTCAGCGTCCATGCCCATATCTCCCGCAGGTGCATCACCTGTTAGGATTCTTGTTGCGCCGTCTGCTGTCATACGATCGTTTTTCATTACATCCATTGTACTTTGTAGTGCTTGTGTCATCTGTGCCACAAACTGATCTGCAATGTCTGAACCCATTTCATCACGGATCTTATCAGCAACAGGCTGTAATTCTTCGTTAAGCATTTCACCAACATCTTGGATCATTGCATCATATTTGTCAACCATGCTTTTGGCAGCCATAACAAGTTCACTTGCTTCAACTGCGCCTTCTGTAACTACACTTTCGTCAGTTTTTTTCTTAGCATCTTTAGCAGCCTTTTTCATTGGCTCTGTTTTGTTTCCGTCTTTATCCAAATCTAAAAAGTCAGGCTTTGCTTTCTTTTCAGCAATATGCTTAGTAAGTGCTTCAAGAGCAAGTTTCATTTCATAATAACGTGTGCGGCTCTGTGCCTTTGCACCCATTGAACTTTCATAAATGTTCATCTGTGCAGACAAGTTTTTATGCAAACGCTTTGCTTTGTTTTCTGTGAGGTTATCTAAATCTAGTGCATAACCAAATACACGCTTTGCTAAATCATTTACTTTTTTAGCACTTGGTGCTGGTGTGAGTTCTTCAAGGTTCATGGTTCAATCCCTTTAATTCTTAATATACACTATTTATTAAAGTTCTACTGTTTTGAGTAGTTGTGTGAGTTTGCTATCAGCATCATATAGCAGTGGCATGTCTGCACTTATGCGATTGCTCATGGTAATTTTACGATTTGGTTTTGATCTGCGCAAATGATAGTGATAAAAGTCTATGTCTGTTTTAACTTTTTGTAGTTTTTGATCTAGTTCGCAAATTTGTTTTGCTTTTTGTGTATTGTTTTTAATTAAGCAAAGAGCATAACCCACTGCGCTCTTGCGTCTGTAAAAACTTTTGTCTTTGCATACCCATGTACCATATACACATTCAATAACATAGTCATTAACCTGCACTGTGCCATGTTCTAGTTTGCGTATTTTTATTTCTGGAGTAAAGTCGAGAAGATTGTTTATTCGATTACGAAGTTTTGCAGTTTCCAAGTTTGAAGACGATGTTGTCATTTTGTTTTTGCCTTATTAAGATAGATTTTTCTGTTAAGCGGCGTGCCACTTCCTGTTGTCTCTCTGTTAAATCTCTCTTACGCACAGGCTTTTCACTTATCTGTTCAATAAGTTCCTGTTCCTCCTGGGTAACAAATGTTTGTAACCCACTTGTAAATTCTACAAAACGCATTATTTCAAACTGCTTACGTTAACGTCAACTGTTGCACCTTTTGCTCCGCGGATCATGTTTGCCCGTTCTGCAGGTGTAAGTTCATCTGTAATCTGTATCATCCCGTTTGGTCCACTGGGATCTATTTTTTTATCAGCAAGGTTCATAGTAAATTGTATACGAGGATCGTTGGGATCTGCAAATGTTGCTGAAAATCCCTGTACGCCTACAAGTATATACTGTGCTTCATTTAGTTGTACAGTTGCACCTGTTTGCATTCCATACTGTGCTTCTAGTATTTTCATCTGCTTCTCTTGTTAAGTGCCGCTACACGTTTACTTGCTGGATTAACTCTTTTTGTTTTCTTTGCTTTGCGAGCCATTCTAGCACCTAACCTTGCTTTTGTCATTTTTAATTTTATTCTTTTTTTGATGTCTGGAGCAGCAAAGCACTGTGCTGGTGAACTTACAATACGACTTTTACGTTTGCCACTGGTGCAACGAAACTTGCGCACAACTTTGTTGCCGCGTTTTGCCCATGCCATGCCTTCTGTAAATTCAATTAATCTCATATAGTATTTATCAGTTACTGACTTAGTAACATAAAGAATAGTGTACCACAAGCCGCGACAAGTGCGCCTATGATAGCAGTACCCCAGGTGACGAGTTGTTTGTGTCTGTCTGCTTTCATAGACAGAATCATGTCTCGCATTTCAATCAGCGTTTGTTCAAATTTATCCATGCGAGAACTTAAATTTTTTAGTTCTCTATGCAAACCATTATACCTTTCAGAGCACAAGTCTACATGTGCTTCCAAAGACTCTTTTTCTAGTTCGGACATATCTTCTCACCTACCTTAGGGTGATGCTATGAATTATCTTTTAAATATGTGCCTAGTTAGTGTTTTATATGTGCCTAAAATTTTAGCATCAACACTATTTAGTATTTGGTAGGTGCAGGAAAAAACTGTATGTTTATGTATTCAGGATCTTGCGTATGGAATACACTGGGTTTAAGTTGTATTGTGTTATCCAATCCTGGTATTACAGGTATCATATCAAACGCTTCATGCAATCTGTCTAAATTTTCACCAAAAACATCTGCGTGTTCACTGCCAATAGCAAACATCCACATGTTTACATTTGGATTCATCATTATCATTTGAAATTTGTGCTTTTCACCAATCTTGTTATACAGTTCACTGTGAATGAAACCATCTTCTTTACTAAAACTGTGTAGTTCAGGTAGTTGTAAAACAATAGGCTGTGTCAGTATACCTACAGTTTGTAGAACTGTCTCCCAGTTACGCTGTTGATTGCGTGACTTTCCGTCACCTCGGGTAACACCAGTACATGTAATATCTACTAGGCTTACACCCCATACTGCACTGGGTATATCAAACACTGTTGCCATGTAGAGGATCCTTTTCTCGTAGATATAATCCTAGTTCAACTAGTTCTGCCTGACCTTTACACTCTATACAATCTACACTAGTGTAACCCATAAAATTTAAACACTGCAATCTGTTAGTACCCATGTATACACCCCAGATCATGCCATCTTCATTTACTTGAGGCGGGTTAATATGCTCCCACATAGATTGGTCACCTTTGCGTTTACGATAACTTGTGTTCCACCATTCCAGTGTACACTTATAATACAGGATGGGATACCATAATCCGTCATCCATTATACGAGGAAGATCACGCCAATACCATCTATTATCTGCATGCCATCCCATGGGTGATAACTTGTCTAGTTCCACCCTGTGTATTCCAGAATGGTCCTGCCATAGGCTATTACAGTGTCGCATAATATATGTATTTAACTCATAAAAAAAGCGGTGCTAAAAAACACCGCTTTTTATAAAATAGTTTATACTATCTTAGAATGTGTTTTCAAAGTAAGCAACGATTGCTGCTGTTACACCTGTTGAACCAACACCGTAGTCTGCGCCAACAGTTGGCACTGGGCCTTCTGCTAGAACGTGTACTACGTCTGATGCGCCAGCGTTAAAACCGCCTGTTGTGTCGTCACCGATACCGATAACTGTTGCAGTTGTTTGGATGTGCTGGATCGCTGCATCTAGTTCGTCTTGTGTCATGTTTGACTTTGATAGTGAGATAAGAGAAACCTGCTTATCACCACTGTATGTTTGTGCGTTACGAACGCCTACGTTTAAATCAGCCATTTATCTGTTCCTTCGCTAAAATTATACTAGCTCAAAGCCAGGATCTGTTACGTCACTGCTTGAACAGTCTAGGCTGTTACCGCCAGCCGCTGTAAGTGTGCGAATTGCAGTTTGTAGTGTACTTGCTGTATAAGCACCTGCTGGGTAAATAGCAACACTGATTTGACCTGATGTGTCACCTTCTACTTGGTACATTTCAATGTTTGCACCACCGCTAGTGATTTTTTCAAAGATTGCTTCAACGCCTTCTTCAGGGTCTAGCTCATTGCGTAGATCTTCTACGTTACCTGATACGTCTTTAACAATAATTTTAAAGAAGTCAAGTTGTGGTCCATTAAGGATCACTGTTTCGTCTGCTGAGATTGCACCAGAACCTGCTGCGCCTCTGCCTTGATGGACAACGCCAAACGCTGAACCATGGGTACGGGTAATTTCCGCCATTTTTTATCTCCATTTGCAGGGAAAGTCTAATACCTGCTTACAAGTATTTATAAAAAAATACAGAAAATTAACCTGTTATGTTGCTTTTACCTATAGCATATCCAACAGCAAATGCGCCAGCGGCTTTTGCCCAAGTAGGAATCTTTTTATCACTAGGGATTAGTTTATTGTTCTTAACCATGCCCATGTACTGTTTGCTGATGTCACTGCGATACTTTCCATCTACACGTTGACTGTTAACCATTCTAGCACTTAGTGCAGTGCGCTCTCCGGGATTACTTCTACCATAGTCAGCACTTACACGTCTTGCGGCTTTGAGGAAACTACTGTCAATACCTAGTTGTTTTTGCTGACGCATAAGAAAAGTTCTATCCATTGCAGTACTGTCTCTACCAGAGATAATATCTCGAAGATAGCGTTTAAATCCGATTTCGTCAAATTGCACATTGCCTGATGCAGTTACGCCTGAATACTTTGTTGGATTGTTAATAATACTAGCAAGGTTATGTAGGTCGGTACCGCCCGCTTTTACACCATTAAAGTTCATAAACTTTAGTGTATCTTTGGCATACTTTTTAGCAAATGCAGGATTTTCAAAACGCATTTGTTGCAACATCAACAGTTGTTCAAAATAACTTTCTGCTATGTCATTCATGTTTCTGCCCATGGTGTCTCCACCTGTGCGTATGTAACGTGCTTCTGTAATCTCTTCTCTTATAAACTCAAACACCGGGTCTGTCCTTAAGGCTAACTACTTTTTTAGGCGGTCCTTTGCGGAATCCTGTGTAAAATACTGGTCCTGTATCCTTGCCACTTCCGTCACTTCCGCTTGTTGCTGTTTGACTTTGTCCTGCTGCGTTTGAAATAGAATCACCTGCTCCAGTAGTTTGATTTGCAAGTGCTGCTAATCCTGCACCTCTTACAATAGGTTTTTTAAGGAAATTCTTACTTTTCGTTGCAACTGTTGTTGCTGATGCGCCTGCTTTGCCTGTACCTGGTTTCTTTACAACGTCATCTGCTTTTTTAGTTGCTGCAGATGCCGCCGCTCCTGCTTTGCCTGTATCTGGTTGCTTTTTTGCTTTTTGTTTAATAATTGCAATATCTTTTTTTGCACCAGGTGTGTTTGGATTAATAACAGTTGGTTTTCCATCTACACCTGCAACTCTAGGCCCTTTTGGTGTTTGAATAACAGAACCAGGTTTAGGTGTAGTTGGCACTGCATCCGTTGCATCACCTTTTGGTGTTTGTGTAGTAGTATCAGGTTTAGGTTTAGTTTTTGTTACTGTATCTGTTGCATCCTTGGCCTTGTCTTTATGCTTCATTGCATTTTTAAAAACATTAAATCCTGCTTTGCCAGCACCATAAAGTCCAGCAACACCCTTTCCGATTGCACCACCCACTACTGCTATTGCTGCATCAGTACCTATTCTACGAGTTAATTCTTTTTTATCTATTTTACCTGTTTGATAATCTCGAATGTCTTTATAAGTTTCGTAGCCTTGCATACCAATACCCAGTGCAGTCAAACCACCAAGAACAAATGGAACAATTTCGTCTACTCTTTGACGTTCTGTTATGAACTCATTTGCTCTCATTACTTGCTCCAGTTCTTAACAGCATTGAAGTTTTGTTTACTAAACTCCATTCTGTCTACTAGTTTAACTGCACCACTGTCTTTACCAATAGCAACAAAGCCTTCTGGGTTTGTTACAGTATATCCAGTATCAGTGCGAATAAGTGACTTAATACTATCCACCTTATTCAATTTATTTATAAGCATATTTTTAAGTGCAATAATGTCTTTGTATACTGCTAGAGCACCTGCAATGCCTTCTATATTATCATTTACAAACTTATTTTGTGCTTGTATTTTTTCATTGCGTTTCTTTACTGCTGGTGATTCTGGATCTTGATTCTTTAGTTTAGCAATTTCTTTTTGTATATAATCTGTGTACCATTGTGTAAAGTCTGAGGCAAAACTTTGCGCATCATCAATTTGTGTGTCACCTCTGCGAATTCTAGCATTTACATATTGCATTAGCAGTGCATTGTATTCTCCGCTTACTGCAGTGAAGTCTGCACTTTTTAGTGCGCCAGCGGCTGCGTTTAGTCCACGAAGTATTTGTGCATTTTCACTTTTACTTAAACTTGCTTGTCCACTCAAGTCTTTGTATACAGCATCATCTACCCAAACACTAGATATCTTGTTTAGTCCACTAACATCTGCGCCAAATGTAGCAGTCATTTCTGGTACACTATCGCCTGTGTAGGTTGTGTGGAATATAATGCCCATATCGCTTGCCGCAATACGCTTACCCAGTTTACTGTCTTTGGGCACTGCATATGTAATTGTGTTTGGTTGGAATACCCAACTTTCTTCACCGTCAATGTCAGCAGATTCTAGATCTGCTCGAGTATACATCATGTCGCCTTGTAGTACGCCTTGTATACCCAGTTTAGGTAACTGTTCTAGTGCTAGTGTGAGTTTGTCACGCAAGCCACCACTGTATCCGTATTTGTCTAGGTCTGCAGTGCTTTTTACAAGTTTACCTGTTTTGCTGAATACACCTTTAGTGCCAACAAAAAACTTGCCATCACTTGGATCAGTACCAGCAAATATAGCAGGAGCACCGTCCCACTTAACAGTAATATTGCCACTGTCGCTGCCATTTTCTAGCATGTCACGCACACTGTTAATATACTGTAGCGCACTCTGCGCACCGCTCTTGCCTTGAAGAAAAACCAAATCTTCAATGTGCTCAAGATGAGTATTTTTACCTTCTTGCGTAGCCTCGGCTACTATTTCTCTGAAGCGCATTTGCCTTCGTTGACCCGTCTAATACCTCGCACAAAACGCTTTGTATCCTGATGTTTAATACTGTTAATCAATCTACGCTCTAGATCGCCTGCAGTCTCAGTATCATAGTGTTTGTGCATTTCATTGATAAGATTAATTGCACTTTCTATTACATTTGTGGCACGACTTTCCATTACATGCTGTCTGTCTTTTTCAACAATCATGCTGTTAAGTTCGTGTAAGATGCTTCTAGTTTGTCTTTTCACATTCTTATCCTATCGTTTTTAGTATTTATCGGTTAAATACACTATTACATAATTGTAACTTGGAGGAGATACAATGTCAACTATAGAAAACCCTGGGTTGCACTTTGCAACTCTGGCTAAAATAGCCTATATGACACAGGCAGAGAGTAAGCCTACAGTTCATGAACTAGGATATACAAAGAGTGTTCTAGTAGATCACAAAGGCGCAGAATGTTTAATTGTTGAAAACAGTGAACGAGTTGTGCTTTGTTTTAGAGGAACAGAGCCTACAGAATTTTCAGATATCAAAGCAGACTTAAAAGCATGGAAACGTAAAAGTAAAACTTGGGGCATGGTACATGCTGGCTTTTATGAATATCTAGAGCGTATCTGGGAACAAGTACTAGCGTTTATAAACACTAAGTCTCGTAAAGACAAAGAACTTTATATTTGTGGACATAGCCTAGGCGGTGCAATGGCTGCACTTGCAGCAAGTCGATTGCAGGATAGATTAGTTGCTTGTTACACATATGGTCAACCTCGTGTAGGCGGGCGTGTATGGGCTAGTAAATGTACGTTTACACACTATAGATATGTAAACAATAACGACATTGTACCTCGTGTACCATTTGCTATTATGGGATTCCGTCACAGAGGTGAACTACGTTACATTAACTATTATGGCAACATTCGCAAAATGACAACGTGGCAAATTATCAAAGATGGCTGGCGTGGACGCATTCGTGCGTGGAGTAAACGTGAGTTCTTTGATGGTGCTAGAGATCACAGTATGGATCTTTATGAAGCAAAAATAGCCAAAAATTCATAAACCTTAATCGCCTCTTACTAAATAAAGTGTGACAGAAATGTCACACTTGGCACATAATAAAAGAATTTAGGCAAACAAGAGGCACACATGAAGTTACCTAAGGACGCGAAGGCTCAATTAGAAAGATTACTTGGCAGATTCATAAGGCATATTCCGGACTCCCCAGAGTATCATAACAGGCTTATCGAAGAACTAGAGATCATTCTCAAACTTCGCTTTGTCGACTACTTCCTCACAATTTGCGATGTACTGACGCTAACCCGTGACATTCCTCATATGACTCGTGGTTCAGCAGGGTCTAGTCTCGTCTGTTACCTACTGGGTATTACAGACGTGGATCCCATAAGATGGCAAATACCGGTGGCACGTTTCCTAAATCCTTTGAGAGATGATTTACCAGATGTGGACATAGACTTTCCACACTGGCAACAGAACGCTGTCATGCAACGTATATTTGCCCATTGGCCCGGGCATAGTGCAAGAATCAGTAACTATGTAACCTACAAGGAGCGTAGTGCTCGCAGAGAAGCGGCACGCCGTCTTGGCGCATCTGGTAAACTTCCTCGCAATTTCAAATACGAAGAATTAGATATAGATAGGAACGAAGCAATGAGAATCGAGAAAAAACTAATAGGCAAAAAAAGAGCAATATCAAAACACTGCGGTGGAGTACTTGTGTTCAAACACAAACTACCAAAAAGTCTAGTAAACGCAGACAACCAAATACTGCTAGACAAACACGAAGTTGAGGACTTAGAACACCTTAAAATTGACATCCTTGCTAATAGAGGACTTAGTCAACTTATGGAGATAGATCCGGATACTCCACTAGAAGCATATCCGGAGCAGGATTACGAAACAGAACAGTTACTATGTAGTGGCAACGTTATTGGTGTAACACAAGCAGAGTCGCCAGCAATGCGCAGACTATTTCGTGCTATACAACCAAAGTCAAAAGCAGACTGCGTGTTTGCTACTGCACTTATTAGACCTGTTGCTACTACAGGCAGACAAAAAGCCGCGTTCTTTCAAGACTGGACAGAACAGCGTCTAGAGGATACTATTGTATATGAAGATGATGCTATTCGTAAAATAGCAAAATTAATTGACTGCGATATGTATGAAGCAGATATGTATCGTCGTGCGTTTGCAAAACGTGACGAAGAAAAGGTTATGCAGTTCATGGAGAAGATGGGAGAGAGCGAGAATCGAGAGCAGATCATAAACGAACTTTATGGTCTGGGCAACTTTGGGTTGTGCAGAGCACACGCCGTAAATCTAGGAAGGCTTATATGGGCACTGGCGTATCAAAAGGCTCACAACCCAAAGGCTTTCTGGGCCGCGGCACTTAAACACTGTCAAGGCAGTTGGCGTCGTTGGGTACATAAAACAGAAGCAAAACTTGCAGGTTGGGATCTACGTGAACTAGGATTTCCCAATGGCATAACAGAAACTCCACAGCAACAATACAAACGCTATGGTTACTGGACACAACCAGAGTTTATGCCCAATATGTTTGTACAAGAGACTTGGGGTGACAGAGTAAACTTTGCAGGATTAGTTGCTAATGGGCGTGTGTTTAAAGGTGCAGAAGGCAAGTATGTTACGTTTGTAACACTGGGCGTAAACAACGGCGAGTATGTAGACGTAACTATCAAACGTCCTTTCGGTTACAGAGATCACGACGTTGTTGTAGGTAGTGGTCGTGTGCGTTGGAACAATGGCAGTCAGTATATTGATTGCGTAGATGCACAAGGCCACAGACTTGACAAATATCTAAATTAGTAATATGGTCTATGTTTTTTAAATTTATTAAAGTATTTCTCAAACTGACTTATACTAAATTGATTTTTTAAATTTTGTAAATTTTCTCTGACTAAACTAAGATTGTTTAGATGTCTATCCATGTAATCTAACTTTTTTAAATTATGATTTTCTAATATTTCACGATTAGACTCTAGTGCATTTAGAACTCTAAGTCCAGGGTGTATCTCATACTGATAACTATGATCGATTACATCGTGGAAAACATCGAAACCTATATTACTAAGATAATCCGCTGTTCCATAACCTCCACAAAATATAGGAAAACAACAGCCATATATTGCCATTAGATATTTTTCATCAAAGAAAACGGCCTTTTCCCAAAAAACAGGATCAGTAACAATTGCAAAAGTACTAGAACAAAACTTTTCTTTAAGTATATTGTTCCATATGATATGGTTACCAGCCACATCATTTAGATAGTTTTCAGGACTATTGCTGTTGTAGGTATCAAATTTTTTGTTCAGAAATCCATCAAAAGAATAATCTGTAAATCTAGTAAGTTCTTTTAACACATCAAAATCTTTATCTTGAGTTTCCCATCCTTGGGAATAATCAAAGTTTATATGTTTGTTTTGATTGAACCATGCACTAGCAAGAAGTCTGTTTTCTCTGCATTTGTTCATCATAACAAAACAGGATTTTTCATCTGAATATTCTGCAACTATAGCGTTTTTATAAAATTTGTCGCAAATATCAAAAAGAGTCAGCGGTGCACATGTGTAGGGAAACGGAAAATCAGTCCATTGTAAATAATCCGCCATATACACATGTTCAACATCTATTTTATGATCTTTAATAATTTTTTCTATGTTATTATATGACTGATCTTGATATACACTGCCTGTTTCAAAATCACCATCAAGTTTAAGATCTTGACAAGGAGGTTGATGATCCCATACAAAAACAATACCATCGTCTCCAGATAAGTTTACAATATCATACCAAGGCATTATTACTAGCATTTTTAATCGCTTTTTAATCCAGCAAGCATGTCTTTTAGTTTACTGCTTTGTACACTTGCAGTAATCTTGCCTGCTTCCTCGTCTGGTGCACTAACTACACCGCCACTGTTTTTGTTCTTGAGTTGGTCATAGATTGAACTGCTTTGTTTCTTAAACTGTTGATATTCTTCATCCTCACCTAAGTCTCGGATACGCAAACTTTCAACATCAAACTCCAAGTCAATCTTTTGTCCAACACCACTACTTGAACGAGTTTTCATTAACTGTAGTTGATAGCGTCCACGCTCACGCATTGCACGACTTGTAAAGATACCAAACACGTTATCTGCTGTGTTGATCTTACTCAAGCCGCCTGCAATGTGCGAATGATCAAACTCAATCTCTTCAACAGCACCTCGGTTCAACTGCGATGCTGTTACAAACACACAGTTAAGTTCTTTAGCCAAGTTGCGCAGTTCTTCACTTACATACTTGTCTTTAACAAACAAATCATTTGGACTGACCTTTGCACTCACAGGCATAATCAAATCCAAGTAGTCAATAAGCAAGAAGTCAATCCGCCAACCATTTTTAATCTGTAGTTCTTTCAAGTATGCACGAATATCATTTACGTTACTCTGTGCTGGCATGTATTTGATCTGTAAGTTGCCAGACTTCTTGCCTGCCATCTTGACTTTCATTTCAACAGTATCCAAATCTTTGAATACTTCTTTTGTGCTTACATTTGTCATCATACTGTCAATACGCATGGCACTAAGTCCTTCACTAAGTTCCAGACTCAAATACACACCATTCAATCCTGTTGTTACCCAGTTAACTGCTAGGTTTTGCATAAACAAACTTTTACCTGACCCTGATCCACCTGCAAAAATATTGAGTTCGCCTTTGTTCATGCCTCCGAACAATTTACGATCAACAGCGGGCCAACCTGTGCTGATCTGTCCGTTGTTGTCTTTGAGTGCCATCAATCTTGCTCTAGGATCTTCAAAGTAGTTTGTGCCCATGTCTTTTGTTAAACTAATCTGCACAGCGTCTTTGATTAGTTTTTCTACAGGATCATATGTGCCTTTTTCCAACAAGTCTGCCGCCTTGAGGATAGCACGTTCTAGTTCTTGCCGCTTGGTGAATCCTTCAAACTCTGCTAAGAACCAATCGTTGTGACTTTCTGTAATGTCTGGTACAGGCTTTAGTTCAACGCCTGTTACTGCTCGTACTTGATCGTAAGTAGGCAATGCGCCATGCTCATCACTGTGTTGCTTAATAAACTCTGCCGCATCTTTTATGCTACGATCAAAGTTTTCTGTGTTGAAAATGTTTTGTACACGCACATAGTTTTGTGCATCGTTCATCATCATTTCCAAAAACAGTTTTTGTAAATCTGGTGTATATTCTTTAGCCAAGTTTTTTCCTCAATAAATTAATTTTTAAACTACTAGTTTGTTTTGCATCAACTATACTTTTTAGTGTAAACAATTTGCCATATCTAACAACAGCATCGTTAACATCTTTTATATCTGTTTCCCAGTCCGGAAAACTTACACTCCATCCATACTCTAATGCGTTGTCAATTAATCTTTGACCTGCTCTATCTCTATCTGGTACTAGTATAACTTCTCTAGCCAATGTGTCAATAATTTGTGCCTGTTGTTCACTGCATTGATTACTTAGTATACCAACACCGCCAATGCAAAGTGCATCCAATAGTCCTTCTGTTACTACTACAAACCTAGCATCAGGCAACTGAGAATCAATCCCATAAACGTAGCCACTATCATGATTAGTAAAATATTTGGGTCTTCCGGCATCGTCTGTACTCCTTGCGCTAAAACCGATAGTTTTACCTTGCCAAGTGAATGGAACTATTACACGCTTCCACATTCCTGCAGCTTTTGTGTTAGCATACATAAGTTTATCTAAAGGTAGTGCCCTTGCTTGTGCATACATTTTTATGTGATCTGGAAGTGTGTGTGTTGCTCCTTCCGGCAAATCTCTTGGTTTAAATTTAACTTGTATTTGTTCTTCGTCTGGTTCCGTTAATACAACTGTGTCTTTGATACGCAGTGCTTCAATGTTAAGCATCTGTCTTGTGTTTTCATCTACACCTAACCAAGTTAACAATTTGCGCATTTTAAAACTAATGTGTCTACCTGGTTGCCATCCTGTTTTAAATCCACAGTTAAAGCAGTGATAACTCACAGCATCACCATTCATAATTACGCCGCCTCTGCTACGACGATCACTGCTTTCGCCATTGTGATGACAGCATACAGCATTAAACGAAATCCACCCATTAGTAGTTCGCTTTTGCTTGCCAGGCAAACTATCTTGTACTGCTTGTTGTATACTGTTCATCTATACTATTATACGTTCTTTTGCAAAAAGATACAACCGTTTTGTGAACCATTCATGCCCTAGTTCATTAGGGTGTCCTCCACTGGCAAAATGTTCTGGGTGTAGCACACTTTGCATTGTTGCTCCATCTAAGAAATAGTTTGGATATGTAGTTGTGCTATGTTTGCCAATAGCATTAAACTGTAATATAGGAATGTTATGATACTTGCATACTGCATTTACATTTAGTTTTGCTGCATCTGTCCAATAATTATGATCTACACTGCTGACTAGCCATTCTTTATGGCTGTTTGTAAACTTTGTTTCACCTTCGTTTGAAATGAATCCGTTATGTACCCATATGGTGTCTAGCCAACTAAATCTAGCAGGTTCTGTCCAGGCTACACAAATGATAATTTGTTCGTCTGTTTTCCAAGTATTGTTTATATAGTCTGTAACTTGATACTGTATTGCATAGTTACTGTTTGCAGGTTGTGCAAGGTTATCAAACACACAGTTGAATCTTGTTGCCAAGCAACCTAACCAACTATGTTGTTCTCTGTATCTAGTATTTTCTCGGTGTCTATCCCAACTAACATCCGGACTCTGTAGTTCACTTCCATATGTGAAACTACAACCAAATCCTACTAACTTCAAGGTCTATATAGTACTTGACTCAATGTTCCTGTAGTAGTTGTACGCACAAAACGCACTGCACTGTAAACACCAGTAAAATTAAAATAATCATTATCAGTTTGTGCAGTGTATGTTTTTGTTGTAATTGTTGTGAAGTCTGCGTTTTGAATACTATTGCTTGGATTAATTGAGCCCTGTACCTCCAGGGTGCCTGTGAACGCACTACTAAAATAAACCTGTGCAGTATGTTGTGCAGTATTACGATTTATATAAGGAGCAATTGCTATTGTACTGCCTGTGTTACCACTAGCAAATGCTTCTGTAGTACTTTCTGTAAATGTTGGATAAACACCTTCGTCAATTTCTAAAACACCGTTTGCACTGTAGTTGTCGTCTGCATATGCCGGTGCAGTTCTGCCTTCTGGATTGGTGACCTTTAGTCCATAACTGTAAAACTTTGAATCCAGGTTAAGCAAGTCTGCTTCAGTAATACTTGCTTCCCATATTCCTCGTCTAGGATCAATCGCTGTTAGCGCACGTTCTACATATGCAACTCCATTTTCTTTGTCAAGTATAACAATGTTTGCACTATGATCTGTCATGCTAACTCGCTTTTGATCACGGTTTTTGAATTCAATACGGATATAGTTGTCTATACCTCTGTAAACTTTAATGTTTGGTGTGTAAAACATACTCATAATATTATTGACTCCAGTATCAGTTACAACTGCAGTGTGTCTTTGTGCATATAAATATCCAGTAATAACAGTCATACTGTATTTATCGAAAGTATTTAATGCCGCCACTAGCAGAAGAAATATTTGAAAAATATCCGTTTTTAAGTTTGGTTACCTATGGCGGGCAAGAATATGTAGGCATAGTACAGAATCAAGACGATACTGTACTAAGCATGTATGACTATAGCAAGATACCTGATGAACTAAAAAGTAAGTTTTTAGAACTAGGCGAAATATGGTGGTGGGAGAGCAATAGAATGATTCCTATTAATCTTTTTTTGAAAACCGACTTTGCTATTTTTACATCTACATTGCTTACTTTTAACATCAAAGACACAGAAATACTTAAAGGTGGTAGTGTAAGTATTGCTGATCTTGCCAAGAAACGTAGTAAAAGACGTAATATTCAATTGGTTAGAAAAGTAAAATAATTAGTGCATTGTTGGCGGTGTAGATCCGCCTTCGTCATCCATTTTAAAATATTTGTCAGCATTATGCAGATCGTCACTAAGTGTATCTCCTACATGTTCTAACATTTTCTTTATTTGATCATCTTCTAAAAATGTTTTATAAAGTACCATACTGTGTTTAAGCAACATTGTAGCCATATACATAAAATCTTCATCTGTTTTTAAATTTTCCTGTATGTGTGCTACCAGTAGCCTTTGTATTTCGCTCATACGATCTGTATCTTTATCCATGATGTTCTTCCAATATATTCATATGCACTGCTACTAGTTGTGCGTATGCCACACTGTGACTTTTCTTAAAACTATAACTGTCTTGTCCTGCTTTATCCCATATAGTTTTGGCTACCTCTGCCCATGTTTGCCCTATTAGATGACGTTTAGCAGGGCGTATGACTGCAAGAAACATTGCCATACGTGGTATACTGTTTACAGGTTCAGGCATACGTTGCATAGTGTCATAGTGTTTGCCAACATGTATTAGTTGTTCAAAGAACTTAGGATCTTGCAGTCTATCCCAATTGGGTTCTCGCATAAGTTCTACTAGATGCAATTCATTTCGAACACTTTCATAAACACCAACATTTAGCAAGTCCAGTTTAAAGTATCCTAGTTGTTCTGCACGTTTATGATCCAATGTAGCAAGCCCATCGTGTGCTTGAGGAATATCTATAAAGTACACACCAGTATTGTGCTTGTTCCCGTTTTCAAGTCTAGCACCTACACCCGACACATGTTTTAATAATTGTGTGCGATCACTAAAGTCAATATCTACATCGGGCATGTCATACATTAGCCGCAGTTCCTTGTACATATAGTTCTATAATTATTATTACTGAATTCTTTGGATATGTCAACTGTTTTTAAAGGTGTATTTTTCATATAACAACAGGGTGTGACTAATCCAGCGGCACTCAAATAAATGCTTGGTATACTTAAATGCATACAGTTTTCAGGTTTCACTTTATCAGAAATTGTATATTTCCTATTGTAATCAGTATCCCTAGTCCAAGGTTCAATATCCAATGGTTCACCTGTGCTATAGTGACGAGCATCTTTATCATACCTTGCATTACGAATAAATTCAAAACGTTGAAAACCCAACTGTTGACTTAGTCTCATACAGTCTTTTATTTGATGTTGGTTATGCTTAAAAGGAATAAACTGCCAAACTGCACTGCCACCGCCTTTAATAAATGCTTGTGCATTTTCAATAATGCGTTTATAATCCGTGCCTTGTCTATAATAACTGTGTGTATCTCCTATGCCGTCGATTGCAAACCAAACATCAAACTGTTCAAGATGTGCAAACTGTGATGCTAGATTGTGCCACCAGTTTGGTTTGCGCAAACTTCCATTAGTGTGTATTTGTAAGCGGTCAATACCAGATAGCATGCCCAACTGTTCGTCAATATTTTTTGCTGCACAGGGATCACCAAGATTTCCGCATAACTGTACACTGGTAATGTTGAATTGTTTTATAGTATTGGCAAGTATTTTTGGATCCAAGTCTTCAATTATGAAGTCTGCTAAACCGAATCCGTTTTTGTTTCTGCTACAACTAGGACACCAAGCATTACATCTCGTAGTAGGTTCAACGTGTAACCACATTATAGTTCTGCTTCCTTTAGTATGTGTTTTACCCATTCTGTGTCTGCAAAATAATCCACAAACTTACGTTTCCAAAAGTCTGGATCAATGTAAGGAAAAATCATTTCAACTTGTTCACTGCTTAGTTTGTCCAGCGCACTTTGTCCACTGTCGCAGTTGAATACTACCCAAGCACTAATACGTCCTGTTGTAATGTGTTGTACTAGTAGGTTGCTGTTCACATAGTTAAAGTAATGATTGAACACACTTTCTTTGCTTTCTGCCCAATCTTCCATAGTTTTTACGCTACGCTCTAGTGCATCTTGCACTGCTTCCTTACGCAGATGCTCAAACAAGTATTCTTGATATACAGCATCCTTGCACCAGTGATCTAATTTTTTATTGCTTTTGATTACCCAGTCAATAAACTTTTGTGTATTGATAGCACGAATACTAACCATGTGTCTGCCAAACTTTACAAATGCATTGTAGTAAGGCGATTCACAAAAGTCTGCATATGTTTTAAACTTAGCACTGCCTTGACTTAGTTCATAGAAACGCAAGTATGCAGTCATTGCTAGTTTTACACCTGCTTCGTTCTCTTGTTGCGCACGCCGTTTTGGCTCACACAGGTGTGCCGCAAGTGTGCTTTCCTTGCGGTATCCTTTTCCACAGTATTTGCATTTGTAGTCTGTTTGTTCCATACTATAGTTAATTATAGCATCTTTGATGATAGTTGTAAAGTCACTCACCATGCAACCTTTGCAGTTCTTTGATGTCCTTATCTGTGTACATGTTTACTAGCATGTTCAGTTCGTCAGATTTTGCATGAGGATGAAGTTGTTCTATGTATTTCCGGTTTTTATCTTTTGAATTTTTATCTTTTTTCTTATGTCCAACCCATTGATGAAACTGTGTACCCATGCCAGGCGATACTGTGCATAGCAACTGCCATACTAGTTTAGGATGCTTTGCTAGTTCGAAGTATGTACAGTTTACACGCTGATTGCCAGCCATTAGATAGTATGCTTGTAGTTCATGTGAACCTTTCACTAAACTTACATAGCGATTAAGTAAGAATGGAGCAATTTGTTTTTTATGTTCGTCTGTTAGTCTATCATAAAAGTCATAGTCTTTTTTATCAATAGCCGCAAGCACTGTGTTTAGTGGCAGTTTATCACTCATCAAACTTTACTCCGTTTGTGTATATTACGTCTACAAATGATAACATAAACATACGAGCATCGTCAAGTTTAGCAAACTCTATCCATACAAGTTTATCTTCGTTGTGCATATCCCAGTCTGCATCCTGTCTAGCCAATAGGTAGTTTTTAATACGATCTAACAGTGCTTGTTGCTGTTTACCGTATCGTACTGCACCGTAAAAGTCCATGCTTTGACTAAAACAAAACTTGCGATAGTCTACTCTTAATATTTTACCAGGCTCGATCAATAGAGACGATTTCGTTTTGTTTGTTAATTTCTTTTGCGCAGAAAACGCAACGGGGATTGTCCACACCAGACTCAATTGGAATAGCGAGGATCTGTCCTTGTTTGAGTTTGGGGAAGAACCATTTGACATCACTGTATATATCCACTATGTTTACAGGCAAATAATCATGCCTAAAGTCGCCCAGAGGATTGAACACAAATGCATCAAAGCCTCTGTCATTTAGGCTACTAAAATTGAGCATTTCTAGATCACCAATTTCTTTATCACCAATAAGTATTTTCCAATCCACAGGCATGCGTATTTTATTCCCACCGATGTCCAACACCACTGCTGGCGAGTTAAAACTCTCTAAGAAAATTAATGGAATAAAGTAATAGTCTGGATCAGCAGGATTACTGTTGTCCAGTATTGCAAAGCGTAGATCTTCTACTTCATCTGGTATGTCGTTCATTTCATATGCAGTGTTGTCCAGTGTAAGAATACGCATTAGTATACCTCTACAATTTTATCAGCAATACCATACTTGACTGCTTCTTCTGCACTTAACCACACATCCTGTGGCGGTAGCAGTATTTCACGGATTTTCTTTTCATTAAGTCCTGTGCATTTTTTGTAGTGTGCGAGCATACGATCACTACTTAATTCAAACTCACGCATAGTAGCAAACAGTTCATGCTCTTTGCCACGACTGCCCCAACTGTATTGGTGGGATAGTATGCTTGTATTAGGTGTAATTACACGACGACCTTTTTTACCTGCCATAAATGTGAGTATACCACAACTAGCAATTAGTCCTATGCCTATTGTTTTAATTGGAATAGCACTGCCTTTCATAGTATCAATAAGTGCAAATGCACTGTGTACACTGCCGCCAGGACTGTTAATAATTAATTGCAATTCCTTAGGGCGTTGATTTTTTGGCAATAGGTTCATTTCAATAATCCAACGAATTACAGGTGCAGTATTTTTGTTATCAAATCCTTCACAGAAATATGCCATGCCTTCATTGTACATTGTTTGCCCAAACTTAGGCAAGTCTTGTTCTTCACTCATATTAATTCCAGTCTGCTTTCTCTACCGTAAACGGATAATTTGCTTCTTTGTAAAATGCTTTACGTTTTGTTAGATGTCTTTTTGCGTACTTTGCTGTACTAGTTATGTCCCAGATCTGGACAAAATCTTTGTCTTTAGCCTTACGAATGCCCCGGCCAATACTTTGAATAACGCGAACAAAACTTTTACCGGGCTCAACAAGCACCAAGTTAAAGATACGAGGAATATTAATCCCCACAGCCGCAACCCCGTAGGTCGCGATGATAACCTTTCCTTCAGCAGTTGATACCTCGTCATATTCTGCTTTTCTGTCTGCACTTTTTGTACTCCCCGATACAAATACACTGTTTGGTATACGATCTGCCAGAGCATTGCCTGCGCTGATACGATCTACTAGTATTAGTGTATTGCCTGTGTCTTTGATGCTATCACAGAGGCTACTAATATAGTCCAGTCTACCTGGATCTTCTAACAAGTATTTAAGTTCACTTTGATAGTTTGTGTGTGCTACTACATCAATCATTTGTACAATGTTTACATGGCACTGTGCAAGTACGCCTTTGTCTTGCAGTTCTTTTGCACTGATCTGATTAATAACAGGACCAATACTGCACACAATACCAACACTCTCAAACTTCTCTTTGGGCACTGTTCCAGTTAGTCCCCAACGTATGGGTATATGGCTCATTACACCAGTAAGCAAACTTGTGAGCGCATCTGCTTTTGCCATGTGTACTTCATCCACCATAATACATACAACATCCTCTAAGAACTCGCTGATGGTT
>Ga0255777_10001715_pt1 | contig 20379 bp, 15 predicted proteins | sample 101ome_15_FD_179975 | JGI IMG/M metagenome (GOLD analysis project Ga0255777, IMG submission 179975) | Coastal salt marsh microbial communities from the Groves Creek Marsh, Skidaway Island, Georgia - 101402AT metaG (version 2) | ecosystem: Environmental > Aquatic > Marine > Intertidal zone >... | reverse complement strand
TCTGTTATAACAGGGATATTAAATTTAGAAGTAATATCTCCTAAAATATTTAATGCTTCATGATCACCAATACCTGTAAAACTGTCTAGTCGGGTTCTATTAGCTTTTCTATAACTCCCCTTAAATACAAAGGGAATTGATAATTTAGAAGTTATTTCTAAAAGTCTTTCAGCTATATTAAATGCAATATCTTTTCCCTCAATAACACATGGTCCGGCAATGAGAAGAAATTTATTTTTTTTAATTTTATCAGTAATCATATATCAATATTAATCATTATTTTCTTTTCACTTCAAAAAACATTCCATCCTCACACCTGTAAACTTTTCCTTTTAATTTTAGTATCAGATTGTAATCATGTGTAGCAATAATCATCGATGTTCCAATTTTATTTAACCTTTGAAATAATTCAATTATCTCTAAACTAGTCTCAGGATCTAAATTTCCGGTTGGCTCATCTGCTATTATTAACTCGGGATTGTTAAGTACTGATCTTGCTATAGCTACTCTTTGTTGTTCTCCTCCAGATAATTGATTAGGGAATTTGTCCAAAGAGCTGTTAATCCCTACTAGCTTTAATACTCTTTGAATTTTTTCATTAATATTCTTTTTATCATTGTTTCCTGTTGACTTTAAAACAAATTCTAAATTATCATAGATTGATCTATCGTTTAAGAGTTTAAAATCTTGAAAAACAAATCCAATTTTTCTTCTTAGAAATGGAATCTGATTTTCACTAATTTTCTTAAGATCATAATCTAAAACATTAAACTTGTCAGATTTTTCAATTTCTAAATTTCCAAATATCGAGTTTATAAAAGTTGTTTTACCGGATCCAGTTCTTCCGATAAGAAAAACCATCTCACCTTCACTTATTGAAAAATTAATATTTTTCAAGATATTTTTATTTCCAATATTTAAATCAGTATTTATTATTTTAACAACAGACATACAGTTTTGACAAAATAACAAAATAGAATAATTTTTTATTAATTATTATTGAGTTTTTTTGTTTGATTAATATCATTTGACTTAATTTGTAAATTATTTCAAATGAGAAAAAAACTTTTATTTCTTCTTCTAATTTTACTAACTTCTTGTTCAGAAAAGGTTGACTTAATTGTTCATAATGCAACAATTTATTCTGTAGATTCTTATCAGACAAAATATTCATCTCTTGCTGTTAAAGATGGTAAATTTAAATATGTGGGTGGGGATGAAATATTATCTAACTTTTCATCACAAAATATTATTAATGCTCAGGGTTTACCTATTTACCCTGGTTTTATTGATTCACATGCTCATTTTTATGACTTGGGATACTATTTAAATCAAGTAGACTTGAAAAATACCCAAAGTCTAGAAGAAGTAATTGATAGAGTTGTAGAGTTTGATGTCGAAAATAATCCAAATTTTATATTAGGTAGAGGATGGGATCAAAATGATTGGAATAATAAAACTTTCCCAACCAACACTCAATTAAATGAAATGTTTCCTGACAAGCCAGTTGTTCTTAGAAGAATTGATGGTCATGCCTATTTAGTCAATGACTCTGCACTAAAGCTTGCTGGGATTAATAATTTAACAAAAGTAGAAGGAGGAGAAATCGTTAAGATTGGCAATAGATTAACAGGTGTCTTGATTGATAATTCAATGAGGCTAGTTGATAATATTATACCTGAACCAAGTAAAGAAGAATCAATCCAAGCTCTTTTAAGTGCCCAAGATTTGGCTTTTAAATATGGATTAACTACAATTTCAGATGCAGGCTTGACAAAAGAACAAATTTACCTAATTGATGAACTTCAAAAAGATGGAGCTCTAAAAATTAAAATCTATGCCATGATCGAGAATGATCCAAGTTCATTGGAACATTTTTTAGAATTAGGTCCTTATAAGACAGATAGATTAAATGTTAGATCTGTTAAAGTATATGTAGATGGTGCACTAGGATCAAGAGGGGCTCTTCTTATTGATGACTATTCTGATAGAAAAGGTTTTAAGGGTATTATCAGAACACCAATTGACTCAGTAAATAAATTAGCATTAAGGCTTTCAGGTACCAAATTCCAAATGAATACACATGCAATTGGGGATAAGGCTAATAGAATTGTACTTAATGCATATAGGAATGCTCTTTTTGATTTTAGAGACCCAAGGTGGAGAATTGAGCATGCTCAGGTAATTGCAGAAGAAGATATTGAATTGTTCAACCCTAAAATTATTCCATCTGTTCAACCAACGCATGCTACTAGTGATATGTATTGGCTTAATGATAGAATTGGTCAGAACAGGGCTAAATATTCTTATGCATACAAGGAACTTCTAAATAAATCTAAAATTATTGCTTTTGGAACTGACTTTCCAGTTGAAGATATTAACCCAATTATGACTTTCTACTCTGCTGTAGTTAGAAAAGATTTTAATGGTTTTCCAGATGAAGGATTTCAAATGGAAAATTCAATTTCAAGAGGTGATGCATTATATGCAATGACTAGTTTTGGAGCTTATGCAAATTTTGAGGAAGATGAAAAAGGAAGTATTGAAGTTGGAAAGGATGCAGATTTTATAATTTTAGATAATGATCTGATAACCTCAAGTGAAAATAGAATTCCATTTACTAATATTGTGGCTACTTTTGTAAATGGAGAGCTTGTATTTAACCGAAGATTTAATTAAAAAATGTGTGGAATAGTTTGTGCCTTTAATATTAAAGGTGATAAGGAGGTTGTAAGAGCCAATGTTTTAAAAATGGCCCAAAGGGTTAGACATAGAGGCCCAGATTGGAGTGGTATATATTCGGATGATAATGCCATTTTAGCGCATGAAAGACTTGCAATTGTTGATCCTACATCCGGAAAGCAGCCGATAATCTCTCAAGACGGTAAAAAAATTATAGCTGTTAATGGAGAAATTTATAATCATCAAATTCTCAGAGAAAGCTTAGCTAGCTACAACTTCAAAACACAATCAGATTGTGAGGTTATAATTCCATTATATGAGTCAAAAGGTGCTAACTTCCTTAACGATCTTAATGGTATATTTGCTTTTGCACTTTACGATTCATCTAAAGACACTTATCTAATTGCTAGAGATCATATTGGAATTATACCATTGTATATGGGATGGGATAATAAAAATATTTTTTATGTTTCTTCAGAACTTAAATCTCTAGAAGGTGTGTGTGATAAAATTGAGCTTTTTCCTCCAGGTCACTATCTAGAAAGTCATGACATGAAACTTAAAGAGTGGTATAAGCCAAAGTGGACTTCTTTTGAGTCAGTTAAAAATGCTAAAACTTCTATATCTTCAATTCATGATTCCCTTTCAGCTGCAGTAAAAAGACAGCTTATGAGTGATGTACCTTATGGTGTTTTGCTTTCAGGAGGGCTTGACTCTTCAATTACCTCTGCTTTAGCTAAAAAATTTGCATCTAAAAGAATAGAATCAGGAGATAAGCAAGATGCTTGGTGGCCTCAACTTCACTCATTTTCTGTTGGCTTAAAAGGAGCTCCTGATCTAAAAGCTGCTAAGATTGTAGCTGACCATATAGGTACTGTACATCATGAAATTAATTTTACTGTTCAAGAAGGTATAGACGCTATTAGAGATGTTATCTATCACCTGGAAACATATGATGTAACTACTGTTAGAGCTTCAACTCCTATGTATTTAATGGCAAGGGCAATTAAGTCCTTGGGAATAAAAATGGTCTTATCAGGTGAAGGAGCTGATGAATTATTTGGTGGGTATCTTTATTTTCATAAAGCACCAAATTCAAAGGAATTTCATGAAGAAACTGTAAGAAAGCTTGAAAAACTTCATCAATATGATTGTTTAAGAGCAAATAAATCACTTGCTGCATGGGGCATTGAGGGAAGAGTTCCATTTCTTGATAAAGAATTTATTGATAAAGCAATGAATATCAATCCAGAGGATAAAATGATAAAGAATGGAAGAATTGAAAAATGGGTTTTAAGAGAAGCATTTAAGGACTATTTACCAGAAAGCGTTTTATGGAGACAAAAAGAGCAATTCTCTGACGGTGTAGGCTACTCTTGGATTGATAGTCTTAAAGAATTAGTCTCTAAAGAAGTGTCTGACGGAGACATAGAAAAAGCTTCAGAAATATTTCCAGTAAATACTCCACTTAATAAAGAAGAATACTATTACAGGACTATTTTTCAAGAACATTTCTCTAGTGAAGCAGCTGCAAAATCTGTTCCCTCAGTTCCATCTGTAGCATGTAGTACACCTCAAGCTTTAGAGTGGGATGAATCTTTCAAAAATGTTAATGATCCAAGTGGTAGATCTGTATCAAATATTCATAATGAATCTTATGAATAAAATGTTGATAAGTTAGCATAAATACTGATTGTTACAAGCTATTTTCCACCTCCGTTTTTAGTATATTTATAGCTATATTTTTATTAGCTAAAAAATGTCAAAAAATACTTCAAAAAATCAATATTCTGCAGATAGTATTCAAGCCCTAGAGGGGATGGAGCATGTCAGAAAAAGACCCTCTATGTACATTGGAGATGTTGGGTCTAGGGGTCTTCACCATTTAGTTTATGAGGTTGTTGATAACTCTATTGATGAAGCCATGGCTGGTTATTGTTCATCAATTAAAATTGAAATAAATGAAGACTCTAGTTTAACTGTTGAGGATGATGGTAGAGGTATTCCTGTTGGAATGCATAAAAAAGAAGGAGTATCTGCATTAGAGGTTGTAATGACAAAGATTGGTGCTGGAGGTAAATTTGATAAAGATTCATACAAAGTATCAGGTGGACTTCATGGTGTTGGTGTCTCTTGTGTAAATGCCCTATCTGAATCATTAACTGCAAGGGTTTTTAGAGATGGTAAAGAGTATGAGCAAACTTACAGTAAGGGTAAACCTAATTTTGCTGTTAAGGAGGTTGGAAAATCAGATAAGAGAGGAACTCTAGTAACTTTTACCCCAGATAAAGAAATTTTCAAAGAAGTTACAGATTTTGATTACGATATTTTATCAAATAGGATGAGAGAACTTTCTTTTTTAAATAAAGGAATTACCATTTCTATTACAGATAATAGAAAAAAAGGTAAAGATGGAGACCCTTTATCTGAAATCTTTCATTCAAAAGAGGGCCTTAGCGAGTTTATAAAATATCTAGACGAGTCAAGAGAGCCCATTATTAATGATATCATTAAAATGGAGGGAGAAAAAAATAATATACCAGTTGAGGTTGCAATGATTTATAATTCTTCATTCTCTGAAAATCTTCACTCATATGTTAATAATATAAATACTCATGAGGGTGGAACTCATTTATCAGGTTTTAGAAGAGGTTTAACTAATACTTTAAAAAAATATGCAGATTCTTCTGGACTTACGGATAAACTTAAATTTGATATTTCAGGAGATGATTTTAGAGAAGGATTAACAGCTGTTATATCTGTTAAAGTAGCTGAACCTCAATTTGAGGGTCAAACAAAAACTAAGCTAGGTAACAGAGAGGTCAGTGCTGCTGTTTCTCAGGCTGTATCTGAAATGCTTGAAAATTATCTGGAAGAGAATCCAAATGATTCTAAAATAATCGTTCAGAAGGTAATACTTGCTGCTCAAGCAAGGCACGCAGCAAGACAGGCAAGGGAGATGATTCAAAGAAAGACTGTTATGACAGGAGGAGGCTTACCTGGTAAATTATCTGACTGCTCTGAGACTGATCCTTTAAAGTGTGAGGTCTTCCTTGTTGAGGGTGACTCTGCAGGTGGTACTGCTAAGCAAGGAAGGGACAGGGTATTTCAAGCAATTCTTCCATTAAGAGGAAAGATTTTAAATGTTGAAAAAGCTCAACAACATAGAGTATTTGAAAATGAAGAAATTAGGAATATATATACCGCTCTTGGTGTTTCTATAGGTACTGAAGAGGATAGTAAAGCTTTAAACCTTGAAAAATTGAGATACAATAAAATTATTATCATGTGTGATGCTGATGTTGATGGTAGCCATATTTCAACACTAATTTTAACTTTTTTCTTTAGATATATGAGAGAACTTGTTGAAGGAGGCAATGTTTACATTGCTACCCCACCATTATATTTAGTTAAAAAAGGAAATAAAAAAGCATATGCATGGAATGATAAAGAAAGAGATAACCTTGCAAAAGAATTTGGTTCGGGTGTCTCTATCCAGAGGTATAAAGGTCTTGGTGAAATGAATGCAGATCAATTATGGGATACAACTATGAATCCAGAGACTAGAACACTTAGACAAATTTCTCTAAACTTTGATAATTCTCAGGAAGCTGAAAGGTGGTTTTCTACTTTAATGGGAGACGATGTTCCTCCTAGAAGAAAATTTATAGAAGAGAATGCTGTTTATGCAAAAATTGATGCTTAATTATGAAAGTAACAATCGTTGGAGCAGGTAATGTTGGTGCATCCTGTGCTGAATACATTTTAATTAAACAAATTGCCAAAGAAGTAATTCTATTAGATATTAAAGATGGTTTTGCTGAAGGTAAAGCTTTAGATTTAACTCAAACTACAAGCACACTTGGTTTTAAATCTAAAGTTTTGGGTGTTACAAATGAATATGAGAAAACATCTAATAGTGATGTAGTTGTCATTACTTCAGGAATACCCAGGAAACCAGGAATGACCAGAGAAGAGCTTATTGGGATTAATGCAGGAATTGTTAAATCTGTATCTGAAAATCTTCTTAAATTTTCCCCAAATGCGATTATAATTGTTGTGTCAAATCCTATGGATACTATGACATACCTTGTCAACAAATCTTTTAATATTCCAAAAAATAGAATAATTGGTATGGGAGGTATTTTGGATAGCTCAAGATTTAAGACATATATTTCAAAATCTTCAGGTTATCCTCAAGATCAAATTGAAGCAATGGTTATTGGAGGTCATGGTGATACAACAATGATTCCACTTACATCTCTAGCTAAATGTAATAACGAATTATTAACTGATATTCTATCAGAGGATAAAATTATAAAGATTGCTTCTGATACAATGGTTGGAGGAGCAACTTTAACTAAGCTTCTTGGAACTTCTGCTTGGTATGCACCAGGAGCTTCTGTTTCATATTTAGTTAACGCAATAGTTAATGATACTAAAGAAGTGCTTCCTTGCTCTGTTTTCTTAGAGGGTGAGTATGGCGTTAAAGATCTTTGTATTGGAGTACCAGTAAAAATTGGTAAAAATGGATTTGAAGAGGTTATACAATTAGATTTGAATAATAAAGATTTAGAAATGTTTCAAAATAGCGTAAGTGCTGTTAAAGAAACAAATTCTGCGCTTGATGGTTTAATATAGATAAAGTTGTCTGATTAATATTCAAATGTTATATTTGCAGGCGTTAAAATTGTATCATGCAAGGAAACTCATTAATTAAAACTTTTGCGATATTATTTGGTTTAGTAAGCATCTACCAGCTTTCTTTTACTTTTATATCATCAACTCTTGAAAATAAAGCTAAAAATGCTGCAATAGAAAAAATTTCAGAAAACGAAATTTCATTTTCTGAAAAAAGAGCCAGAGAAGAGGTAAGGTTTCTAGATTCTATTGGTGATTTCCCAGTTTTAATGTATTCATCATACAATGATGCTAAACAAAAAGAATTAAATCAAGGTCTGGATTTAAAAGGGGGTATTAATGTTATTTTACAGATTTCTATTAAAGATCTATTAAAAGGTCTTGCAGAAAATTCTTCTAATACAAAATTTTTAAATGCCCTTGATGATGCTGATGAGCTCCAAAAACAATCTGATCAAACTTATTTAGAATCTTTCTTCGAAGCATTTGATTCTACTACTGATCAAACTAGATTAACATCTCCAGAAATTTTTGGTAATAGAACTCTAAGTTCTGAGGTTTCATTTGACACATCTGATGATGATATGAAATCAATTTTAAGATCAAAAATTGATGAATCTATAGTTTCTGCATTTGAAGTTTTGAGAAAGCGTATTGATAAGTTTGGAGTTACTCAACCTAACATTCAAAGATTAGGTTCATCAGGTAGGATTTTAATTGAACTTCCTGGAGCAAAAGATATAGATAGAATCCAGAACCTTTTACAGAGTACAGCACAATTAGAGTTTTGGGAAACTTTTAAAAATGATGACTTTGCAGAATTTTTAGTATCTGCTAACCAATATTTATCATCACTTGAAATTAATAATGAACAGTCAAAATCTAATATAGATGATCTTTTAGCTGATGTTGAACAGTCATCAGATTCTATCCAAAATACATCAAACCCTTTATTAAGTCTTGTAAGAGCATTTAGTTTTCAGGGTGGTCCTATTATAGGTAGATTCCTCCCTAGAGATCAAGATTTAGTTAATTCATACTTATCTCTTCCTGAAGTTAGAAGATTATTACCAGGAGATTATAGATTTACTAAATTTTTATGGGGTAAGGTTGATCAAGATGGTTTATCTAGTCTGTATGCTATTAAATCAAATCGCGAGGATATTTCACCTTTGAGTGGAGGAGTAGTTGTTGATGCTTCACAAAGCTATGATGCTGTTGGAAATCCTGCTGTTTCAATGCAAATGAATGCTCAAGGTGCAAGGATTTGGGAAAATCTTACAGATGTTGCTTATAGACAAAATTCAAATATTGCGATTGTCCTAGATGATATTGTATATTCTGCTCCTGGAGTTACTAGAGGTGCTATTAGTGGGGGAAGATCTGAAATTACCGGTGATTTTGATTTAAATGAGGCAATTGACCTAGCAAATGTATTAAGAGCAGGTAAGTTACCTGCATCTGCAACTATCATCCAATCTGAAGTAGTAGGTCCATCTCTTGGACAAGAAGCAATTGATAGTGGTATATATTCATTTTTAATTGCACTTACTTTTGTACTTGTTTGGATGATATTTTACTATGGGCCATCTGGGATATTTGCTGATATTGCGTTAATATTAAACATTGTTTTAATATTTGGAATTCTTGCTGGTTTAGGAGCAGTTCTTACTCTACCAGGTATTGCAGGTATAGTTCTTACAATAGGTATATCAGTTGATGCAAATGTTCTTATTTTTGAAAGAGTTAGAGAAGAATTAAAAAAAGAAAAGGGTTTAAAACAATCAATTAATGATGGTTTTAACAATGCTCTTTCTTCAATTTTGGATGCAAATATTACAACTGGTTTAACTGCATTAGTATTATATATATTCGGAACAGGTCCAATTAAAGGTTTTGCAACAACCTTACTTATTGGGATTGCAACATCTCTATTTACCGCAATATTTATTACAAGATTATTAATCGACAATAAGGTTTTTAAATCAGGTAAACTTGAATTCTCAACTAAATCAACCAAAGATCTCTTCAGTAATCTTAAGATTAAGTTCTTGGGTAAAAGAAAAGCTACATATGTAATTTCATCTGTTCTTATTCTTATTAGTCTTAGCTCACTGTTATTTCAAGGATTAAATCAAGGTGTAGATTTCTTAGGTGGAAGATCTTACATTGTAAGATTTGACAAAGAAGTTAAATCTTCCGAGATAGAGTCTACACTTAATGATGCGTTTGGAAGTGCTGAAGTAAAAACGTTTGGAGCAGCAAATCAGTTAAAAATTACAACAAAATATAAAGTAGATCAAGAAGGATTAGAAGTTGATAATGAAATCAAAAATTTACTTTTTGAAAACTTAAATTCTATTTACGATGAACCCCTTACTTATGATCAGTTTTCAGTTGGTGATGAAGTAGGAATTATGTCAAGTATTAAAGTAGGTCCAACAATTGCAGATGATATTAAACAAAATTCAGTTTGGGCAATTCTAGGTTCATTAGTAATTGTTTTTTTCTATATCCTTTTAAGGTTTCAGAAATGGCAATTTTCACTTGGAGCTGTATCTGCTGTATTCCATGATGTATTAATAGTCCTTGGTATATTTTCATTAACATATAAGATTATGCCTTTTAACATGGAAATTAATCAAGCATTCATTGCAGCACTATTAACTGTAATAGGTTATTCTCTAAATGATACAGTTGTTGTGTTTGACAGGATTCGTGAATTTTTTAGAATTCACTCTTCTTGGGATAGTGAAACTACAGTTAATACTGCACTTAATAGTACTCTAAGTCGAACTCTTAATACATCTTTGACAACCTTAATTGTTCTTTTAGCAATTTTTATTTTTGGAGGTGAGTCAATAAGAGGTTTTATGTTTGCTCTTATAATTGGTGTAATGGTTGGTACTTACTCGTCAGTATTTATAGCTACACCTATAATGTTTGATTCATATAAGAATAAAAACTAACTAATAGTTTTTGTATTTCCTTCCTTATTAAATAATAAAATAAAACCTAGAATTATAAATGGTATACTAAGCCATTGACCAGTTGAGAGGCCAGGTAGAAATGTTTCTATTCCACCTTGACTTTCTTTTACAAATTCAACCATAAATCTTATAAAACAAAGTCCTATTAAAAAATAGCCAGATAGTACACCTTTTCTATCTCTTATATTTGAATACTGGTAGAGTCTGTAGAGAATTATAAAAAGAATTATATATCCAAATGATTCATATAGTTGGGCAGGATGTCTTGGAAGAGTCTCACCTCTGTTCGCAAATATTATTCCCCAATCAGAATTAGTGTATTTTCCTAGAATTTCTGAATTAAAAAAATTTCCAATTCTTACAAATGCCCCACCAATAGCTATTGGTATTGTAAGTCTATCGAAAATCCAAAAAAAGTTTTTAAACTTATATTTTTTTATGAATAAGTATAAACCTATAAAAACTCCAATTGCAGCTCCATGACTAGCAAGGCCCCTAAATCCTGTAAACTTATAACCATCAATTAGGCCCAGAAGAGATGAATTTGGGGATTCTTGAATCGGAAGAAGTATTTCAATTAAGTGGTTTTGATAATAACCCCATTGATAAAAAAATACTTCACCCAACCTAGCACCTAAAAAAATAGATACTACCATATATATTAACATTGGATCTAGATATTTCTCGTCTATCTTTTCTTTAACAAAAAATGATTTAACTAGGTTATATCCAAGAATAAAGGCGAGAATAAACATTAGGCTATAAATGTATATTGAAAAGCCACCAATTTCAATTAAAGTTTCGTTTGGTGACCATTTGATCTGGTTGATTAGCATGCTTAAATATATAGATAATTTATGGAACTGGATCATACCCACCCTTGAATAATGAGTTACATCTTATTATTCTTCTTATAGTCAAATATGTACCAGTAAAAACACCATGTTTTTTCATAGCAGTAATACCATATTCAGAACAGGTTGGAGAGTATCTACAATTACTTCCTATTAATGGAGAGATAAAAAGTCTATATATTCTTATTAGGAAAATAAATGGAAATGCAAGAAGCCTGCTAATCTTTATCATTTAGATTAATTCCAATTTTGGCTAATTCGTCTCTAATACTATCAGAAAGTTTGTAATCTTTTTGCTTTCTTGCATTATCTCTAAGCTCTATGAGAATTTCAAGAACTGAGTCATTATTTATCTTTTCTTTTTTAAGATTTAAGCCTAGAATTTTATTTAAGAAAATATCAAATAAATTAATGAAATAATCTTTTTCAACTTGACTAACTTCAGTTACATTATTCTCAATGTCATTTATTATTTTATTTGAATTAAATATCTCAGCTAAAAGCATTGGTGTATTAAAATCATCATTAAGGCAATCATAACAATTATTTTCCCACTTTTTAATTGAATCTAAAAGTTTATCATTTTTTGTTTTAACTGTCTTAACTTGATTTAGTCTGTTTATAATCTCAATCAGCCTTTTAAAACCTTTTTCAGATGCTTGAATTGCAGATTGACTTAAATCTAATTCATTTCTATAGTGTGCCTGTAAAAAGAAGAATCTGACAATATTTGGATCATAAGACTTGGAAAATTGATCATTATTACCTGAAAATAATTCATTTGGTAAAATATTATTACCTGTTGACTTAGACATCTTCTTATTATTTAATGTAAGCATATTTGCATGCATCCAAAATTTAGCAGGCTGTTTACCAGTATGCCCAATACATTGAGCAATTTCACAATCATGATGAGGAAATTTAAGATCAATTCCACCCCCATGTATGTCAAATTCCTCACCTAAGTACTTTTTACTCATAGCTGTACATTCAAGGTGCCAGCCGGGGAATCCTTCACTCCAAGGGGAGCTCCACTTCATTAAATGATTCTTCTCAGCTTTTTTCCATAGTGCAAAATCAAATTTGTTTTTTTTATCATCTTGACTAACAAGATCTCTTGTGTTAGATTTAATATTATCTAGATCTCTTCCAGAGAGTTTACCATATGAATCAATGTCATTATAATTAGATATATCAAAGTATACAGATCCATTAGATATGTATGCAAGATTCTTTTGTATTAAATCCTCAATTATTGAGATTTGTTCTGTTATATGTCCTGATGCATTTGGTTCAATGCTTGGATCTAATACATTAAATTTTTTTAAAATCTCTCTGAAACTATTAGTGTATTTTTGAGCTATTTCCATTGGCTCAAGCTGTTCAATCTTAGCTTTTTTAGAAATTTTATCTTCACCCGTATCTTCAAGATGCCCTACATCAGTAATGTTCCTAACGTATCTAACTTTATATCCTAAATGCGATAGATACCTATATATTACATCGAAGGAAATAAATGTTCTGCAATTACCAAGGTGAACGTCACTGTAGACAGTGGGGCCACAGACATACATACCAACACTATTATTTCTTAAGGATTTAAATCTCTCTTTAGAACTTGTTAATGAGTTGTATATGTATAAATCTTTTTGTGACATTAAAGTTCAGACTCAAGTTTAATATAGTCTAAAAACTCTCTTTTTATTTTATCTTTTTTAAATTTACCTCCAAACTCAGAAGTAACTGTACTAGAGTTAATATCTTTAATACCTCTAGAGTTTACACATAAGTGCTTAGCATCAATTACGCATGCAACATCATCAGTGTTTAACGCTTTTTGAAGCTCTCTAACTATCTGTATTGTCAATCTTTCTTGTACTTGAGGTCTTTCAGCAAAATATCTCACTATTCTGTTTATTTTGGAAAGTCCAATAACATTACCATTAGATATATATGCAACATGAGCTAATCCTACAATAGGAAGAAGATGGTGTTCACAAGTAGAATACAATGTGATATTCTTTTCAACAAGCATCTCACCGTAATTATATTTATTTTCAAATGTTGACATCTCTGGTTTATTCTTTGGATTTATACCAGAGAAAATTTCATTAACAAACATTTTAGCAACTCTTCTTGGTGTTCCTTTTAGACTATCGTCAGTCAAATCCATACCAAGAATATCTAAAATTTCATAAACCTTTTTTTGGATAAGACTTACCTTCTCAGGGTCAGGTATATCAAAAGCTCCTTCTTTAAGAGGTGTCTCTTCATTATTTGATCCAACGTGATCATCACCAATTGCATCAATCTCTTTGTCTAATAATTCTTGTAATTTCATTTTTTTAAAATTTGAGTAACAAAGATAGTTATTAAGAAGTTAAGTAGAAGTTAAAGTTTAAATCTAAAAGTTGTAAATAATGTAAATATATCATTATCAATTGAGTATAAATTAGTTAACCCATTAGTATATAATTGATTTTTATAAAAATCGTTTGATTTTGAAATACTAATATCAACATTGAGAAAACCATAATTGATTCCAAAACCCAATGATACACCAGATCTGTAATTTTCATATGCAGAATCAGGTCCTTTATAGAAATAATAACCAGTTCTTAAGCTATAATCTTTAATTCTATACTCACCTCCAATTCTTATGGATTCGGAGATATCATTAAATCTATTTTTAATTATACCATTCAAGGACTTCATATATGTATCATTACCATTATTATCATTGAATTTTGAGTTGCTATATTTAGTTAATTCATAATCTAAGCTTATTAGTCCTTTATCTCCAAATATGTATGCAATACTAAACAATGATTTAGAGGGTAAGGTCAATTTATATTCTTCATAAAAGTTAATTACGTTAGGGTCAATTAAATATTCGTTTATTATGTCATTTTCTATTATGTTGGTCTCAATGTATTGAGCATTTTCCTCTTCAATCTTTATTAGAGTAGGGGTCGTGTATGAAAGGCCTAATCTTAATTCTTTAATTTTAAATATTGCTCCAATTTGAAATGAAAGACCCTCTCCATATGCAAATAGTTTTTCCTTAAAATTGACTTTGTTCAAAGGGGATTCATTTAAGTATCCAGATTCTTGAAATAGTTTATCTTCTTCATAATTTATTTCGTGAAAATTTAAATTAATTCCTAAGTAAATATTTTCTCTAAAAGATCCACTAAAATTTATTGAATGCTTAAAGTGATCACCTTTTCTTATCGCTGTAATAGATTGATCAAGATTATTATATATAGCATTAGAAAAGTATTTTCCGGGTAAATCATTACTTGCGTTTATTATGTAGCTTTGAAAGCCAAGGAAGGCTTGTTGATCTCCAAAACCAAAGTTGTCTCCCAAGTATTTGTATGCATCCTGAATAGTTTCATCTTCATAAACCAATAAATCATTGAATGGAACCCCATCAGCATAATAAAGAAAATAATTATCAATACCTCTGTTATTAGATCCGCTAAATGAGAATGATTTATTGAAATCATTTAGTCTATTCATATTATATCCTAAAGAGAATTTAGTTTTATTGATATCATACACTAAGACTAAACCTATATGATTGTATGAATAAAGATTATCTTTAGAATTTGAGATGAATTGATTAAAATCATTTTTAATTTCTTGATTTTTAAAATTTAAAGTAAATCCTAATTCTGATTTAAGAAATATGGATGACCCTGCAGGGTTAATATTTATTGATGAAAGATCTCCTCCCAATGCGCCAAATGCACCACCCATAGAGTTAAACCTTGAGCTACCCTCATGATAAAATTGGTTATACCTTAAGGCATCTTCATAAGTTTGAGAATATATAGCCGATATACCTAGGATAAGATAAAGCTTAAAAATTAATTTTGACATTTAATCAATTTTTCCTGCTCTTGTTGAACCAGATGATGATGATCTAGAAACACCATTTGAAGATCTAGAGCTAAATCCAGAACTTCTTGAAGAACTTCTTGAGCTTGAATAAGACGAATTGTTTGATCTAGTGTTACTCATGTTATTGTTTGATCTTTGGTATGATCTATTAGAGTTTCCTCTAGTGTAATTGTAATCATTTTCAAAGCCGGTTTTAAAGGAATTACTATTCCTTGTATTTGTCCTAATAGATCTAATCCTTCTGTATGAATCTCTAAGTGCTTCATTCTTAATTCTACTAAGATTAGGAACAGAGTTTAGTGATGGTAGATTTCTTGATGAATTTACTTGTCTAGATCTATAAATAGGGATATTTGTGTTTTCATTAATCTCACCTAAATTTCTAGTATTACCTCTATCATATTTTGCATCATCAGGACTTTCGAAATTTGGATTTTGTATAACTCTATCACCTGAGTAAATTCCAGATATTCTCATCGAGCTAGAATTTCTAACATTACTAGTAACTTCTGTTGATTTTTCACCTCTTCTTGATGCTGAATTTGAGTATCCTGGTTTAGTATTTTCGTAGTTTGAGTCTGCATATGAGTCATTATATTTTTTTGAATTAAATAATCCTCGATAGTAACCTGGGTAAAACCATCTAGATCTGTTGAAATAATACCAATAATAATTTCCAATAAAATTAGAATATGGATTTAAATAAAAATCAATTGGCCTTGGAAAGAATGGATATCCCATTTCATAGGCATATGAATTATAATAAAATGGAAGGCTTGTGTATCCATAATTTATGAATCTGCCATAAGCATTAAAAAATGGATTAAAAGACATGTCATGAAAAAAAGGGTTATAATAAAACCTACCAAAGTGAGGAAAGTTATATATCACTTCTACTGAATCTGGATTTGCACCCCATGGTAAATTACTTGAAGCATTAACATCATTTTGAGTATCATCTAATGATAATTGTGAATATTCATCAAAAACTCCTTTATAATAATTATTACTTTGATTAGTATAGTAAATACCATCATTTTCATAATACGAAGCTAAATAATATGATGAACAACTTGTTAGAAAAGTCGAAACACCTATGATTATTAGTATTGAATGAAGTTTGTGCATATTCTAAATTTAAAATAAAATTTTAACAATAAAAAATGTTAATTTTATGTCTACTTATTTTATCCAAATATTATGCCAAATTAATGGGAAACAAAATAACTTCTAGAAAAGAAAATTATTCAAAGTGGTATAATGATATTGTATCAGAAGCTGGTTTAGCTGAATCATCTGATGTAAGAGGTTGTATGGTAATTAAGCCTTATGGCTTTTCTATTTGGGAATTAATGAAGTCTCAATTGGACAAGATGTTTAAAGAAACAGGTCATGAAAATGCTTACTTTCCATTATTTGTTCCAAAGTCACTATTTGAGGCTGAAGAAAAGAATGCCGAAGGCTTTGCTAAAGAATGTGCAGTAGTTACTCATTACAGATTAAAAAATGATCCAGACAAAAAAGGTAAATTAATTATTGATCCAGATTCTAAGTTAGAAGAAGAATTAATTGTAAGACCTACTAGTGAAGCAATTATTTGGAAAACATATAAGAGTTGGATTCAGTCCTATAGAGATTTACCAATTTTAATTAATCAATGGGCAAATGTAGTTAGATGGGAAATGAGAACCAGACTTTTTTTAAGAACAGCAGAATTTTTATGGCAAGAAGGGCATACTGCTCATGCAACAAAAGAAGAGGCATTAAATGAAACAAAACTAATTAATGATATATACGCAGAGTTTGCTGAAAAATGGATGGCAATGCCTGTAGTTAAAGGATATAAATCAGAATCAGAGAGATTTGCTGGAGCTGAGGAGACTTTATGTATTGAAGCTTTGATGCAGGATGGAAAAGCACTTCAAGCAGGTACATCTCATTTTTTAGGTCAAAATTTTGCCAAAGCTTTTGATGTAAAATTTGCGGATAAATCTGGTAAATTAGAATATGTTTGGGCAACTTCATGGGGAGTATCTACAAGACTTATGGGTGCCTTAATAATGTCTCATAGTGATGATAATGGTTTGGTTTTACCACCATTTCTTGCACCTACTCAAGTAATATTAATTCCTGTAATTAAAGCAAAAGAAAATTCTGATCAAATAGTTAAAAAGTCTAATGAAATATATGCCAATTTAAAAGATAGAGGGGTTAGAGTTAAAATCGATGATAGAGAAAATATTAGTTTAGGATTTAAACTTAATGACTCCGAGGTAAAAGGAATTCCTATGAGAATTGTAATTGGATTCAAAGAAATAGAAAATAATTCAGCTGACATTTTTTATAGACATAATATGTCTAAAGTTCATATTTCTTTTGATAAAATTGTTGATAAAATTTTTGAGTCAATTGAGTCAATTCAAGATAACATGATTAATCTTTCAAATGAAAAGCTAAAAAACAATACGCATGAGGTAGATAGCTATGATGATTTTAAAAAATTAATTGAATCTCAAAGTGGTTTTGTTATTGCTGGATGGGATGGTACAAAAGAAACTGAAGAAGCTATAAAAAATGAAACTAAAGCTACAATAAGGTGTATTCCTGAAAACATTGATTCTAAAGATGTTACATGTATATACTCAGGTAAACCTGCTGCTCATAAAGTAATATTTTCAAAATCTTATTGAAATATTAAAATTTCAATTAAATTTGCAACCTGATTGGCCCGTTCGTCTATCGGTTAGGACCTCAGGTTTTCATCCTGGAAAGAGGGGTTCGATTCCCCTACGGGCTACAAATTAAAAATTATGGCAAATCATAAATCTGCTTTAAAAAGAATTCGTTCTAATGAAACTAAGAAGTCTCTGAATAAACTTCAGCACAAGACTACTAGAAATGCTATTAAAAAATTAAAGGATGCTAAGACTAAGAAAGAAGCTCAAAAGCTTTATCCTGGTGTTGTTTCATTACTTGATAAATTAGCTAAGAAAAATATTATTCATAAGAACAAGGCATCTAATTTAAAGTCAAAGCTAAGCAAGCTTCAGTAGATTAGGAGTTCATAGATATAAGAAACTCTTCATTATCTTTTGTTTTCTTAAACCTATCATTAATGAATTCCATTGCTTCAACAGGATTCATATCAGCTAAATACTTTCTCATTATCCACATTCTTTGTATTGTATTTTCGTCTAAAAGTAAGTCGTCTCTTCTTGTACTTGAAGAAACCAAATCAATTGCTGGGAATATTCTTCTGTTAGATATTCTTCTATCTAATTGCAGTTCCATATTACCGGTACCTTTAAATTCCTCAAAGATTACTTCATCCATTTTTGATCCAGTTTCTGTAAGGGCTGTAGATATTATAGACAACGAACCACCATTCTCAATATTTCTAGCTGCTCCAAAGAATCTCTTTGGTTTATGAAGTGCGTTTGCATCAACACCACCACTTAGAATTTTACCAGATGCAGGTTGAACTGTATTATAAGCTCTTGCAAGTCTAGTAATTGAATCTAAAAGTATTACAACGTCATGACCACATTCTACAAGTCTTTTAGCTTTTTCTAAAACTATGTTAGCAACTTTAACATGTCTGTCAGCTGGTTCATCAAATGTTGAAGCGACAACTTCCCCTTTTACATTTCTCTGCATGTCGGTAACTTCTTCAGGTCTTTCGTCTATTAAAAGAATTATTTGAAAAACTTCTGGATGATTTGCTGCAATAGCATTTGCAACATCTTTAAGAAGCATTGTTTTACCAGTTTTTGGTTGTGAAACAATCATTCCTCTTTGTCCTTTACCAATTGGTGAAAAAAGATCAATAATTCTAGTAGATATTGTACTTTCTTTAGACGAAATATTAAACTTCTCTTCAGGAAAAAGAGGAGTTAAATGTTCAAAAGAGACTCTATCCCTGACAACCTTTGGGTCTAAGCCATTTATTTTGTTGACCTTGATAAGAGGGAAATACTTCTCTCCATCCTTTGGAGGTCTAACTGTTCCATGAACAGTATCACCAGTTTTTAATCCGAAAAGTTTAATTTGAGATTGAGAAACATAGATATCATCAGGCGATGATAGATAGTTATAATCCGATGATCTTAAAAAACCATATCCATCTTGCATTATCTCTAAAACTCCTTCAGACTCAATTATGCCATCAAATTCAAAGTCAGGCTCTTTATATCTATTTCTGTTGTCTTTGTTGAAGTTTTTATTTTGATGATTTTTATTACCACCATTATTATACCTATTCTCTCTATAATTATTTTTTGCAACCTTTGGTTCAGGTTTTATATTATCTGATTTTTCTTCACTTGCATTGCCAACAATTTTGTCAATAATATCTTGTTTTTTTAGACCTTTTAAATCTTTGATGCCGATTTGTTCAGCAATTTCAATAAGCTCGGCTAGTTTTTTAGCCTTAAGCATCTTAATATCGTACATGTTTATGTGTGGTTTTGATTTGAAATGTTAATAGAAAAATACTTCTTGGTAAGAAATAGTACTCCAAATTTACGAATTTATTTTTAATTTGATGAAATATCTTTAATTGCTAATAATGTCAAGATATTTTGTTGAGTTTTCCTACGATGGTTCAGCCTACCATGGTCTTCAAAAGCAGCCCAACTCCATTACTATTCAGGAAGTTGTTGAAAAAAACTTTAAAAAGTTTATTGGCAGTGAAATAAACCTTGTTCTTGCTGGAAGAACTGATGCAGGAGTTCATGCAAAGCAAATGTTTGCTCATTTTGATGTTGAAAAGGATTTTCAAAAAGATATCTTTTGTAAAAGATTAAACACTATGTTGCCAAAAGATATATGTATAGAGTCAATTAATCTTGTCTCTAACGAAGCGCACGCAAGGTTTGATGCAGTATCAAGATCTTATGAGTATGTTATATCTAACGAAAAAAATCCTTTTAAAAATAAGTTTACATATTACCTTAAGGATCATCTTGATTTGGAAAAAATGAATGAGTGTTGTATTGATTTATTAGATCACAGCGATTTTAAGTGTTTTTCTAAATCAAATACAGATGTTAAAACATATATTTGTGATATTACATCTGCAAAATGGATAGAGTTAAATAATGAATTTAGGTTCAATATTACTGCAGACAGATTCTTGAGAAATATGGTTCGTTCAATTGTAGGAACCATGATTGATGTTGGAAGGTCAAAAATTTCTCATGAAAGTTTTAAAAAAATTCTTAAATCTAGAAGTAGGAGTGAAGCAGGTTTTTCTGTTCCAGCTTCTGGTTTAAGCTTATTAAACATAAAGTATAATAATATTT
>Ga0255777_10001702_pt1 | contig 20454 bp, 24 predicted proteins | sample 101ome_15_FD_179975 | JGI IMG/M metagenome (GOLD analysis project Ga0255777, IMG submission 179975) | Coastal salt marsh microbial communities from the Groves Creek Marsh, Skidaway Island, Georgia - 101402AT metaG (version 2) | ecosystem: Environmental > Aquatic > Marine > Intertidal zone >... | reverse complement strand
TCTCTGAATGCTTGCAGGGTGTTGCATGAGAAACTCTGCACACTCGCTCATTGCTTTTCGATATCTCTCTGGATCTTTAATCTGGCTTCCAATATGAACATGAACTCCAGAAAATAACATCGACGGTGCTTCATAGATTTGTTGTAATGCCTCTTCAGCATACGCAATGGAGATTCCAAACTGTTGGTCGTATCCTGTTGTTAACACCATAGGATGGGTCTCAGCTCCAACATCTAAGTTAATTCTCATAATCACTGGTTGTTTTCTTCCTAATTTAGAAGCAACCTTTTCTAACATTGGAATCTCATAACGATTATCAATAGAGATATGGCCACCATCATGGTTCATGAAAAACTCAATCTCTTCCTCTTGTTTATAGGTTCCATTAAAGATAGCGTTTTCTAATGTACCGGTTACTGCTTGCACTGTTGCCATCTCACCACCAGAGACAACATCTACACCCCAACCTTTTGCATCTAATTCTTTTACTAACGTTTTACAAATAAATGCTTTTGCTGCGTAGCGAAACAAGGTCTCTGAACCAAAGGCGTTGGTAAAGTAATCAATATTATCTTTGAGATGTTCCCAGTCATACACATAAAGAGGTGTTCCATACTGATTTGCTACATCAAGAAGTGATGTCTCACCGATAAAAGCAACACCATCTTGAAAGGATAAATTGGAAGGTAAATAATTCATTATGGATTTGGTGGGAATAACCCGTATCCACAGGTTCCATCTACTTCACTTTCATACGTACAGTCTTCAGGCATAATATTGAGTTCACTCAACTCTTCTTGTGTATATCGAATAATCTGCCAAGGCTCTAAAGAGTCTATATCTAAATCAACTTGTTCTTGGGTGCTGTACCAAGTAATGGTTCCATCTTCTGCTATCTCTTTAACGTATCCTTTTACAGCATGGTCATCACATCGATTACCTAAACACCAACTTCGAAAGACAACATAATCTGCATGTCGACAGTTTGGATCAAAATTAGATTCATCCATCTCTTCGCAAATTACATTCGATGGTGGTGGTAAAAACTCTGGCATCTCTAGGTGAAATTGACCAGCAGTTGATAAACCGAATATCAACATTAGTAAACCAATCATTTTTTAAGTCGTCTTCGAATCCACGCAATATCTTTTTTCTGCTCCTCAAGACCACCAGGTGTTTCCACGATGATGTCTGATTTACAGTTGTTGATGACATACTCTAGTTCTTTTTTTGGAATATTACCTTTACCTAAGTTTTCATGACGATCTCGTGAGCTCTCAAACCCATCTTTTGAATCATTAAAGTGCACAAGATCTATTTTCTTTACGAGCTTCTTGAATCCTTTTACTGCCTCTTCTGTTGGAATTCCACCAGCCCAGGTGTGACAAGTGTCAAGACAGAGTCCAACATTCAGGTCTCCAATCTCTTCCCAGAGACGATTAATAGAATCCATATATCTCGCAACAGAATTTTTTCCACCAGCAGTGTTCTCTACAAGAATTCGCATACCGGTACTCTCAACTTCCTGAATTGCTTTTCTCCAGTTTTCATACCCCTTTGCAATATCGCCACCTTCTCCAACTGATCCACCGTGGACAATAACTGCTTTAGCTCCAAAAGAGGCAGCTACTGTACAGGTATCTTTAAGTAGTTTTCTACTCGGGTGTCGGACTTTATTATTTGGTGTTGCAACATTAATGAGATACGGAGCATGGACATAAATTGGTCCTTTATAGTCTTGTAAAACATCAACATCTTCTCGAGGCTTTGGACTTTTCCACATTTGTGGGCTTGAGATAAAGATTTGAAAGGTATCACCTTTTCTTTTTGTTATTTCATCAATTGCGTTTTTTGACGGTATATGTGCACCAATATTCATGGTTTCATTATAAAAGCAAGATTATTTTCTACAGAGAAGTTTTAGTAATTGAACTCGTAAGGAACTTCAATCTCATCAACAGATGGAATGTAGTTTTTCATTGCTTTTAGGTACAAATCACTAATTGACGTATTGGTTATTTTGGAAGCAGCAAGTGGCATACCCAAATTACTAGAAGTGCCAAAAACTAGTCTCCACCCATCAGCTAACAAGACTCCGTTCCCCATATCACCAACGGAACCGTACAGTTTTGCGTTAAATCCATACCCCCAGTTTTTTGCATCTGTGGAGAGATAGGTACAACCAGTAGTGGAGGTTAACACGTACTCTCCTGTAGTAGTTTTGGTTATAACAGCTTCAGAGCCTCCATGAAATACGTCATGATAGGACCATGAGTTTCCATCAGTAGATTTATAGATAACAACATACTCACCTGCTACAACACCATCACCATTGACATCAGTGCCATTTGGCTTTTCAAAATCCTCTCTGTAGCCAGTAAAAACTGCATAATATTCTGAATCACTTATTTTTGTAACATACGCTGAGGCTCCATCTTCAGCAACATACCCTTGCGCTTCTCTGTAAGTATTGATGTCACCAGCAGTAAGTAGTTCTGTCTGGCCACTCCACTCTAATCCATCTGCAGAGGTCCATTTGTACCATGTGCTAACACCGAGTGTTCCAAGAGCACCATAAGAAGTCCAAGATCCATTTTCATAAAACATATTTCTCCAGTTCAAACGAGTGAGTAAGTTGTAATCACTTTCGATAGAAAATGAGATTGTATCGTTGACGGAAGTAATAGGTGCAGAAGAGACCCAACGAGAACTCTGGTTTGACGCTCTATGGTCACCAGTAAAATATAAGGCGATTGTAGAATCGTCTAACAAGACAACACTTGGATCAGCCATTGTCTCAAGCCCTTTATCTCGACTTAAAAAGCCTGGGTCATTCATTGGGATTGCAGTAATACCTGGTGTGTTGTAATCGATTACAAGACCGAGGTCTTTTACGTCACCAAGATTTGTTGCATCAAATGGACATGTGTTTTGCAGCCAACCAGATTTATATAATGCAGCATTAAAGGTATCTTCATTGTCTGGAAGCTCTTGTCCAAAAAAGATTGACTCTAACTCTGCAACAGAGTCTTGGGTTGTAGAACCTAAGTATTGATAAGACAAATACTCTCTTTGTTCAGGAATTGATGGACCACCAAAATAGGTATAAAAATTTTCATAATCCTCATAGGTGTCTTCGTCATTTGCTGGAGGTGGGTTATTTTCATCATCGTCTGGTTCCCCTGGAGCCTCACTGTCATCTCTACCATCATCTGGTGGAGTACTTCCATCGTCTGGTTCCCCAGGAGGAGGTCCAGCTTGTTCTCCATCAATAGGACCGTATGCTTCTGGGTTGTTAAAACACGTTACTACGACATTTGCTTCATATTCATCAGGGATATAGCCATTTAAGTACTGTTCGTATAAACCATAAACATCATTATCAATACATCGAATAACATCATCACTGATATCTTCTAAAATTTTTAACGCTTCATCAACTGTTGGACCACCCTCTTGACTATTGTCATTCTTAGGGGGTTCATTGTTGTCTCCAGGTGGTGGAGGTGGAGTAGTTGAATCATCAGGTTCATTAATTGGAGTATCTTCAGCAGCAGGAACACGATCCGGTTGAGGTTCTGAGGATTCTGATCCCCCACATGCTTGTAAAATTAAGAGCAAAACTAAAGAAAAAGTCAACAAATACTTACGTTTCATACTTATTTATATCATAACCTTTTTTAAGAGTCGAAACACTATTAAAATATACATAAGACTTCCTTTCGTGCTTTGAGCCACTTTCAACACGATAAAACAAATTACAGCCACAGGGGAGTCTTTTGAAAAAAACACCCAGAAAAGTGAAAATCCCGACTGATCTTTCGACCTTTCGGGACTTTCTTTACTATCTTTTATTTGGTCTTGCGACTTCATTTCTGATAGTTATATAAATGTACTGTGAAATATGTATTAGTGCAAGAAAAATTAGAGTGTTTTTTTCGCGAACTTTTATACACACTTTTCATAAAAATGAAGAGTATTCTGACAATATAATGACAGTTAGGTTGGCTACTAATTCAGATTGGGATGAAATAAAAGATATTTATCAAAAAGGGATTGATACAAATAAATCTACCTTTGAGAAGTCTCCCCCGGAGAGCTACGAAGAATGGTCTGAGAAATTTGATCATAATAACCTTTTTGTTCATGAATCAAATAGTTTGGTTAATGGGTGGATATCTCTTAGTAAATTTTCAAGTAGGTGTTGTTATGAAGGTGTAGGTGAAGTATCTATATATATTGACCCTGATGCAAAAAGGACTGGCATCGGAACAAAACTATATAAACATTTAGAGCACTCAGCAAAGTTGTCGGGTTATTGGACTATACAAGCTCAGCTATTTACCACAAATCTACCCTCCAAAGCACTTTTTGATTCTCTTGGGTTTAGGGAAGTGGGAATTAGAAAAAATATAGGAATGCTTAACGGAGAGTGGGTTGATAATTTTCTTTTAGAAAAAAGTATTAGCGATAGCTAAACAGCTAATTCTTTCTTTACTTTTACAAATATCTCTAAAGCTTGTTGTAGCTGTTCCTCTGAATGACTAGCAGAAATCTGTGTTCTAATTCTCGCTTCGCCTTTTGGAACAACGGGAAAATAAAAACCTACGGCATAAACCCCATATTGAAATAATCGTTTTGAAAACTCTTGAGCAGTTTTTGAATCATAGAGCATAATTGGAATGATTGGTGTGTCTCCTGCTTTAACGTCGAATCCTGAATCAACTAGCTCATTTTTCCAGAAAAGACTCATGTTAAATAAATGTTTTCTTTCTTTATCTGCTTTCTCTACCAAATCTAATGCTTGAAGGGTTCCTGAAACTATTGCAGGCATTAATGCGTTTGAAAATAGATACGGCCTAGCTTTTTGTCTTAATATTTCTATTATTTCTTTTGGTCCAGAAATTGAGCCACCCATTGCACCACCCAGAGCTTTACCAAAAGTGGTTGTGATTATGTCGACTTTGTCTTTGACCTGAAAATACTCATGGGTGCCTTTACCTTTCTCACCTATAAAGCCGGTAGCGTGGCAATCATCTACTACCAAAAGTGCATCGTGTTTTTCTGCTAATACAGCAATCTCATCAAGCTTTGCCATATCTCCGTCCATTGAAAACACTCCATCAGTAACTATCATTTTTATTCTTGCTTGCGAAATAGAAAGTTTGATTTCAAGATCTTCCATGTTTGAATGTTCGTATATTTGTTTTTTAGCTTTACATAACCTCATACCATCTATGAGAGAAGCGTGTACAAGCTTGTCTGAGAATATCTCATCTTCATCAGTTAATATTGCTTCAAATAGTGCTGTGTTTGCATCAAAAGCAGAAGCAAAAAGTATGGAGTCTTCCATTTCTAAAAATTGAGATAATTTGTGTTCGAGCTCTTTATGTATATCTTGGGTTCCACAAATAAATCTTACTGAGGACATCCCATATCCTTTATCGCTTAAACTACTTTGCGCAGCCTCTATTATTTTTTTATTATTTGATAAACCTAGGTAATTATTTGCACAAAGGTTCAATATATTTTTTTCATTATTTTGATCATCTAAAACGTCAATATTGGTTGACTGTGATGATGTTATTTGCCATTCATCCTTATAAAGTCCACTGTTTTTTATTTCATCTATTTGGTTTTGAAAAATATTTTTTGAAGAGTAAACCATTTATTTGTCCCAATTCAAAATAATTTTTCCAGACTTACCAGATTTAATAATCGCAATTGCTTCTTCATAATTTTCATAAGAAAACTCATGAGTAATAAGTCCGTCAACACTTAATCCGGAATCAAGCATACTTATCATTTTGTACCAAGATTCAAAAATTTCTCTACCGTAAATTCCTTTAATAAATAAATCTTTAAAAATTACTTCATTCCATGAAATTTTTGTGTCATCCGGAAGAATACCTAGCAATGCAATTTTTGCACCATTTTTTACTGATGAAATAATATCATTTAATGCATCTGGACTTCCTGACATCTCAAGTGCTACATCAAACCCCTCGTACATTTTTAATGAAGGCATAAACTTTCTTAAATCATTTTTAGCATCATAAACATGTTCAATACCAAGTTTTTTTGCGAGATTTAATCTGTACTCATTTATATCTGTAATAACAACATTTCTAGCTCCAATATGTTTTGCAATTAAAGCAGACATGATTCCGATAGGCCCAGCACCAGTAATTAGGACGTCTTCTCCTACTAAATCATATGAAAGAGTTGCGTGAACAGCGTTTCCCAGGGGGTCAAAAATTGTAGCTATATTATCTGAAATCCAGTCTGGTATCTTAAACAAATTTGTAGCTGGGATCTTAAAATATTCAGCAAACGCTCCTGGTAGGTGTACTCCTATTCCATATTGATCAATACACAGGTGTCTTTTTCCTGCTTTGCAATTCCTACACTCTCCACATACAATATGTCCTTCTCCGGAAACTCTATCACCTGGTTTATATTTTTTTACTTCTGAACCAATAGACTCAACCACACCTGTCCATTCGTGTCCAATTTGCATTGGTGGTTTTATAGTTTTAGAAGACCAATCATCCCAGTCATAAATATGAATATCTGTTCCACAAATTGATGTTTTAGTAATTTTTACGATAACTTCAAGGGGACCCAGTTCAGGCTTTTCAATATCCTCAATACATAATCCAGGCGAAGCAGATTTTTTTACAATTGCTTTCAATGTAGATCTCCCCCCTACAAACTAATTGTAACTACTGGTTGAGTCAGATATCAAACTGATTAGGAAAAGCAAAAATCCCGACTGATCTTGCGACCTTTCGGGATTTTCTATTCTATCTTCTTTTCTATCTTTCGATTTCTTTTCCGATAGTGTTTTATAAATTTACATCAGATTTTCTATTGATGCAAGATATTTACTAATCTATTTTTCGCGAACTTTCAATCAATTCTTTCACTTGACTGAGTTCATTTTCGGGTAATGATTCAGTGATAACAACATATGATTTATCATTCATTACAAATGTCCACTCATCGTTTTCAATCTTTAAATCAGAGACTTCATTTAAATTTTTTATAACGGCAAGATATTGATCTCTTGTACGAAGCACGATTTTATCTTCAACAATTTCAATCACTGGGAGAAACAGACTTTGTAGTGCAATATAAAGTTGTGTTACTCCTAAAAATAAAATGAAGTAATACAACCATTCCTCTCTCATGTTGGTACCAAACGCATCTATTTTTAAAAACTCAATTAGATATCTTCTGAGTGGACCCGTAACAATGTTATCAATGCTGATGTAAGAGAATGAAAACCCTAAAAAAAATGGTCTAACTAATTGTTGTCTATCTCTGTATAATTTCATCTTTGTTATCAGAATAACCTATTCTTGCTATTGTTTTTGTATGGAAATTGTACTTATACGTCATGGTCAACCTGAGTGGATGGTTGATGACATTTATCAACAAAATCCTCACCTCTCAAAATTAGGTAGTAAACAAGCTCAACTCTCTGCCTCTATATTTACAGAACACAGCATGGATGAAATGTGGGTCTCACCATTAAATAGAGCACAGGAAACTCATCAACCATTTGTAGAGAGAAATGTAGCAAAAAATGTATTTATCTATGATTGGCTGCAAGAGATGGAAGATGACGAAGAAGTAGCATTATATGGCAAAAAAACAGATGAGATTTTAGAATTTTTCGCAAAAAGAAATACCCAATCTTTTGAAGAATGGACTCAAGGCTCTCACGGAGTTTATATGAAAGACTATCGTCAAAATATTATCTCTCATCTAGAAGTTGAACTAAAGAATAGAGGAATCGAATGTACCGACGACACCTATGATCGTCAGTTCTCTATCCAAGATGATTCTATTGAAAAGCTTATGATCGTCTCTCATGCTGGAACAATGTCTGTACTACTTTCTTACTTTCTAAATATGGAACATTATGCTTGGACTTGGAGAAAATTTCTCCCACGACACGCTGGTCATACTCGACTTCGCTCTACAAGTATTGGAAATGGTCATTTCTTTAGACTGAAAGAATTCAATAATGTAAGCTTTATAGAAAGAGACGAAGAACAAACCTATTAACAATGGCTTACACACGCGTAATACCAAACTTAACCGTTAGCCCTTCAACTCCTAGAAAGAAACGATATCTCTTAAGAACTCTTGCACGATTGTTATTATTGTTTGAATCTGTACGCCCTGAAGGAGCTTTTTTAGACAACAAGAGAAATATCATCGTTGCTGCTCCACATCAATCTGGAAAAGACGAGTATCTGATGATTATTATGATTTTGGCTCTAGACGTACAAGTTTGTTATCTCTCTGCAAAATGGACACTCACCCGGTTGCCAAATCCATTTCAAAAAGTAACGGACATAGACGAACAGGGAATTCGTTGGCCTCTAGGTTGGTTACAAAAAATTATCTTTAAACGTTTTGGCGCTATTCCTGTTGATCGAAAAGGCAATAGTGGACAGTTTGACTCTGTAATTGAAGAGTTAAAAAAACGAGATGAATTTGTTTTGATTATTACACCAGAAGGAAGGTTTGATGCAACACGATTTCGTTCAAGCTTTTTATATCTTGCTAAAGAGCTTGATGCAGAAGTACAACCAGTACAGATAGATTATGAAAACAAAAAATTCAATTTTCTTAAATCCCTCAATCTTGAAGGTTCAGAGGAAGAAGTAATTGAACGACTCAGATTAAAATATGATGGCATTAAAGGTAAGAAGTCACGATTTAAGGCATAGCAATGGAAGAGAAGATTAATCAACTTGTTCAAGATCGAGCACCATGGTTACTGAAAGGGTCTCTTCTCTCAAAAACTATTTACAGATTTCTCAAAAAGTTTTTAAAGTTTGATGAAACAATTTATGTTGGAGATCACATCCAGGAAATGACCGGAGCTGAAGCGTTTAATTGGTTGGGTTCTGAATATACAAGCAACTGTGAAATTGAGGGATTAGAAAATATCCCTAAAGATGGAAAATGTTTACTGGTTTCGAATCATCCTATGGGGGCTGCAGATGCTGTGTCTCTCTATCATCAGATTTATAAAGTTCGAGAAGATGTTTTCTTTTTTGCAAATGAACTATTTGTCTATTTACTAGGATCGTTCAAAGATGTTATGGCTCCAGTTGTTTGGAATAAAGAAAAAGAGATTCATTCAGCTACAAAAATAACCTTGGAACGATTACAAACATTTTTTGGAGATGAAAGGATTGGAATTATTTTTCCATCAGGAAGATTATCTAAATTAACCCTTTTAGGTATTTGGGATAGACCATGGGAGAAAACGCCTATAACTTTAGCTAAAAAATATGATTTCCCAGTTATACCTGTTTATATACATGCCAAAAATTCTTGGTTTTTTTATTTTGCTTCATACGCCAATAAACAATTAAGAGATGTTTCACAACTAAATGAGCTACTCAATAAAAGAAAGTATAAGTTTACAATCAAAATTGGAAAGCCTATCAAACATACAGACCTCAGTTCACATAATGATATTGCTATTCAACAGCTTCGATATAAAAGTGAATCTTTGAAAAGAGGCTTTTTTAAGTTAAAAAGATTTCTGTATCTTCGTCAGTATAAAAACTAAGCCTACTCAACTACATTTCCAGTCGTAGGGCTTACTCCAAGATTCCCAACCATATAGCCTAAAAGAAGTGGAGTTGTTACGAGCCCTCCAAGTCCATAAAATCTCCATGGAAGCGTAAGTTCGTTTATTGAGGAAAAAACTAACAAATAAAGTACGAATACAAATCCATAAATACTTGCAGAGAGAGCGGCTGCAACTTGTATTTTTCTATCATGATTGGTGTTGTAATACCATTTCGTTAATTGATACATCAACAGTCCTGAAAAAGTACCAAAACCAATTATGAGAAACATCGAAAAAATGTCATCCATTACAACATTGATAGAGATATAAAAGAAAGAGACAAAATAAGCAACTCCTACTTGTGTTGGTGATGGCTTAAATCTAATGAGATACACAAAGACAATGCTTGCTAACATTGTCTGAAATATTACCGAACCTCCTGCTAAAGCTTCAAGAAATCCCTCTTTTGAATAAAAAGGACCAATACGAATAAAAGGATTTAAGAAAGAAGTAATAAACATGACTAGTCCGTAACTCGTTGCGGCTGAAAATAAAGCTGCAAAATCTAAATTGCTTTTTTCAGGACGTGAAGCAAAAACATAATCTAACATCAAAAATGCTCCAAGGAACAACATCAAATGTGACGGAGTAATTAATGGCTCAACTCCGACCTCAATACCAAAGAGTGTATGCCATATTGCATCAGATCCTCCGCCAATTCCAAAAATTACAGCACCTAGAACGCCAACATCAAATCTGTAATCTTTGATAGCATTCTTTACATAAAGAGCTACAAGGACAGAGAATGCATATCCTGAATACAGAACTGCATGCCATGGAGTAAAAAAAGTTTCAATATCATCAAGAAGATACGTATGTGCACTGGAATCAATCCATGCACCAACAAAAAACCAAACCATTGCTACAACAAGCAATGTCCTATGTCTTGCATTTGTTACTGGAGTTGGTGATAGTTTATTAAACACTTAGTGATCTTTTGATCTTGATGATTTGGACATTGTCTTCTCTAATTTTCCATTTTTAAAAATAAATGACTCAACATTATCTACAAGGTGTTTTCCATTTTGTGACTTCTGTGAAATAACATCAACTGTCATTCCCTCATAGGGTGATACAAGGGTTATAGACTGTTGTTTAAATTTCTTTGAAGATTGATCTCTTCTAATAACATCGCTAATCATATTTCCTGATTCCCAAGACCAGTCCTCCCCAGCAACAACAAATTTACAAATATGTTTTGTTTGTGATTTATCAATCCGAGCTCCAGGACAAATTAACAGTGATCCATCAACCCATGGATTTAGACCAACACCATCAAATCTAGGAAACGCTACCTCAAATGCCTCATCAATAATCGTTTCAATATCACCTTTTTCTAAATTTTTCTCTTTGATGACATCAGCAATAGTATTTTGTAAAGCAAATAAGGACTCTTCGTCCATTTTTGAAAGAGTTTCTTTATCCATATAACTAATTTACTGTGTTTTTATGACAGATTTAAGATTCTGAATTAGTTCTTTTATCACGTAAATCTTTAATATCGACCCTGATAAGGCCAATAACGAAAATTGTTAGAGTAGCTACAGGAAATAAAAGTATTATTAAAAAAGGATTGCTAAAAATTGTCTCTAACATATCTAAATGATACCAGTCTTAATGGTCTATAATGTCCTTGAAAGGATTTAAATGGCAAAACTCGGTTTATATGCAAGTATGGTGTCAGTTATTGCGTCAGTACTTATTTATATTGTTTTGAATGATTCACAACTCGCAATTTATGTAGGTTTATGGGCACCAACCCTTATTCTTTACAGCCAAGCTTACGATCAAGCAAATAAAGAATAATAAAATTACTCAATAAATAGGGCGTTGCTAGTATTTGTGTGTGAATAAAATTGAAAAACGCTCATTTTTTGGATTTTTAGCTATTGCTTTTTGTCTACATGTTTATCTAGTGTTTACACTCGTTGTCGGTGGTTAAAAAACTCTTTTTATTTCTTTTCATCATTTCCTGTACCTCATCAAGTGATGTTTTAATACAAGAAACAGAATCTAATTCTGAAACAACCACAACACAAACTATTGTTAAACAATCGTTAACTTCAGAAGAGATATTAATTGATATTTTTAATGCTTACAAAACATTCTCTGATGATCCTGTAGGAGCGGTAGATGTCATTTGGAACTACGCCCATGAAGATAACAAAGAAATTACAGGACCAAAAGAAAGGTTTGCTATGATGCTTGCCTCTGAACCCTATAATTCCATTATTGACTTAAAAGATTACTCCTATGAAACAATTTTTGAGTCCGAAGAGAATATTCACTACGAAATAAAAGTTTTAGCTCAAAACAATAATTATTTTGTTATCACTTGGGTGTTTCAAAAAACCCTCTGTGATGAAAAACCTTGTTGGAGAACTATTGGTGTAAGCCAGCCTGAATACTTTGATTCAGGAATTTAATAGGTTTTTTTATCAATTATCTCTTTATAAATTTCTAATTGTCCATTGTGACTAGCAGTATGGTCAATTAGGTGAAGAATAATCCAGTATAAAGTTGGGTGTGTACCGTTCTCTCTCTTACTTTGAGCTAGTGAATTTAATTCGTTATTTTTTAAAATTAAATTTGTTTCATCAATGATTTTTTTATAGTCAGCCAATAAAGTCTCTGCGCTTTCATGACTTGCAATCATATAATCTGCATCTGGATTATCTTCAGTCCATGGCTCATGAACATCTTCACCATTGTAAATACTTTTAATCCAATACTGATCTGCATACATCAAGTGTTTTACTATTCCAAAAATAGAAGTTTCAGTATGACCTAATTTTTTTGTTCCACTTTCAAAAGAAGTACCTTCTACTTTATGTATGACATAATTTCTTGCGTAATCAAAATGATTAAGAAGATCATCTTTAAACTCACGAGTTGGATTTGGATATTGAGGCATTTCCATACATATAGAGTAGTTAATTAATTTATAAGTATGATTTAATTTAAAAATTGATAAAAAACCAATTAAATTCCTGAAACAAAAAGACCTAGATTTCTCTAGGTCTCTTTTGAGGTAACAGGCTTATTACCTAATTACATATTAAGTACAAAAGAAAGTAATAGTAGAAATATTTTTAATCGTCTAAGTTATCTAATGGATTCTCAGGTTGGCAGATTTCAAAAGCCTCTTGTACAGCTTCTGAGTTAAAGTCAATATCTGCATCTCTAAAAGCAAAGAAGCCAAACTCTCCTGGTTTTGGATCTGGAAAATCTATACCCTGGTCTCTCATACATTCTGAAAACTCTAAGGATGCATCAATTAATGCGGCCTCGACCTCTGGATCAACATCAAACTCATCTGGAAAAGCATTACGGAGAATATCTTCACAGGCAATAAAAGCCTCTTCAAACTCTTCCTCGTTATCCACTTGTACTTCGTCAAAATTTGGGTTGCCATCAACATCAAAAGAAGGATCTGGAAAATCGATTCCCTCTTCTCTCATGCACTGGGAAAATTCTAAAACACCTTCTTCAAAAGAAAGCTCTTCCTCTTCAACAACAGTAACCTCACTAGATTCTAGTGACACAACACCTTGTGGTTCCTCACCACCAATAGTGCATGCTGCAAAAATCATTAAAAATATAACATATCTCATTTTCGAACGGCCTCGGCTGGTTGAATTTTTGAGGCTTTGATTGCTGGATATACTCCAGAAATTGCTCCTATTAAAAGTGCCAATAATACTGCTCCAAATATTTGCCATACAGGTATTGAGAATACAATATTGGTGTAATTAGTGTATCCAAGTGTGATTGCCACACCTAACAACACACCAACTAAGCCTCCAATCCCTGAAAGAATCACACTCTCTAGTAAAAATTGGTAGCGTATTTCTCTTCTTGTAGCTCCAAGAGACCTTCTTACACCAATCTCCATTCTTCGCTCGAGTACTGACATCACCATGACATTAGCGATTGCAACACCACCAACAAGTAGAGCTACTGACCCAAGTCCTAAGAGTAAGTTTGTAAATGCAGTTTCTGCAGCTTGTTGTGCTTCAAGAGCATCGGAAGGTCTGCTTACTTCAACTTGATCTGGATTTTCAGGATTCATAGACGGTGCTAAGACGTCTACAACATCTTCAATAAAATTTGGATTAGCGCGTAAATAAATAGTTGTTGGCTCTTTATCTATATCAAATAACGTTGAAGCAACACCATAGCCAATAAAAACAGATCTATCTAAATCAGGATGTATTTTAAGTTCATCAAGAATTCCAACTACTCCAAACCACTCATCATCAATAAGAATTTTGGAAGGTTGCGACAAATTATTTATCCCCAATCTCTCTGCAGAAACAGAACCCAACACAGTAACAGGGATATCTGATAAACCATCAGTAATAAATCGTCCTTCAGACAAATTTCCACCAATTACATCTAACAACTCTGAACTCGTTACAACAGTAGAGATTCCACCGCCCTCAAACTCTGAAATAAAATCTGTTCTTCGTACCAATAAATCTGCTTGCGTTGTTGAGGTAACTTCTTCTACAGGACCAATTCTCTCAACCATGCCAATTACGCCATCTGGTAATTCTTCTTGGCTTCCAAAAAAACCAGCTTGTGGAGAAGCTTTAATTAAATTTGTACCGAGAGATTCAAGAGTTGCTAATAAGTCAGCTCTACCAGATGATGAAATTCCAGTCACCGCAACAATTGCAGCAATACCAATTCCGATTCCTATTGATGTCATAGCAGCTCTTCCTTTACGAGCTTTTACACCGTATAAAGCAACAAAGAATAAGTCCCGTAGTCGTAATTTATTTTTCACCACTCACCACTTTTCCATCAACAAGTTCTATAACCTTTTCAAACATCTGTGCGTGTTCTTGATTGTGAGTAATCATGACAACAGTTTTGCCTTTGCTGTTTAATTTTTTCAAAATATTTAAAATATTAAGACCAGACTCTTTATCTAAATTTCCAGTAGGTTCATCTGCTAAAACAAAGGAGGGGTCTTCTACTAAAGCACGAGCAATAGCAACTCTCTGTTGCTCTCCACCTGATAGTTCTTTTGGAAGGTGAGTGAGTCTGTGTCCTAAACCAACAAGTTCTAATGCATCTTTTGCTTTTTCTAAACGAATATCTCTTTTTATTCCGTGATATAAAAGACCCTCTGCTACATTTTCCTGAGCAGTTAATCCTGGAAGTAAAAAAAAGCTTTGAAAAATAAATCCAATTTTCTCACCACGAAACTTTGATAGTTCATCATCTGTTAACTCTGATATATCATCACCATCAATAGTTATTGAGCCATCAGTAACGCTATCAAGTAAACCCATCATATTTAAAAGTGTTGATTTACCACTTCCAGATTGGCCAACTATTGAAACAAACTCGCCTTCATAGATATCTAACGAAACACCATCTAAGGCTTTTACTGGTGGTGGACCTTCATAAACTTTCGAAATATTGTTTATGGATATTACTGGTTGTGTTGAAGTACTCATCTTGGTACTACGACAATCATGCCTTCACTAATATTTCCACTTACTTCTACAAATCCATCTGTAAAGACACCTATTTCTACACCTACATAGGTTGTATCTACTCCAGAAACTCCTTCAAAAACTCCTACCTCTGATTCACCATTGTAAATCTCTAAAGCATACCCACCTTCAGCAAGAGCAATTAAAGCATTAACAGGAACATAGAGTACATCTTGTGATACTTCAGAAGTAACAAACACATCGACTGGTGCTTGATCGTATACTTTGATGTCTTCTGAGGAAGAAATGTCTAATTTCACTTCTATAAAATCACCATTTTGACTTTGTGTGACCACTGGATCTATATATGAAATTGTTGCATTAATTCTATCTTCAGAGGGAAGTTCTACTTCTACACTGTCGCCAATTGAAACCATGTCTTGATCTGAAGCATCTATCTGAAAAACGACTTCAACCCCAGTTGAGGAAATGTTGTACATTTGGGAGTTTGCTGTAACAGCAGATCCCTCAGAAGTTATATATGAGCCAACAATTATTGGAGTTTCGGAAGCTAATGCATTTGTCGGACTAAAAGTTTCAGACTTTGCTGATAATTGTAATTCTTCTAACTCTTCTTCAGCTTGTTGTAACTCTGCTGCTTTATCAACACCTTTATTGTAAGATTCCAGTGCTTCATCATATGCTTTTTGTGCATTCTCAATAGCGAGAGCTTGAGCGGCGTCTACACCATTGTTGTAAGATTCCAGTGCTTCATCATATGCTTTTTGTGCATTCTCAATAGCGAGAGCTTCCGCAGCATCTACAACAGAACCTTCTCCTTCCTCCATCTCTCTAATTCGTTTTTGTTCTTCAATTAAATCTTCATAGTTTTTGATTTCATCATCTCTTGTGTCTTGGGACTTTGCTGCAGTTTTAGGGTTTGTTAAATCTTTTAACAGTTCAATTTGTTGATAATATCCATCAATAAGATCGGTTGCTTTCTGCCATGCTGCATTTTCTTTTGTTGAGTTTTCAATTGCATCATCTAATGTTTTTTTCTTACTATTTACTTCAGCAAGTGTTGTTACTGAGTCTTCTTGGAGGTCATCAAGTGTTTTCTTTTTATTATTTACCTCAGCAAGTGTTGTACCTCCAGAATCAATTGTGTCTTGAATGGTTTCAATCTGATCTTCTTTGTTTTTAATAGCTATTTGTTCTTCAGGTGTTATTTCGGATTTTGTCTCTATTCCATAATCCGTAAATAAACTGTTGAGCATATCAGAAGTTTCTTGATCAAAGGTTTGATCTGGAACGAAGCCATCTGCTGCATATCCCAAAAATACTAACGCGTTTTCTAATTGTTCTATATCCTTACCCGGATCAGAGTTCATATCTAATGATCGATAAAAAGGTGTTTCTCCTTCGAGAAGAATTGCGGGTTTGTTGTCTATGGCAAATAAGATTTCACCAAAACTAATAACTGATCCTTCATCAGGAAGATAAGTGACCACACCTGCTGTTGCTGTTTTTAAAACTTTTTTATCAGTTTGTTGTAAGGTTCCGTTGTACTCTTCTTTGTTTTCTAAGTCACCTTTTTGTATAGCAACAGTAGTAAGTTCTAGAGTTTTACTGCTTGTAGTTGATTCTGTATTCTGAGTTCCAAAATAATAACCACCATAAGCAAGTGTAAATACTGCAATTAGGATGTATAGGTTTTTTAATTTAAATATATTTTTCATCATTATTCCAATTAGATTAGTTTATTAAACCTGAGGATTTTCTGAGAATTAATTTCTTAAGTTTTATATGTAGCATTAACCCCCATTTTTTTGTGGTATTGGTGAGAAACAATCTAATTCTTGGCATCGCGACTAACTCGCATCGGATTATCTAGTGCGTTTGTAACAGGCTCCAAATCTGCCGGTCCCGGAGCTGTATACCTAACGCCTTCAAATGGTTCTGGGCCAGGACCGCCAGGGTTGTAGAAGGCATTGTATCCACCCTCTAGTGAGGGAATTTCTACATGAGTAATATTTCGTGCAGCAGCTTCGTCGCCAACAAGAATTATGTCGATGTAGTTATCCCTGTCTTCAGCGTAGCAATCATCATAGAAGATTCCTGCATCAGGATCTTCTTTTTGCCCCAAATCGGAAAGCCCAACTATTCTGAGTATTCCCCCAGCTACTAAATACTCATGTCCCACTTTTTCCAAAAGAACTACTTCACCGTCAGGTCCTTTAGCATGAATTCGGAAAAAGTCCTCGAACATTGTGGGGGTCAAACCAGTAATACCATCAGGTGAGAATCCACCTGTTGTCAGCACACGTATGCGAAAATCACCCTCATCATACAGTGATAGTTCGTCGTTTGGTAAAACTCCAGATCTTGTTCCAAATCCCAAACCTCCTTCACCAAGTGCCTCTTTGCCAACATGATTCAGTTTCGCCCCAACTAATTTTGGGCCCGAATCATAAGGGCTTATATCAGTTTCCCAGCTCAAACCAACTGCATTAAACTCTTGGCCATTCGGACCAATAAGAAGTAGTGGTGTTTCGTCTTCAACAATATCAAGCCTCACAGGGAAAATTGCACCTTCCTCGCTACCAAAACCCCGATTGCCAAAATCGCCAAACACAACAACTGTATTGCGTTCGTTCAATTCCCAATTTGGCAACATTCCAGCGCTATTAGGATAAACAATTTCGCCTGTGTTCAATGTGAATTGAAAATCGGTTAGATTAACAGTTTCTGTGGCTACAGGCCAACTAAATACAATAGGCAATCCGTCATCATCTTCAGAAGAACCCTTGTAGAACAAACCAACCCCGGCTGTACTTACAGTGCTGGTATATGCACCAGCTGGAGGATCTTCACCATTTGTACATGTTACTGAGCCATACCAACTTCCTTCGGCTTCTCTGACAGTTTCTTCATTTACTTGTGGCCAACCAATAATACCCTCAAAACCCATACCAGCAGATAAAATAACCGGTTCATCACTCCAATAATCAGCTTCTTTTAAAGCGCCGTCAAATAGTTGATCTTGCATATTAAACGAGTTCATAAGTCCTACGGCTAATACAACTAGCACTCCAAAAATTGACAGTGCTACAACAAACCATCTTTTGTGAAAGTAATTTTTCTTCTTAGATTCCCTAATTTTCAAATCTTCTATTTTTATGATTTGAGCCCAGCGGAGAAGCAAGTACAGACTTAGACCTATAAAAATGAGCATCGGAATTGCAAAATCGTTTTCACTTACATGAACTGTGTTGAGGGCAACAGTTGAAATAAACGCAAATAGCAACAACGTAAAAGAAAGTTTCTTCGGAGCTCCAAACAATACTGCAATTGTAAGAAGAATAGCAATAGCGTTACCAGTTATCCTCAGAGGTTCTGCCATGTCAATTGCAATATGAAGTAGAGCATCAAACATATTCCATCCGATTAAAACTGCTGGAATTCGACCAACTTTTATGACTTTATTTACCATGTATAAGGCCTTACCTTCCTCCAGATTGTGGTGGATCAATTCCTAGATCGTCAAAACATATATCAGCAGCTTCCTGAATTTGGGTCTGTAGATATTGTCCAGACTGAACAAGTTCAATAAGTAAGGGTCTAAGAGGGCTTTCGGAACTTGGGTCTTCTATCTCTATCCCGTTTTCACGTAGACATTGAGCAATCTCTAACTGAGTGTCTAATGAATCAGCAACAGCTTCGGGATTCTCAAATTCTGCTGAACCACCAAGCGGTATGTTGTTTTCTTCAGCACATGTCTGAATGGTCTCTTGAAGTTCTTGTCTTCCTTTCTGATCAGCAGCTAACAATATCGGCCCAATTACACTTCGTAAACTCTCACCATTCTTTGGATCTGTAATATCATATCCATTTTCTCTTAAGCACCTAGCTAGTACAAGCTGTGCGTCTTCAGCTGAAACTACTTCTTCAACGACTTCCTCTGCAATTGTTGTAACTGTTGTATCGCTTAATAAATCATTTGTAGAAACAACTCCTTGTTCTGTATTGCTTGTACAGCTGATGAAAATAATAGATATGAAAATTAAACTTGCAATTTTAAAAGAACCCCCAAGACTGGTTTGGGGGTTCTTAAATTGGAGTAGTTTTAAAAAAGGGATATTAATAACTAATCTCCTACTTATCATCATCGTCATGGTCATGGTCATGACCGTGCATACCACGTCCTTTTTTATGACCTTTGCCTTTATGATTTTCATGTCCTGATTTCAATTCTTCTTCAGTAATAACACCGTCTTCCAATTCAGAAGCATATCTTTCAGTTAAACGATCTTTTAATTTAGTGTTTGTTAAAGCATCGATTTCTTCCTGAGTTACTTGATTGTCTTCAAAGATTGCCTCTTTTTCAGCATGTATAGCTTCATGCTCAGCCTTTTCAGCTTCTTTATGAGCTGTTAATTCTTCTTTTGTAATAACACCGTCTTCTAATTCAGTTGCATATTCTTCTAAAAGATGTTCTTTCAACTCTGTGTAGGTAAGAGCGTCAATTTCTTCTTGAGTTACTTGATTGTCTTCAAAGATGGCTTTCTTTTCAGAATGGTATTTACCTTTCATTTCAAAACCTTTGTGATCATAATCATCGTCATCAGAGTCGTTATCATCACCAAACACTGCAGTTTCTAATCTATCAATTTTAACTTCAACACTTTCTTCAAAATTATCAACTGTTGAATCAATAGATTCAGCCATTTCATTAACTGTAAGATTTGTTGCGTATGACACTGAAAAAAGTCCTATGCCTAAAGCTAGTCCAAATACAGTTAATCCGATTAATATATTTTTCATTCTTCCTCTTTTCTGGATTCTAGTTTGGATTGTTTTCTATTAGCCACAATTGACTGTGTAAGTCGGATTGCTGTTAAAACTAAAACTGTTATTACTAGTACAGCAATAATTAACATAACTCCTCTTCCACCAAATCGATTATGTCCTTCAATGAACATGTCTCCGCGCCTCATACCCTCTAGTGCATATTGATTATTTAATAGATTTATTATTTCCATACACATAATGTACAAAACTAAGTCTGAGAGTTTACTGAGAGAGCTTAGTTTTGTGTCTTGCATTATATTTTTTGATTGCCATCATTACTATGTGGGAAAAAACATATTGCTCATAGAAGATGATGAAAAGATTTCAAAGTTGGTCAAAGAACTGCTTGAAGAAGACTCTTATCACGTTACTCAATCATTTGATGGAGATGATGGTTATTCCAAAATTATTGAAAAAAAATATGATCTTATTCTCTTAGATATTATGTTGCCGAAACTTAATGGATACAAAGTATGTAGACAAGTAAGA
>Ga0255777_10001690_pt1 | contig 20547 bp, 19 predicted proteins | sample 101ome_15_FD_179975 | JGI IMG/M metagenome (GOLD analysis project Ga0255777, IMG submission 179975) | Coastal salt marsh microbial communities from the Groves Creek Marsh, Skidaway Island, Georgia - 101402AT metaG (version 2) | ecosystem: Environmental > Aquatic > Marine > Intertidal zone >... | reverse complement strand
TGGAGGAGCGCCCGTCACGACCGCCCAATCCTCGTGGTCTTCGCCCACGCCCAACCAACCCGAAGGGACATCCACGAGTACCTCAAAATCCGCCAGCGTGGTGAGTGAACTCACCGGCAACAAACTGAGTTGCCCGCCTTGACCCAAGCCCGACGTGTTGTTGTGCTGACCGGCCCATCCTGCGCCTTCATCCATGCCGTACCGAGTGGTGATCGGTCCTTCGGCCGCCCAAACCGGCTCGTACTCGATTGCACCACCGGTGAGCGTGTGGTTGTAAGGCACGGAAAGAGCCGCCTGACCCGTGATGTTCACGCCTGCTGCCCCCGGAACGGGGAGGTGTTGAACCGGAGGATGGTTCAATTCAACCCCTTGAGCTGCGCTTGGGACGGCGCCTGACCACGCCATGGTGGCCATCAACATGACCATCATCACGCTTGAACGCACCTGACGGGGAGCGTTCTCGCACGGCAACGGTGTGGACATGGAGGGCCCCAATTGCAGGTGTGGAACCAAGAATATGAATTCATGTGATGAACGCATCATGCCGAGGCGGAGACCGACAGAAGAGGATTCAAAACCCGTCACCTGTAGGAGGACTTGATGTCCTCCGACGGCGATCTCAACAGCGCTCAAGCGCAGGAGATCCAGGAGCAACTGTTCACCACCCATCGCAGCCAAATCTCAAGAGAAGTGCCCGTGCCGTTGCCCCGCCGTGATTTTTGGACCAAGGTTCGAGCATTGCTGTCGCACTTGGACATGGAAATTCAGTTGATGGTGCGGAAAGGATCCATTGACATGCGCCTTCAAAATTTGCAAAAACGGCAAACCAACATTCGCCGCATCGCATCGGAGTTGGCCCGAAAACGCATGGTGGCCATGATGCAACATGCCGCCAGCCAAGGTTTGCGAAGCGGTGTTTCACCGGGGGTCGGGCACGAGTTGCCATCGCTGGATTGGCAGCGGCACGACCCCGCCGAGAAGGCGTTTTACCACGCCGTCCAGAAAGGCCTCGACCGTTTCAAAATGGACATTGACTGGACCGCCATGCAGCAAGGCATGCTCGGTGAGTTGATGGGAAGGCCTCAGCGCCACGCCCCTGGAACGATGCAGTTGGACTCGTATCTTCCGGAAGGAGGCTCCATTTCGCCCGGACCTCCCCCCGCTCTGGCCTTTGAGGACGACATGCCACCGCTGCTGGAAACCGACATGGACGAGGAAGAACGTTTGATGGGCGAGCGGGATTGGATGGATGAAGAAGCCTACATGATGGCGGACGATCCTGAAGCCCCCCCGGCCTCACCAGCGTCCACAGGGCCATCTGCTTCGGCTGTTCCCCACGGTCGCCATGCTGCGGCCTTGGAGCTCGCACCGTCGTCCGCAAGAACACAGATTGTGGATGAACCAATGCTTGAGTCGCAGGACAACCTTGGTGACCTCAAGCCCTTGCCTGACGAGCAACCCCCTGCGGAGGTCAACGACCTCGTTCGCGTCCGGGTGCTTGAGAGCCTGCCGGAACCCATTGTCACCGAAGACGGTGAGGAGTTGGTGCTGGAAGCGGGCGATGTCCACATGATGGACCGGGGACTTGCCTCTTGGCTCACCGAAGCTGGCGTTGCCGAGGCAGCCCCCATCTGACCGATCGGTGGAACTCTCTGCTCGAACAGGTGGGATGGTTCTGCTGAGGGTTTCCGAAGCCTGGCTTTCGCTGAGACGTTGTTGACAAAGCGTACGGTGGACCGAACTCAGTTCGCCGCTCGCATCGAGATTTCGATGCTGACGGTGTCGGGGATGGGGATCTTCGTGACCAGGCGGAGGGCGTTTTCGTCCTTGCCCGTCGAGATGTCCATCTCAAGGAGTCGCTTGTGGATGCGCAGTTCCCAGTGGTCGTACGTCTCGCTGCCTTCACCGTCGGGTGCCTTGCGGACGGGCACGACCAAGCGGCGGGTGGGGAGCGGGATGGGGCCACGGAGCGTGATGCCACCGCTGTCGCAAATCGTCTTGATCTGCCCAGCCACCGAGTCGATGTCCTTGTGGTTCTCACCGGTGAGCTTGATGACGGTCACGGCTGCCATGTCAATTCCTCCTCGTCGACGTCAAAGCGTTGAGCGAACTCAAGCTTTCTTCTCGATCTTCAGGCACACACCAGCGGCCACGGTCTTGCCCATGTCGCGGATGGCGAAGCGGGAAAGCTCGGGGAAGGTGTCCATCTGCTCGATGGCCATGGGCTTGGTGGGCTGGAAGCGAATGAGACAGGCGTCACCGGTCTTGAGGAAGGAGGGGTTGGCCTCCTTGCCGGAGCGGTTGGTCTTCTCAAGGAGTTCCATGAACTTCACAGCGACCTGAGCGGTGTGAGCGTGGAACACCGGGGTGTAACCCACGGAAACGGCCTTGGGGATGTCCATCAACTGGATTTGGCCCACGAAGGTCTCGTCGTGGCGAACGAAGGTGGGTTCGCTGTCGGAGTAACCGGCAACGTCACCGCGGCGGATGTCGGTGGCAGCGAGGCCACGGACGTTGAAGCCGACGTTGTCACCGGGCTCGGCCTTGTCGACCATGGTGTGGTGCATCTCGATCGACTTGACTTCGCCGCCCTTCATCGAGGGGTTGAACACGACGTTCTTACCGACGTTGAGGGTCCCGGTTTCGATCTTGCCAACGGGCACGGTACCGATACCGGAGATTTTGTAGACATCCTGAATGGGCAAGCGGAGAGGCTTGTCCGAGGGCTTGTCGGGCATGGGCGTGGCGTTGATGGCCTCGAAGAGGGTGGGGCCGTTGTACCATGGGCACTTGTCCGACTTGTTGAACACGTTGTCGCCGTTGAGGGACGAGGCAGGGATCATGGGGACGTCGTCGGGCTTGAAGCCGGCCATCTTGAGGAGGCCAGAGACCTCAGCGCAGGCAGCCTTGTACTTCTCTTCCGTCCAATCGACACCGGAGATGTCCATCTTGTTGACGTGAACGATGAGGCCCTTGACACCAAGCACCTTGGCCAAGAAAGCGTGTTCCTTGGTTTGGGCGTTGACACCGTCGTTGGCTGCACAGAGCAACACAGCGGTGTCGGCTTGGGAAGCACCGGTGATCATGTTCTTGACGAAGTCACGGTGACCAGGAGCGTCAATGATGGTCCAGTAGTAGTCAGGAGTGAAGAACTCCTTGTGGGCGACGTCGATGGTGATACCGCGCTCGCGCTCTTCCTTGAGACCGTCCATGACGTAGGCGAGACCGAAACCGGCCTTGCCTTGCTCAGCAGCGAGCTTGTCGTTCTTGTCGATCACGTGTTGCTCGATGTGACCGGAGTCGAGCAGGAGACGTCCAACGGTGGTGGACTTTCCGTGGTCGACGTGGCCGATGAACACGATGTTGCGGTGAGGCTTGCTTCGGTCTTCCCATTGTGATGGCATGATAATCGCTCCTGAGCAATCTTGCCGAAATGAATCCCCTATATCAATTCCGCGACGCGGCAGAACACGGAAATTGAGCCGTCTGCACCCTTTATGGGTCATTCCGACCCGATGATGGCACCGTCATCTCCGATCTTGTACAGACGAAGCGTGCTCGTGGCGCCCCGCATCGCTTGAGGGCTACCCGAGATGGCAACGATGCGGTGTCCTGGCATGATGCGACCGTCCGCAACCAGACGGTTGATGGCCTCGCGCATCGTTTGTGAGCCGCGGTCGTGTTCCTTGCACAACACCGTGTCCACACCGGGCATCATGCAGGTTCGGCGAAGCGCCCGGATGCGGTCGCTGACGGCCGTGACGGGAATCCGAGGTCGGTAGCCTGCAACAAAGCGGGGGGCGTTGCCGTGTTCGGTGGCGACCACCAGTCGGTCGGCTCCAACCTCCCTCGCCAGTTCAACCCCGGCGTGCGCCAGTGCGCGCGTTGCCCTGAACCGAGCCAGCGCGATGGGGCGTTGAGACGTTGATTCCAGTCCAGCCTCGGTCGCTTGTGCGATTCGGACCATGGTCTGCACGGTTTCCAGCGGATAGGTCCCGGCTGCGGTCTCGCCCGACAACATGACGGCCGAAGCACCGTGACGGATGGCGGTGGACACATCGGAAACCTCCGCTCGGGTCGGGCGCGGTTGGAGCGTCATGGATTCCAGCATTTGGGTGGCCACAATGACGGGTTTTCCGCGCTCGATCGCTCGGTCAATGATGTCCTGCTGGGCGATGGGGACCTGTTCAAGGGCAATCTCGACACCCAAATCACCGCGAGCCACCATGACCGCGTCCGCAACGTCAAGGATGGCGTTGAGGTTCTCCAACGCCGAGGGGTGTTCGATTTTGGCCACCACAGGGACGTGCAAGCCTGCCGCCTCAACGGCTGCCTTCGCCGGCATCAAATCCTCCGGCGTTCGGACGTAACTCACGGCAATGTAGTCCGCCCCTTCCCTCAGGGCATGAGCCATGGCGGCCTGGTCCTTCGGACCGATGGCGGGCAGGTCAACCAATGTGCCGGGGACGTTCACTCCCTTTCGACTGCTGAGGGGGCCTCCATCGAGAACACGGCACTGCACGGTGCTGTTGGGTGCGTTGGGAGTTTGAACCACCTCGAGGCGAATCAAGCCATCGGCCAGCAGTATCGGGTCGCCGGGCCTCAGTTCAGCGGACAACCCTCCGTACTCGACCGGTAAGACACCGCCGTCGACGTCATCGCTGTGCGCTTGACCGCACGCCAAATCCAAACGTTGCCCCGCTTCGATCTTCAGCACACCCGGGAAGGTGCCCAATCGGAGCTTGGGCCCTGGCAGGTCCGCCATGATGCATGTTGGGTGGCCGAGTTCGTCCTCAATGCTTCGAATGCGTTCGTACAACGGTGTCTTCTCCTCCGGCTCGCCGTGAGAGTAGTTCAGGCGGCACACATCGACCCCAGCTACAAGCAACCGCTTGAGCGTCGGGCGGTCCTCGCAGGCAGGTCCGACAGTGGCGACAATGCGAGTGGTTCGGTCCACGGTCACCACCTCACTTGTAGAACAACCGAATGACAAACTGGTCGATGGCGATGTCGTTCCACCGCTCATTCTTGATGCTCAAGGTCCATTCTCCGTCACCGTAGGTGCTGTCCGTGTCGGTGAACATGTAGGACGAAATCGTCAGGTGGACGCAATCCTGGTCGTCGTCGCAGTCGCCTTGGTCCCTGGAATCCACGGCCGTCTCGGTGGTGTTGCTCGCCTCTTCATCCTCTTCGTTGTAGGCAAATATGTCGAGTTTGTTGCGGTTCTGTGACGAGGACCCTCCTCCAATCCAGTCGTCGTCTTGTTGGGGATACTCCAGTTCAACCACGACTTTACGGATGGTGTTCCCCGCGTCTTTGTCGTAATGGATGAGGGCATCGAAGTCAATCTCTGCAGCGCCGCTGGTGCTGTTACCGCCGATTTCAAAGTCCGACCAATAGCCGGCGTAGTTCACGAACACGCGAATGGTGTCGGTGTCCACCATGCCCACGTTGTTGGTGACGGTGAGCGCCACCTCGTACTCACCAGGAGGAACATTGGACCATTCCGCGACTTCGCCGGTCAAATCGGCGTCGTTCTCTGCATCCCCGTCGTTGTCACGGTCCTCGTTCAAGTTCAAATCCCAAGCGTATTCCGTGATGTACTGGCCACTGTCACCCGCTGAAGAACCTGCAGCATCGAGGGTGATGGCGACGGTCTCGGTCACGCTTCGGTCGGTCGTCCCTTTGTCGCGAGCGCAGATCCACACGACGATGTTGGACGATTCGTCAAAGCTTTCGTCTTCGCAATCCTCGGTGTCGGCGTATTGTTCGATGGTGGCGACCGGGGGTTGAGCAGACGCCTCAACCACGGTGAGGTCCCGGGTTTGCTCGGAAACAACGCTGCCATCCGAGACCTCGAGCGTGATCTCGTAAGCGCCAGCGGTGTTGAAACTCCAGGTCGCTGAACGACCCGTTGCGTCGATGTCGGTGGACCCCACCGAATCAAAGTTCCAGCGGTACGTCAGCGAGCCGTCCTGAGGGGTGGAAGCGCCACCGTCGAAGGTGACGGTGTCACCCACCCTCACGTTGGAACTGGGCGTCATGGTGAACACCGCCAGGACCTCATCGCCCGACCCGGTGCCGTCGTCTTCAAAGATGCACCCGGAAAGCGAGGCGCACATCATCAACGCCACCATCGCCAACGGCCTGAATCCCCATGCCATGGTCCGTGACCGCTGGCGGTGGATGAAAAGCCCTTCCACCCCGTGAGGCTTCAGAACGAGAACAAGGTGGTTTGTTTGTTGCCTGTCAAGAGGTCTTTGGCGTCCCAATCAAAGACTTCGGTGATGCGACCCAAAGCCGAGGCAAGCCGTTCGGCATAGAATTGGCCGTCGTAGGACGGTTCTGAGGACCCGTCCATGTCGTCCAACCACGGGGCGACATGCATGGGCCGTTGGTTGGCGTTGGTCACGAGGAACGAGACCTTCATGCCGGAGGTGAAACCCAAGCCCAAGTCAATTCGAGCCTTTGCCACCCGAACTTGCGCCATCGAATCAGGATTGACATAATCCTTTGAGAAATCAACATCCTGTTCGCTCTTGACCGGGTTTTTCAGCACACGTCCTTTGCATGATTTGGCCAGCACCACCTCACGTGCCGGCACCTCACAGCGTTTCAGGGCCGACACCCGAGCCTTGGCGTACGCCACAAGTTCAGCACCTCGATCCGCCAATGCGAACTTGAACACCTCCTTCATGGTCGCCGTCAAGTAAGGAAACGAATCGGTGCGTTGGGTTTCGTAACCTTTGACCAGCATTTCCACGGTCGGCCACACCACGTGGCCGATGTACCGTTTCTTGGCCCCGTGACTGAAAAACACCGAAAGACCGCGTTCGAATTCAAGTTCAGCGGCATCCCGCGTGTAACGCTGCGCCAGCGCTTGGCCAAACGACACCATGGCATCGACCGCCTTGCGGTGGGCCTCGATGGTTGCTTGTGCCGTGGCGTCGCCTGCCTCAGCCTGCTCGACGAGGGCGGCGTCAAGGACGGGGGGTGCCTTGCTGTCCACCGGGCATCGCACAAAAATGGAATCCGTGTCCGAATACACCACACCGTGCCCTTCCTCTTCCAACGCCGCGATGATGGACTTGATGTTTTGACGAGCCCATGCGGTGATGGATGAACCCAAATCGCGGTGTGTGAATCGGTAAAACCCGCTGGCGAAGACACCGTAGAAGGAATTCATGAGGATCTTGACGGCGTACTGCATGGCGTCGTGAAAGACGACACCGGCATCGTCGTCCGAGCTTTTGGCAGTTCTGAGCGACGATTTATGCTCGTCGCGTTGGGCCATGAGCCCCTTGAGCAATGCCGGCACCATGCCCTCGCGATCCTCAGCCAATCGGAACCGAGCGTCGGTCGGGGCTCGATGGTACCGGCCATCTGGAGGCTGATCGGGTTGGGCCGGGTCCACTCGGGTCGTGTAACAGATGTTTTTTCCGATCATGATGGACGGGTACATGCTCTTGAAATCGAGCACGGCAATCCATGGATGAAGGCCCGCCTCCACGTCGTGAACATAGCCACCGGTGATTTGGCCGACCTTGGCCTCTGCGGATCCGGTGAGTGGAACGGCGACATCGTGACGGTCCGCCCAGCGAATGACAAGAGAATCGATCAGTTGGCTGGTGCTGCCGTTGGCTGCCGTTTCAAACGTGACCTGAGCCACTGCGGCCACCGCTTCCTTGCGGCGAACGATCTGGATTTCGTCAAGAATGTCAAGCGGGAGCGCAGCGTCACGAACGCAATATTCCATCACCGTGTCAGGGCGAGTCGCCCATTCCTTGTCCATTTGTGAGGCGTCCACGTCCATCTTATGCTTGTCTTCGTCGTCGGGAAACAACATGGAAGCGACAAAAGCGAGCGATTCGCGACGAGGACGCAGGGCTTGCCTGGCCTGCCACCACGTGTCCATGACGGCCCGGCCTGCCAGATTCCAGGAACGGTTGCTTTGCCGACGAGGGATGAGGGCGTCGCGCTGACGGGTTGTTTCGTGCTCCCCCTGCGGCACTCGGCCCCAACCAAGCAAGGAGGTCAGCGGCCGCCGTCCGCGTTTCAAGATCTTCGCCCGATCGACAAGGCGAGGCAAGTCAAAATTGTCGATGTTGTAACCGGTGATGATGTCGGGATCGTGTTCGCGCACCACCTCTGTCATGGCCTCCAACATGTCCCCTTCATCGCCCATGAATGAAAACGAGGTGCGCTCACCCGTCCCCATGTCCTGAATCCAAGCAGCAGCGCACAGCACCGTTTCGTGTTCAATGCTGGTCTCGAGGTCGAAGGAGAACAGTTTGAACGGTACGGGGAACGGTTCTGCGGGCCGCACATCATCAACATCGCACCGAACCGTGACGTCGACCGGGTAGCGCCCCGAACCCCCTGCGGCCATCACATCGGCGTGAGTGATGTCGGCCTCGTGACGCTGGTCCACCAACGCCCCTTCAAACGCCACATGCATGCCAAGATTCCCATCAAGAAGCAATCGGTTGACAAAAGGAATGTCACCGGAGAACACCCGCCAGGATTGTGCCTGCAAGGTTTTCCTCAGCTGCGGAACGTGAAACGGCTGTTCGGCCTCCACTGTCCACACGGGCCGGACACCCAATTCCGTCCATTTTTCCCGGTGTTCGGACACCGACACGACGTGCTCCATCAGACGAACCGAATCCAATCGATCCTTCAGAAAGACGGGGACGGTGTCGCCCACCTTCCACTCACCGATGGGTGCAATCTCAAAGGTTGGACGTTGACCGTGAACCAACACGCACACCGAACGACCGTCGTCCATCCGGCCGAAGAGTTCCACCACCGTCAACGGTTCGGGGTCGGCGTCGGTGCCTGAGGTGGTGGAGCGGTAGCGGCTGGCGATGAGTCCCAAGCGTCCGTTCATGGGCCAGCCTCCGAACACCGATGGCTGACAACCCCATTAGAACCCATCTGTACCGAGGCCCGGCACCAATGTGAAGCGTCGCAACCATTGAAAGCCAGCCCCACCCCCTCACCACACGGGGAACAGCATGAGCGAATCGGTGGATTGGGACAGTTTGACGTTTTCACTCACGCCGACCGACACCATGTACATCACGTCCGTCCGAGCCGACGAACCGTGGATGCCGGGCCATTTGCAGCCCTACGGCGACATCCCCATGTCCCCTGCAGCCGGGGTTCTGAACTACGGGCAAGGGTTGTTCGAAGGCATGAAGGCGTACACGACCTCCAAGGGGCGCATCGTTTGTTTCCGTCCGGAAGAAAACGCTCGTCGCATGCAGCGAGGGGCCGATCGCTTGAAGATGCCACCCGTGCCCGAATCCATCTTCATCGACGCCGTGGAGCAGGTGGTCAACGCCAACCGCCACTGGGTGCCGCCCTCCGGCAAGGGTGCGTTGTACATTCGGCCCCTGTTGATGGGCAGCGGACCGGTGCTTGGCGTGGCTCCTGCGCCGTCCTACACCTTCCTCATCTACGTCACACCTGTGGGGCCTTACTTCAAAGGCGGAATGACCGCCATCGACCTCCTGATCTCCGACCATCACCACCGCGCCGCACCCGGCGGGTCGGGTGGCGTCAAGGCAATTGGCAACTACGCACCTGGCATGAAGCCAAGCAAGGAAGCGAAGGCGTTGGGCTATGCCGAAGTCATTTACTTGGATGCCGAAACCCACACCTGCATTGAGGAGGTCGGTGCGGCCAATTTCTTCTGCATCAAGAACGGGACGCTGTACACCCCTGAATTGACGGGCACCATTCTACCGGGCATCACGCGCGACTCCATCATCCAAATGGCTCGCCATCTGGGCCACGAGGTGGTCGAAGGCAAGGTGGAGGCCACCTTTGCCATGGAAGCCGACGAAGCGTTTTGTTGCGGCACGGCCGCCGTGATTTCACCCATCGGCAGCATCACCCTCGAGGGAACAACCAGCACCTACGGCAAGGGTGAACCGGGGCCCATCACCACGAAACTCTACGACGCGTTGACCGGGGTTCAGAACGAAACGGCAGAGGACACCTTTGGCTGGATTCACCCGTTGCCTTCGCTGTGACCTCGGTGCAACCGTGCACCCACCATCACGGCCAAGGCCGTGGCCGGCCAAGCCAACCAGGGTGTGTCTTCCGATTCCAAGGGCTCCTCTGAGGCGGATTCTTCTGAAGGCTCAGGGCCTGGGTTCACCGTGATGGTGCCCACCATGCCCATGGCCTCGTGCGGCTCGCAAACGTACGTGTAGGTTCCTGCTGAACCCGCTTCGAAGACGAACGTCTCGTCAACGTCGCGCTCGGGTTCACCCGTCGAAAAGGCACCCTCGGTTTCAACGGCGTTGTGACCGATGGCTTGTCCGCTCCAAAAGAAACGAACAGCGTCCCCTTCTGTCAGTTCAACCGTTGCAGGTGAGAAGCGAAAATTGGTGCTGTCCACCGTGACGACCACGACCTCGGGTTCGTCAGCAGCCTTGGGTGCCGACAAATCGCCGGCCAGCATGGCACAGGCCATCATCAACAGCACAACGGTGATTCGCATCGATGTGAAATGGAACGAATTCGGTTAAGAACCGGTGTTCGCGCTTAGCGTTTCTTGAAACTCTTCCTTTGCTTGAGCCCGCTGCGTTGAGGTGCTGCGGATTTGCGTTGGGAACGAGCCCGCCGGTCGCCGGCTTTTGGCGCCTGCTTGGTCCGGTCTTGCTCGGCCTGACGCTGGTCGCGCTGCAGGCGCCGCCACTCTCCACCGATGAGTTGGAGCAGTTCTTCTTTTGAGCCTGCCCCAATGGAATCTTTCGCACCCGATGAGGACACCCACAATCGACCTTCGCGACCGTGAGGTCGTCGCGGGTGTGAAGTGTGCTCCTCCCGCTTGATCTTGCGAAGACCGATGCTTCGGGCGGCCATGAACAAGCCGTCAAGGTCGGGCTTCAGGACGGCGGCGTCTTTGGGCACGCGACGGCCCGACCGACGGGACGATTTGAGGTCAAAGTACCCGGGCCACACGCAGAGTCGGTCCGGGTTGTGGTCCATCGTGACGCCTCGTTCATGGGACGGGAACGCCCGTGGGTTCACTCGAGGAGCACGCCGTTGATGACGCCGTCCTTACCGGGGCGGGAGGTGATGCGCACGCGACCTTGGTTGGTCTCAATGACAGCGCCCTTGACGAGGATGTTTCGACGCACGTAGTTGGGGTCCGAAGCGTTCTCAACCACGCTGTGGATGTCCCCAAGGGTGGTCTTGCCGTTCTTGGGATTGTTGATGCTGACCTTGTTGGCTGCCATGACGCGAACCATCGTGTTGCCACCGGTCTTTCGGTAGATTTTACGCTTGGCTTCACCAACCAAGGCGAATTGTTTCTCGGTGGAAATCTCCGTGGCCCGCTTGCCGCGTGCCTGAACCTTGCGTCCACCCGAGGGTTTGCGTCGTGAAATACCGTGCCATTGAGCCATACCGATGCCTCCTGCGGCGTCACCGACCGGCACGGGCTATATGAAAGCAACCCTCATTGACACGAAAGGAGGATTTCGGAGAGAACAACCCCGTTCATCGTCAACGATGCGTGGAGGTCGTCCCCCGGATGGAGCAGGCCAACGCCCTTGGGCGTGCCCGTAAACATCAAATCACCGGGGTTGAGCGGCGCCCACGACATCAGTTCGTCGTGTTGTGCTTGTGGCGTCACCGACATGGTAGCCAGCGGTGCCGATTGCCGCACTTCTCCGTTCACACTGAGATGAAGTTCGAGGGCATGTTCTTCTGCAATCAAGGCGCCGAAACCATGGTCCCACGCCGACCATGACCCGACGACTGCGCTCGAACGGAAGGTTTTCCCTTTGGCCCATGGGTATTGCTTGGCTCGCAGGGCACTTTGTGCCGCACGGTCGGTGAGGTCGAGCCCGACAGCGATGGCGACCGGTTGGAGGTCATCGCCCAACTTCACAACGCACTCGACCTCGTGGTGCACTTCACCTGGGTGCCTGGAAACGGGCAGGGGGCCTCCCTCGTGGAGGCAGTTGGTGGGCTTGACGAACACGATGGGTTGTTCAACGGGTGCGTTGCCGAGTTCACGGGCGTGCTGCGTGAACGTCCGGATGGCGCACCACATGGTCATGGGCCGCCCTGACGGTGGACCCTCATCAAATTCCCGCTCCCAAGGCTCATATTCGTGGTCCTGCACGCCCGAGCATGGCTCAGGAATGGTCCGTGAAGAAACGGCGACCGGTGCGGCGAAAACACATTGCACCACTGCTGAAGCGACTGGAAGAGGACCTGGGCCTCGACCTCAACGTGGACGGAGCGTTCCTTGAGATGGCGTCCTTTGGGCCCTGGAGCATGGTGTTCCTTGACAAAACACCCATCGTCATTGAGGTGGTGAACGAGGACGAGGATCGGTACGTGTTCTTGACGCTCCGCGGCTTTGTTGATCACCCGAACGCCAACAAATGGGTGGAGGTGGATCACGGCGCCATCCCGTTCCTCATGAACGGAGCGGATTGCATGATCGCTGGTGTCCACGCAGCGGACGACACCGTGGTCGCCGGGGACTTGGTGTGGGTTCGTGACATGACCCACAAGAAACCGTTGGCGGTCGGATGGGCCCTCATGGACGGCGCAGCCATGACCGAGGGAACCAAAGGAAAGGGCATCAAAACCCTGCACTGGGTGGGCGATGAACTCTGGGACATGGAGTGACCCCCCACCGCGTAAGATACATGAAGCACGAGCGTGGGTCATCAACCATGACCGCAAAGTGGCTGACCCTTGCCGTGTTCGTGCTGATGGCGTGTGCACCGCTTGCCTCAGCAGCCTCCGGAGAAGCCGGCACCGATGTGAACCCCGATGAAGCCGAGGTCCCGTTTTCGATTGTCGAACGCACAACGCCCTCCCAAGACGGTGAGGCATGGGAGCTCACCGTGACGTTGGACGATGATGCTCACGCCAACGGCACCGTTTTGACGGTCACCACGCAAATCTGTCTCAACAATGGAGTCTGCGACCCGCCCGTGAACCAAGAGGCGACCCTGTCCGAGGACGGTCAGACCTACACTGTGGCCCTGACACCACCTTCGGACCACACCTACGTGAACTGGCGTGTCAAGGCCACGTACGATGAAGACAACAGCGAGAACTTCCCGCAAGGCGACTGGTACAAGACCTGGTCAACGTGCTATTACGAGGATGGCGCTTACGGTGGTGTCCACGCTGAAGGCGACGGTTGCAACGTCCCTGGAAGTGGTTCGGGTGAAAGCGAAAGCGCCTTGCCGCACCTGGGTGCCATAAGTGCATCCTTGGCGCTTTTTGCAGCCGCTGCTGGCCGACAGCGGCGCCCTCAAGCCTGATGGCGCTCGTGCTCCACCAAGCGCTCGACGAATCGGCGTTGCGTTGAGCCCCACGCCGTGAGGGTCACCTCGGCATGACAACGGTCCGAGTGCACCACGCCGTGAGCGAATCCGGCGGCCATCACGTCGCTGGCCACCAACGGAAGGTGTTCACCTTGGATCTGCATGCGGCACCCTTCAGCGTGCACCCGAGCCGTCCCCCATTCAAAGTCAACGCCGCCCTCCAATTCGACCACGGTGCAGCCGCCCGCCCGAAGGAAACGGGTCAAGGCTTCAAGGATCGAAGCACCGTTGCTGGTGCTCGAACCGCCTTCACCCCCGTAGGCGGAAAGAAAATCCAGTTCAGTGTCGTTTTGCTCCATCAAATGGTCCAGCCCGCGCCCGTTTTCGCTCATCGTGTCACCGAGCCTGTTTCACATGTGTCCATCCGAGGACCCTCCCGTCGGTCGCATCGGCGAGCACGGAATGAGTGTTGCTCCACGAAGCGTCGTCCCACGAGCGCTGAACGTCGACCGTGGTCGCACCGTTGACGCTGTCAAACAGATCGGACAAATCGAATCCCAAGCCGTTGCCCGGCACGACCACGAGGTAGCCCACCCGGGTCTCAGCGTGCATTCCCGAAGCGGTGAACGGTGCTTCCTCGCCGGTGAGGCGTGGAAAGCGTTGCGTGTTTCGCAAGCGTTCCACCATGGAATCGATGGGGAGAGCTTCCGGGATGGCATCGCGGTTGTGAGAAACGGACTCGTCGTAGGCGCCCTTCGCGATGTACTCACACGTAAGGGATTCGGGTTCACCGCTGACGGCAAAACGCAACCAACCTGCGCTGTCGTCGGTCGCCACCCACGACACGTTCCATTCGGTGGTGGAGCCGTTGAGGTCGTTCTGAGCACGCCAGATGTAGCCGCCTTGGTCCAAAGCGGCCGTGGCTCCGCTGGCTGCGCTCCCGAACTCGTCCAAACAGCCCATGGCCACGTCGAGGGGGTGGCTGCGAAGACTGGAATTGTCGGGGAGGTGCAGCCCGTTGGGACCCCAATCGGCCAACTCGCTGTCGTCGGGGTTGAGGTCGTTGGCTTGGGGGCGGTTGCTGTAAGCCATGCCCAATTCAATGGCTTTGATACCACGGGTCGTCGAGGTCCGTTCGAACACGTGGTGCAGTTCGAGTTCACCCTCGGGGAGAACAGCATCAACACCTCGCTCCAACCATCCCGAGCAACTGTTCTGGTTGGCCTGGTTGCTGCTGATGGACACGTCGACCGTTTGACGCACCACCCAGGGGCTTTGTGCATCCAGCCAGAGGTTCATGGTGGCGAACCCGAGGCAAAAATCCTGCACGTCGCGATGGCTGGCGGTCACCTTCCACATCTCGGTGTTGCCCACCATGTCGGTGCCCAGCACCCGCCATGCCCATCCAGACGAGGTCCCGGATGCCCCTTCGGTGATGTAACTGTTCCCAAAGAAATCGGCCAATTCGACGGGTTGGATGACCATGCCGAGGCCGGGTGACAGGGTTTCCAACCCCCCGAGCAGACCGCCAACACCGTAGGTCATGGCTTCGATATCGTACGTGCCTTGGGTGTTTTGCAGCGCTCCATCGATGTGCGTGGCCAACGTCGCTTGCTCGCGGAGTTCGGTCCAACGTGTGACGGTTAAATCGGCGCGCCCCTCCGTCCCTTCGGCAAGATCAGGGCAATAGGTTCCCCCGCCAATGCTGGGTTGGGAACGGTGTCCGTAGATGTTGAATTCATCCAGGGCAACGTCGTTTTGTGATTCCACTGCCAACCACGACAGACCTTGGCCTCCGCGAGCGGCGACCGCTCCCAAACGATCCTCCGTTGGTTGACTCGTGAGGTCCATGGACGTGCCCTCAGTGATGGACACCGAACCGGTGCCCCTGAAAGAAAGCCGCATTTTGCAATAGTCCGAAAGGTCGTCAAACTGTTCCGTGACCAACGCCACGTATTCCTCTGAGGCCATGAATTCACCTTCCGTCAGCGTGTAACCCATGCGATCGCCGTACCGCAGAGCGTCGGCCGTGAAGGGTTCGAGTTGGTTGTTGAGGTAGTACCACCCACCTGCACCGAGCACGAGGACGGTTAGCACCACGGCCATCGCCTTCGGTTGACGGATCATGTCCGCCAGTGTGGTCGGTGACGTAAGTTTGCTCGTCACCGGCACGGGCGTTTCACTCGGCGGCGACGGGATGGGCGATGGCCCAGCTTCGTTCGGCTGCACCTCCACGGGATCACCGACGAACAGGTCGGCATCGAGCACTTCGGCGTCCAACACGTCCTCGTCCACCGTCATGGCTTCAACCGGAGGTGTTGACGAGGGCGGACGGTCGACCTTCGGGGACGGGGTGAGGGTGTCGTCGTCCTCCAGCGAAAGCATCACAGGCGTTTCGTCATCGGTTCCAGCGGTCGATTCCTTCGAGCTGTCGCCTCCATCAGGGACGGCAGCTGTGACGGTTTCAGCCTGAGTGTCGCCGTCCACCGGCAGGCCCAGCGTGGCTCGGTCCACCCCTGCTTCCAACAAACGCTCGACCAGTTCGGCTTTTTTCCCGCTGGTGGCGACGTCGTTCAGCACACACAAGGCCTTGAGTTTGGCCACGGTGAGGGTGGATGCTGGTGGTTCACGCATGCTCCATTCCCAACGGACGGTGCAGGTTGAACCTTTCAAGGCTGGCGATGGATGGAGGTCCCAGCATCGTGGTTTTCAAGCAACGGATGACTCACGGCGCTTGATAGGCCGTGTATTGCCCGTCTTCGCCCTGAACGTACACGGTTTGATCGTAGGTCCCGTCGGGCAATTTACGGAAAAAGTAGCCGTTTTCTGCAGGTTCAAACGTGCCATCCACCGGTGCACCCGACGTTTCAACGCTGGGTGGAACGGCGGCCGGTTCCGATGACGGTGCGGAGGGTGGAGGGCCGGAGGGACCGGCGCTTGGTGGGCCGCTCGGCCCGGCCGAAACCGCTGCTTGATTGGCTGCGGCCAAAACCTTGGATTCCACCGTTTCGGATTCACCTTCGAGGATGCGGCGCAGCGCAGCACCGTGCTTTTGGGCGCCGGTGAACGCGAACCCGGACAAGGCGAGCCCAAACACACCGAACAGGCCGGCAAAGAACTGGTTGGGGTACAAACGCCCACTGACCGAGAGGTCAGCGTTCCCGTCGAGGATTTTCGCCTCGTCTTCATCGAAGTACTCCACAATCAGACAGTACTGGCCGGGATCGATGGCAAACTCGAATTCGTACACTTCGTCCGGGAGAATGCGTTCTGCGGATGCCTGAAACTGATGGGCGTGCGAATCCCCCGCGCGGGCCAGTTCGGTGGCTGAACCAAGGTTGGATGCGCAGTCCGCCTCCTGCAAGATGAACACCCCGATGCTGATGTTGGCTTCCCTCGGCGGTTCGCTGGCGGTCACCTCCACGACGACAGGAACGTCGAACACGCCTTCACCGCTCAAGGGCAAACCCCACACGTACCCAAGGTCCTTTTCGGCCGAGGTGGTGAACCCATCGTACTCTGCCGAGAACGGCATGGGCACGAGGGCAAAAGCGAACATGATGGCGGCCAACCCCAGCGAGAGAAACACGTTCCAGCGAGCCCGCTTCAAGCGCTCCCTGCGCTCGTCCATGGACATCTCCTCCATCAGTTCATCCTGATCCTCGTCCACGACGAGCGCACCCGTCGATTCTTGCGAAGCGTCCTCATCCATCGTCCGCCCCCACCTCAGCCGAGCACTTCAAAGGCGCGTATTGGCGGGGATGCCTCCATGCGAACACCCGACGGGGCGGCCACCTCCGCCACCTCCAACGGCGCAGCACTGCGTTTAGCGGTGTTAAGTCGCGGACCCCGTCTGTACAGCACGCGTCGGATTGTCGAAGAGGCACGGATGCGGGGGCTGAGGGTGGATGTGTGCGACCCGATGAAGTTCTCACTCACCGTTGCCGAAGGCACGGTGGACGTGCTTCACAAAGGCGAACGGTTTGCCTACGATGCTGTGATCCCTCGCATCGGCCACTCCATCACGCAACACGGTGTGGCCTTGCTTCGCCACATTGAACAACTTGGCATGTGGACCGCCAACACCGGTCAAGGCATTTTGCAAAGCCGAGACAAATTGCACGCCTCGCAAATCCTCGCCCGCAACCGGCTCCCCGTGCCCCGCACGGCCTATGTGCGGGACGTCATGGACATCGACCAAGCGATTTCGATGGTTGGTGGACTGCCGGTCGTGGTTAAGGTCACCCAAGGGACGCAGGGCGATGGGGTGTTCTTGCGCCACACCGCCTACGAAGTGCGCAACCTCATTCAAGGCCTCTTGATGACTGGAAAATCCATTCTTGTTCAGGAGTACATCGCCGAGTCGCACGGAAAGGACATCCGTGCGCTGGTGGTGGGCGACAAGGTGGTCGCAGCCATGCGACGCCGGGCACGCGGCCGAGAATTCCGGAGCAATTTCCACCTCAACGGGACGGTGGAGCCCGTCGACCTGCCCGAGGACTACGCCGAAGCAGCGTGCAGGGCTGCAAGGGTGCTGGGGCTCAACATCGCTGGCGTTGACCTGCTCGAAGGTGCCAACGGTCCGTTGGTGCTGGAAGTGAATTCCTCACCCGGACTCGAAGGCATCGAAAAGGCCAGCGGGGTCAACGTGGCCGGTGCCATCGTTGAGTACGTCATGGAGGACACGGCCTTTGGCGAAGTGGACCTCGACCAGTTGCTGCGTACGGTCCCCGGTTCAGGCGTGCTGACCCTCCAGCTCCGCAACCACCCCCGCATGGTCGGGCGTCGGCTCAACGAAGTGTTTGCAACCATCCCCGTGTTTGCCCTCTCCAGAGGCGACCGATTGGTGTGGAACCCGGATGAAGACACTCAACTTCGCTTTGACGACGTTCTGGTGTGTTACGGCGACCTGGTCCAACTTCGGGCTTCCTTGCGCAACGCGATGCTCGGTCAACCGTTGAACGCACCCGATGTTGAGGAACACGGCGACAATGAAACGTCTGCTGTGCCATGACCCCCACGGTTTGAATCCGTTGAAGCTCGACGACCACACACGGCGCAGCCACTCGGCGCTCGGGGTGTGCGTGGTGTGGAGGTTCCAACGCCCGTCTTCAACATGAATGCTGAACGGTTCAAGCAGCATCTGGCTGGCTTGGTACCTGCACCCGCCCGCTGCGAAGGCCGCCCAGGTTGTAAACGATGAGCGGTGTTCCAATGACCGTTGGCAGAAGCCAAACAACAATTCCACCGCCGATGGCAGTGAGCGAAAATGCTGTGACCGTTGAAATGGTTCCCGCGCCCATGAAGATGCCGTGAAGGCGAATGCGTTCTTTTCCACGTGGAGCTGTACCACTTTTCAAGGAACGACGTTGGGAATGGGTCAGCAAACCACAGATCAGTGAAAACACCAGCGGGACGAGGGCAAAACTGGCGTCTTCGTTCCAAGGCCCCTTGCCCAAGAATGCAATGTTCACCGAGATGAAGAGCAGGCCAAGCGTGCCAATGGTTCCCATGCCCACGAGGGCTTGGTCAATGTTGTTCACCACACCTCTTCGATTCTGTCCAAGCCTCCAACCAACGAGGACCATGTACGTCGAAAAGAAGCCAATGAAAAGAAGGAAATCGGAGCTTCCCAGCCACCACAAGGCCACGGCCGTCAACCCCACGCCAACCATGGCGAGAGCGTAGATCCTTCCCACCTTGGCGTGAAATTTTGGACCTTTCTCAGTGAGGAAAGCAAGGGCGGCGGTGAGCAAGGCCACGCTACCGCAAGCGACGTGGATGAGAAGAAAAACGGTGTCCATCTCCATCTAACCACCCGCCTCGACGGCACACCCATCCTGGTTCACCGAATCGCCCTCTGACGTGTTTGCACAGTCATCGAACCGGTCGTACACGCCATCGCCATCGTCATCGACGTCACCGTTGCTGTTCGTATCGAGTTGAGAGAAGGTACAACCAAACAAATCCACCTCTTCCCAGAACCATGTATCTGAATCATGACACAGATCCAAATCGTTGTGGACGCCGTCGAGGTCAACATCATCTTCCATCATTGAATAGGTCGGTGTCCCCAATGTCATTCCAACCACCATTCCAAATCCTGTCAAGATTACAGCGAGGTCACGGACCGGATGTGCAGGGAAATACAAGGGCGTAACAATGACGATCCATACAACATTGGTGACCAACCCGAGTTGAGCTGCAGTGTTGGTGCGGTACACTTCCGTGTAGCTTCCCGTCACATCATGGCTGAAGGTCAAGAAAACGAGAATCATCGATACCATTGATGCCGTGACCCATACAGCAAGATGAGGTCGAATGAGGAGAAAGTGTCGTTCCATGTCCAATTTTCCGTCCTCGGAGGCTTCTGGAGAAAGCAATTCCATGAGGATGTAGAAACAACCTGCGAGCAAGGTCAGCGCAAGCGTCGTAAATGGAGAGATTTGCACCGCAGGGTTTTCGTATTGCAAATTCCATTTGTAGAAAGCGTGCCAAGACAAGGAGATGATGGCAATGAGGAGGAGGATCCACGTCGTGAGCATCCAGTGAAATTCCGGCTTGGCTTCACCCTCCAAAACCGCCCGTTCTTCCACGATGGTTCCAAGTGAGATGAACAAACGAGACATCCCGATGCCCGTGATGAGCACGTAGGACACAGTGAGGTACTCGAAGTTGTCCACGGCCTACCCTAGCCATCCGTTGTTTAATTGTTTGAATGTCCAAGGATCGAGATTTCGCCCATTTTCCCAAACCATCGTTGGTAGGACGATGCACCATCGCGCATCAACAACTTCCATCGACTGGCCACGCAGAAGGGTACATCTTCGTTCAGTGATTAATAACGGCCGCAGCAACTTGTGCTCCGTAGCGCTGACCGAGGAAGCGGCACACGCGCTCCAACATCGCCACATCGGCGTTTGAAAACGCTGCTGGGTCGTCGGAGTCGACGTCCAACACGGCCACCACCTCGCCCGAGGGTGCCAAGACAGGAACGACCACTTCGCTGTTTGTGGTGCTGCTGCAGGCGATGTGTTCTGGACGGGCGTGAACATCGGGCACGTCTTGGGTCGCTTTGGTACGCGCTGCAGCGCCACAGATGCCCCGCTCAAACGGAATGTCAAGGCACCCGTGACCGCCTTGATACGGACCCACCTTGAGGTGACCTGGACGGACGGTTCGATAGAAGCCGGTCCAGTGAAAGTGCTCAAACGCATGGTGCAGTTCACACGCC
>Ga0255777_10001680_pt1 | contig 20592 bp, 10 predicted proteins | sample 101ome_15_FD_179975 | JGI IMG/M metagenome (GOLD analysis project Ga0255777, IMG submission 179975) | Coastal salt marsh microbial communities from the Groves Creek Marsh, Skidaway Island, Georgia - 101402AT metaG (version 2) | ecosystem: Environmental > Aquatic > Marine > Intertidal zone >... | reverse complement strand
ACGGCAGTTTTCCAGTGGACGCCATGGGCGGAACCTTGGCTGCCGCATCCGCCGGCTGTACGGCGTGCCCGGCTGGTGGCACTTCCACCGCTGGCACGGCGTCGTCGTCGGGGTGTACCGCCCCTCCTCCGACCACGGCGGATAGCGCCGGCGCCACCACGCCGATTGCCGTCGCTTTGGCCACCGCCGCCGCGGTGCCTCTCTTGCTTTAATTTACAAGTCAATAAATACCGATGATGCCTATGACGCATCATCGCGTGGTTTTTCAGCGCGCGCGCGCGCGTCGTCTCCTAAACCGGACGACGTCGTCGAGCGAAAGCGTTTCCACGAAGAATAAAATAAATACACTTGAATACACACGTCGTCGTCGAGTCAACTACTTTGTACTATCGATACCCGGTACTACTTAGTTGTTGTAATCCACCATTGCTGCGAGTCATACTGTATTACTTACTACCGGTAATAAGGTCTATACTAGCACTAACCTTCCTAGAAAAAGTAATGCCATGGTTCGTGACTCGTCGGTCATCAAATGTGCGGTTGTCCGACCGACCGACGCGTGCACTTTCGGTGACCAAAGCCGAGGTGTTTGACTTTGGCGACGGTTCGCGCGCGATGGGACGCGAAAGAGGGCGCGTGATGACGTCGAACGGTTCGTTCGTGACCGCGTGCGCGCGTGAAGTGATAAATACAAGTGCGCGGTAGCCGTTACGGATGAATCGTGTCGCTCGGGGCGTCGCGGTTGCGACCGAAACGCTCGCGCGCGCGTCGTATACGCGCGACGCGTCGCGAGCGTTTACATGGATGGGTAATACGTCGCGCCGTGTTGAGTTTGCGCCGTGACTGGACGGGCGTATTGCGGTTGCGTGACGTAGGGTGTGCCGACAAAGGCGGGTTGTTGCATCGGATGCGGGACGCCCATGCCCATGACTTGCGCGCCGCGGGTGCCTGGCGCGCCCGGCGCGTACGGTGGCGGATACGGCGGTGGAAGAGAGACGGCGTAACCGGTGAAACGCTGGGGCGTTCGGCGGCGTCGACCGCACGGTGAGTGGATGTAAATGGTTCGGAGCATCGATAAGCCGCCGACGACGACGCAGATGATGATGACGATGAGTTTCCACGGTATCTCCTTGTCGACGGCCGATTGGTACAGGCACTTGTGACCGTCGATAAAGGCTTCGTATTCCATCTTCGTGCACTCGCTCCAATCGCTCTGAGGCGTAGAGTTGATTGTCGTCGACATGATGTACGAAGATGCGTGACAGTTGTCGTTGTCGACGTTATCGTGCGTGAATCCGAGCTGGTGGCCGATTTCGTGCGCGACGGTGTGCGCGTCATTTTCACTGTACCCGTAGTGTACCTGGGAGAGCCCGGTCGGGAAGTCGCTGCACACCGAGCCCGTGTACGCGACTCCGATGGTTTGACCGGCAAACACAAACCCAGAGAAAAGATGCACGACGTCGTGACTCTCGAGCTGATCCTGATAATCCCAACGCCAGTTGTCCACCACGTCGAGCAAAAGCGACGCGTTCACCTGTTGCAACGAGCTCGTCGGCTCGATCGGAGGGGTGTAAGGATCGCCATCCGCGAAGGATACGATTTCCTTCAAAACCATGACGATCGGTGGATCGAACTCGCCCTCGTACAACGAATTCACGACGTTGACCACGTACACCGTGTCCTCCTCCAAATCCCAGTTGTTGATAAACATATCGCACCGCGCCTTGTCGTTCAACACCACGAGTTCGACGTGCGGCGTCGCGTACGTCCGCGACTCCAATCCACGCCCCCGTCGCGCGCTCGCAATCCCCTGCCGCTCTCGCACCGACGCACCCGCCTTCCGAGCCATCGCAACCATTCCAGAAATATCGCCACCTGGCGCTTTCAACGCCAACCGCGTCACATTCACCACCGTCCGCTCCAACGAATCCCCCGAACCTCGCCCCGCGTCTTCCCCGATTCGCGATAAGTACTCACTCGCCGCATCCTCGCTCACCTTTTCGAACGCCACCCCTCCTCCATCTCCAGTCCGAATCTGTCCTCGCGCGATGCCTCCCTCGCGCAACGCGGCGACGGCTTTCCCCGCCGGCGCGCTCGAACGCCCCGAGTACTGACTTTCCTCGGCCCGTCGCAACCGCTCGTTCGTCGTCAACCCGCGCTTCGAGCGCAACGAGACGACGTACGACGTTCCAAAGGCGTCGAGCGTAAAGTCGACGAGGCGATCGGGCCCGTCGACGGCGCGAGAGACGTTTCTGAGCGTCGTGAGTGTCCACGCTGGTTGAACGGTTTCATTTGGCAGAGTTGACGACGACGACGACGACGACGACGACGACGACGACGACGACGACGACGACGACGACGCATCGACTCCGTGAACGCCCAACGCCAAAGCGATGACGACAGCGCGCGAGAGAAACGTCGCCCGGCGACGCGTGTGTGAAGACGGACGCATGTTAAATATGAAGCAGCGCGTCTGTGTGTGACGTTTAGTGAACCTTTTGCGGGACGTTCAGGTCCGCTGCACGTCGTTCGTCTTCATCGAAAAGGTGACGCGTGACAGGTGAATGAATGAATGACGTGATGCATTAATGCATCTATGCTACACGAATTCATACGTGCGCGCGCGCGCGCGAAAAAATTATTACTCACGAACGACAGATCCGCCCGCAGTCGTCAACTATCCGCTTGCCTAATCGAGCTCGGTGAGCTCGATTTCGGCGTACCTCGTCGTCGTGACGAGACCGACGCGCTTGATGTGTGAGAGTAAACGCGTCAGGAAGGTGTCTGCGGCGATGGTTCGATGATCACCGAGAATGGTGACGTGCCGCTTGGCGCGCGTGACGGCGACATTCATGCGACGAGCGTCGGCGAGGAAACCCACGCGTCGGCCTCGGTTGCAACGAACCATGGAGATGACGACGCACTGAGCTTCTCTGCCTTGGAAAGCGTCGATGGATGAGACTTCGACGTCTCGAGCGCCGTCCACGCCGGAGAGGGCAGCGGATAGCACGCTGCGTAAGAGACGCACTTGCGCCGCGTACGGCGAAATGACGGCAATGTCCGCCCCTCGAACGCCCGCTTTTAGCAGGAAGAGCACGTGCGCCGCCGTCGCGGTGGCTTCCCCCTCGTTGATGTACGATCCACCGACGCGACGCTCGACGTACTCGTACGGTATCCGACCCGAGTAGATTCGCGTCGTCACCAAGAGCATCGCGGTTGACGTCACATTTGTCTTTTGAACGCCTGGTAACTCACAGAGCAATCCGCAGCTCACGGAATCATCTGGGAGAAGACGCCCACCGTAGGACTCTCGACTCGCCCAATCGCTAATCGCGGCGTTGGATCGATACTGCGTGTTGAGGGCGACGCTCAAGACGCCCGATTGCGCGAGCGCCGCGGCGTCTGGAATCACCGCGTTTGCCTTTGGCATCAATCGCGCCATGAGCGATCTCCCCAAACCGCCGTCGTTCGCCTCTTGAGAATGAATGATGGGTGCGAGTTGACGCGGATCGCCAATCAGCACCGCGCGTCGACCGCGGACGAGTGGTACCCAGCTCAGGGGTTCGCTCGCCTGCGCCGCTTCGTCGACAATGACGAGATCAAACGGCGGAAGCGTCTGAATCATGTCGACGCCCGCGCCTGCGTTGGTCGCCAGAACGACGTTGGCGTCGCGCAAGATGGACGTCGTCGCCGCTTTTCGACGCTTCGTTCCGCTCGTCACGGTGGATTTCTGCCTCTTTTTCAGTTCGACGATTTCGGCTTGCAGCTTCTCCTTGGCGGATTTAGAAGTCGCGCGCGCGTGCGCGTCAATCTTTTCCCGGAGCGCCGCCGAAACCTCTACGGCGACGACGCGTTGCTGCGCGAAGAAAGCATTGGTGTCCTCCGCCACCTTGGCGTCGAGTGAGGACGATAACGCCGCGGCGCTGATGCGCTCGGGAGCGCCGATGCGAACCGTACGAACGCCAGAAACCCCATCCAATCGCTCGACGAGATTGTCCACCGCGAGATTACTCGGCGCGCACGCCAACACTCTATCGCCCCGCGCGACGGCTTGCGCGATAATCTCGACAACCACACTCGTCTTACCCGTTCCCGGTGGGCCTTGTATGCATACCACCGGGTAGTTTGGCGTCAAAGCCGCTCGAAGCGCCAAGCGCTGCGACGCATCGAGCGATGCTCCGGTGACGTTTTTCGCCGGAAGCCGCTTGAGCGTCTCTGCGCGCACCACTGAGAGATTCCCAACCTTGTCAGACGTACCTTCTCCCAGTGCCTCCGTCTCGTTCATCCACGTCGCCGGACGATCTTCGGCAAACACGGAGCGCACCACGCTAAGACATGCCGGTTTCGATCGCGTCACCGCCGGAATGGATTCTAAAATGTCCAGTGCGCGCGCTTGTCGCTCAAACGTCGTCAAATCCGGAACGCGCGACAGGGTAAGCTCAAACCCAGAGATCTGACGCACGAGCGCCTGTTCGTCGCCCTCGTACTCGAGCGTGATTGACTTTGAATCTCCCATGCGCCCGGCGACGGTTTTATTCATCGCGTCACCCAGAAACCGAACCGTCGCTTCTCGAGTCGTCGACGCGTCCTCTTCTTTGGCGTCGTCGTCGTCGTCGTCGTCCAAACTATCCATTGAACGCACCGAACCCTCGACGAGATACGTCGATATCGCCACTCTATCACCCACTGTGAGTGTATTTTCGGGTATGTCCTCCTCCCGGACCGTGCGCAACACCAAGAGCGCTCGACCTTCGGCCCCTCGCGTCGCCCCGACGACGCGTAAACCGCCCACTCTACTAAAATCGCTCGAATGCTCAGCCAACGCGTCATCCCCTCTCTCATCCCCATCCTCTGAGGCAAACTCCCTCCAATTCGACGCCCTCGCCGTGATTTCCCCTTCCCGCTCGAGTTCGAGTAATTCCCGACCGCGTGCGCTAAACGCCGACACGCGTTCCCGCATTCGACGTCTCGCCTCTTCCGCGGTGTCGGCGTCGACATCCGACTCTGACTGCCCCCCATTCTTCTTCACCGCCCGCGTCTTCCTCCCTCGTTGCCGCACCACCACGCTCGATTTAATCAACTCCCACGCATCGCTCGCCTTGGCCTCGCCCTCGTCCCCGCCGTACCCTTCCCGAACCAAAATCTCAAACGCGCTTCTCAAAAACAACGGATTCGTCGTCGCCCGGTGCGCCCTCGCTCTTCTCGCGTTCCCGCTCGGCGCCGCATCGATCCGTCCATCCGTCGCGATCGCGATCTCCCGGGTGAGATCGAACGCGCGCGAATCGAACGATCCGTCCATCGCCTCTCGCACCGCGTCTCTCGCGACGACGTCGACGGCGTCTCGCAACCACTCGAACGCGTCCGGTCCGCCCAACTCGCGTTTACTCAGAGGATCCTTCCCGAGCGTTTCGATCGCGCGTCGTTCGCGAACCTCGCTCGACATGGACGACGACGACGACGATAAAGATACCGCCGACATCGTCGACGCCTCTCGACGCCCGGCGGCGATCGCGCGCGCAGAGTCGAGGACGCGTCGAGTCGTTACGCAACGCGCACCAGAACCATCCGACGCCGCGAACGCGGACGCGAACGCCACCGCGCGCCCGCGACGCCGACGGGACCCACCGCGACGGACATCACCGCGCGTCGTCGTCGTCGTCGTCGACGTCCCCGCCGCCGTCCCGATCGCGCTCGCGCTCGCCATCGCGCGCGGTCGTCGCGGAGTCACGATGCGCGACACTTTTTGGAGCTTTTCGCTCGAGCGCGCATCCCTCAGATTGCGACGACCGACGGCGCGTTCGCTCGATCGATCGGGCGCGGACGCGCGCGAAGGAAGGGCGCTCGCGCGGACGACGCGACGTCTTCGACGGCGTCTTCTTCGTCGCGGTTCGATCGGGAACGGGGAAAGGGTAGGAAACGTCGCGCGATCTGCTTGAACACGCGCAACCTGAAGAAAGTTTGATTGCTTTGATTTCGGTACGACGATGAAAACGGGACCGGCGTCGGCGTTTCACACGCTGTTCCGGCGCGCGTTCGAGCGGGGACTGGACGATGTGGCGTCGATGTGCGCGACGGCGGCGGCGACGGCGGCGGCGACGACGACGGGAGAGAGGAAGTCGACGAGCGGCGGTACGGACGCGGCCGAGGCGTTGCGAGAAGCGTGGAGGGGGTTTCATGGACGGTACGCGGCGCACACGGTGGCGGAGGACGACGTCTTGTTCCCCACGGTGGCGTCGAGGATTGAAAACGTGGCGTACGCGTACGAGTTTGAACACGAGGCGGAGGAATGGTTGTTTGAGGAGGTGACGTCGTGTTTGGACGCGCTGTGCGAGGCAAAGGATGAAAACGAGAGGAAAGAGCTCGGGGCCAAGGCGGCGATGAAGGTGCACGCGACGAGAACGACGCTCAAGGCGCATTTGGCCAAGGAGAGCGAACACGTGCTGCCCATGTTGGAGAAATCGTTGACGGTGGAGGAGCAAGGGGAGTTGGTTTGGAAGTTTATCGCGGCGTTGCCAGCCAGGGAAGCGTGTGATCTCTTAGCCTGGGCGGCGGCGTCCTCGTCGCAGGACGGTGGGGAAAGTGGTGGGGGAGAATCGGTTGAGGCTTTGGAGACGGCGATGCGGGCACACTCGCAGTCGAGCGCTGGGGTTTCCCTGCGAAGGACACTCGCGGCGAAGGGCGAACGCGCGAGAGCAGCGCAGACTCCCATTGTCAGAGCCTTGTTCGACGAGGAAACGGGTTCTGCGGTGGACGAGGTTGACGACACAAAAGGTGACAAGTTGTCAGATGAACCGTCGCGCAAGCGCAGACGTCAGACGGGCGCGGCGGCGTCGGGCACGAAGCAACAACAAAAACTTCCCATCGATCACATTTTCCAGTTTCACAACGCTCTGCGACACGAGCTTCATCGTCTGGAGCAGGACGTGCTCGCCATTTCGAGCACGGGCACCGAAGAGCGAGACGCTCGATTGGTGCGTATGATTGATGGTAGGTTTGTATTCCTTCGCGGGGTGTACGAAGCGCACTCCATGTCTGAGGATGACATCGTGTTTCCGGCGCTGGAAGCGAAGAGCGCTCTGCACAATGTGTCGCACTCCTACACGCTGGATCACAAGCAAGAGGCTGAATTGATCAAAACAATTGTAGACTTAGTTGCAGAAATGCGAGCGACCGTCGCAACGGACGGCAAGGGTAAAGGGTTTCGCGACGGCTTGGTGGCTGAGATTCAGCAAGGTTTCGCCGCGATGCGCGTCTCGCTCGAGACACACGTCGCCAAGGAAGAGGCGGAGCTGTGGCCAATGTTCGAGAGACACTTTAGCTTTGAGGAACAAGAGAAAATCGTTGGACTCATCATTGGTAGAACCGGAGCCGAAGTATTGCGTTCGATGCTCATCTGGGTGCGCGAGGCTTTGAACGACGACGAAAGCGAGGGGATGATTTCATCCATGAGACACGCCACGCAGAACACGCACTTTGCGCAATGGATGAACACTTGGTACAGCGGCAACGCCGAAAACATCGAGGTTGGTGACGATTGGGTCAAGTCAAATGGAGAAGCGGCGGCGGAGAAGAGCGACGCAGACGCGAAAAATGAAAACCAGGACGCCATGAGACAGGTGCACGCGTATCTGAGTCTAAAGGCGGGGCGCGATGTAGACAAAGAAACCTTCAAGCCGGGTTGGGAAGACATTTTCAGAATGAACCAAATCCAGCTCGAAGACGCAGTCAGGACTGTCAGTCGCGATGATTCGTTGGCGCCGACTAAAAAGGCGTATCTGATTCAAAATTTACTAGCGTCGAGATGGATCGTCGGCAACCAGCTGCAGGCTCAGAAGGATAAGGGTAAGACGACGAATGTCACAGAGAACGGTGTCCATGCGAGCGAAGCCATGTGTCAGCCGATTGATGCGTCGCGAAAAGAAGGGTGCACGCACTATAAGAGACACTGTCAGCTTGTAGCGCCTTGTTGCAACTCTTCATTTGTCTGTCGATTTTGTCACGACGACGTGAGCGATCACACCATCAACCGCTACGCGGTGAAAGAGATGGTGTGCATGGAGTGTGGCACGCGACAGCCGGTGGCGAACGATTGCAAACAATGCAAAATGTCCATGGCAAAGTATTACTGTAACGTGTGCAATCTTTTCGATGACTCTGGCGAGGCGATTTACCATTGCCCATTTTGCAACGTGTGCCGCCGAGGTAAAGGTTTGGGTGTCGACTTTTATCATTGTATGAAGTGCAACGCTTGCGTGAGTTTGCAGCACGGCAAGCACGAGTGCTCCGAACGCGGCATGGACACCGAATGTCCGGTGTGCAAGGAGTTTTTAGCCGACTCGGAAACCCCAGTCAAGGAACTGCCCTGCGGACATCTCATGCACGCGACGTGCTTTGAGACGTACACGCGGCACTACTACACTTGCCCCATATGTCGCAAATCACTCGGTGACTTTTCTGTGTACTTTAGAATGCTTGATGCCATCTTAGCAGATGAGCGCGAAGACGACCTCCCCGACGCGCTCAAGGGTAAAAAGCAGCGCGTCGCGTGCAACGATTGCGGCAAGGAATCGGATGCAAAGTTTCACTTTGTGTACCACGCGTGCGAACACTGCCGCAGCTACAACACTCGCGTTCTTTCTTTTGTTCCATCTTGAAATACAACACGCAGCACTAAATTATTGTTTACTTACGTACCGATGCTACCGGTTACACGCTGTACAGTATTTTACGTTTTAAGGTTTTGAAACTCCTCGTTGAGTTGCTTCGCGTCTGCAATGTCAACGAGCTCAGCTTCGACGTCGCCCGCCTTGGCTCGCCAGTGCGCCACCTGTTGCTTGAGAACTTGCACCTCTTTACTCACGACATTTTTACCGTTGTCGTTCTTGATTGTTCTAACGCGAGTCGCGTACGTCAACGAATTGTGAGTTTCTTCGACATTCGCGTCGGTGGGCGATACATTGACAAACATGAGCGTCTTGGCGTTTCCTCCCAACGAATCGCTCATCAGCATTGTCAATTTGTGGTTGCGGTACGGAATGTGCCCTTGTTCCGAAGCGAGGGCAGAGATGACATCACCGAGCGCTGACAGAGATTTATTGATGGCTTGCGCCTCTTTGAGAGTGTCACCTTCAGCGCCAGATTTTTTGACGCGCTCGCTGCCGGCGAGATCGACGAATGAGAGCTTGCCCTTTGTTAACGCGCCCGTCTGAAGGTCCGTCGTCTCTATGATGAGAGAGAAGATGAGGTGCGAACGACTCGATTCAACATTCATCTTCGTGCCCGCCGTCTTCCTCACCTTGAGCCCGGCTTGAATCACTTCGGTAATTTCAGCCTCGGTGGCGACAGATACCATGGTGGCGTTCGGCACGGTGACCCATCCTTGTTTATCCTTTTTAATGTCCAACTTTGGTGCGTCGCTCCCTTGGGGTAAAAGTAAGTCCACCAGGTCGTCTCTGTAAAGCTCGAGCATGTAGCACTCCATCTTCACCGAACACTTGCTGGAATCGCGATGGACACACCGCATAACCTCTGAAATGGCGCGCGGCGATAAACCAGGATTAGCGTCGTCGCCGTAAATCGTAAACGTCTTGCCGCTTCCCGTTTGTCCGTATGCGAAAATGCATACGTTGTATCCGTCGATAGCGCTTTGAACCAAGTATCGAGTGTCTTCGAACACTTGTTCCTGCGTCGCATTCGCTGGGAAAACCTCGTCAAACTCGCAAGATCTATCCTTCTTTTCGCCGCGCCACGGGTACGAGCAAGTAAACTCATCGGGGGTCTTCAAAACAACCTTTTGATCTTGGCTCCTCTCGATGCCCGTGAGTGGTCTCGTCCGCGCGTAGACTCGGATTTTCCCCTTCAAATCCTCCAACATGTTAAAGTAACGCCTGCGAAGAGTCACCTCGCCCGTGTACTTTTCTTCAAGTTCTTTGATTTTTTGCGTTTGCGCAGACATGAGATCGCGCGTCGTCACTTGCTGCGCCTCAAACGTCGCCCGCGTCTCGCGCAGCTCTTCCAACTCTTTCAACATTTCTTCCGTCATCATCGCCTTCTTTTCGTCGTACTCTTGACGAAGAGACGCGATTTCTCTCTCAAGCGCTCCGGCGCGAGACTCCGCGGCGTTGTACTTGGTTTGAATATCGTTCACATCAGCCTTTGTCGATTCCAAAAGACGACTCAACTCGTGCGCGTGCGCCGCCTCGGCCCGTTTTGCCTTTTGTTGAAGCACCACGACTTGCTGCTGGAGTTCGTTCTTCTCCGCCTCGTTTGCCCGCGCCCGCTCGGTCTCAATTGCCAACTCATCCGTGAGTTCTTTAATCTGGATAGCCGTCAAATCTTCGAGTTTATCCGAACGGTTATCCCCACTCGCTGTCGCCGCCGCGCTCGCTGCCGTCTCTCGCGACTCTTTCAACTGTGACTCGAGGATTCTCACAGTCTCAATCATTTCGGCTTTGCTCGCCCGCTCAGCCTCAAGCCGATCCGAGGCTTCGTGGTACGCCTCGGTCGCTCGGCTCAGCTCGTCTTGCAAACCAGATCGTTCGGCCCGAGCGTCTTCAAGTTTGGATTTAAGATCCCGAATCTCCAAGCGAGAGCGATCATCAGTCGATCGTCGACTCGCTTGATGCGCGAACGCCGCGTCAGACGCTTGCGTGAGCTCTTCTCCGGTGGATTCTTGCGCCGGTTTCTTACTCGGCGTCGCCGCTTCCTCAGCTGCTTTTTTATCAGCCATCTTTTTCATCATGACGTCGTTGATGTGCGTCTGAAGCGACATGCAAATATTTTCACCGTCTCTCGTTTCGAACTGAAACACGTGAAGCGCGCCAGAGACGCGCATTTTGAAAAACACGGCGTGCGGCGCAGAACCAAACTGCATAATGTCTCTCAAGTCAGCCGTATATAAATACTCCATCGGTTGCTCGCGGAAAAAGTGCACCCCACGCTTATTCACGCCGACAATGAGCTTGCCTGGGAGTAAGCCGATGGGATCATCCACGCGTCTCGCCGGGTAAAACACTGAATTTCCATACGGCAACGATCGAATCATTCGGAGCAACGCCTGTCGCGCCTCGTCGCTCGTCATCGATTTGATTGGAGCGTGTTGTTCTACGACGTGTTTGGCCCACTCGATCGCCGGACGAGTGGGGAGCATCATTCTCGGAATGTACTTTTGAATCGTCGACGCGAGCGTCGATGCGTCTTCGCCAAGCCGCGGTCCCTCCTCGGCTTGTACTTGTAAAGCGGCGAGCAACGCGGCGTCGTCGCGAGACAACGGGTAGTTACCCATCATAAAGTCGTGTTTCGCCTGAACGTACGAAAGCAACACAAAGGTTGGCTCTTCGATGCTCTCATCGCTCTCTCTGAACATTCGCTTTTTGAAGAGCAGACCGGTTTGTACCGCCGTCGCCTTGCTCGGCGTCGCTTCGAGCTTCATCGCGCGCAAGTCGCCGAGAGCGTCGGTGAGAAAGGATCCATCGCCGACGTCGTGGTGTTCCTCGGACAAAAGCCCCTCCTTGAGAACTGGTGACACTTTGCCGAAATACTTGCGAACGGCGTACAACGAAAACGTGGAGTGCGACTTCAAATGAATCGCATCGGCGAGCTTCTCCACCGTCTCCTTAACAGTCGCCGTCAAATCGTACGCCACATCCTCAAACGTTCCATCCAAAAACGAAACAACCACTCGAAGCTCCTCACCCTTAGCAAAAGCGATAATCTCCTCGGGTGTTGGCTCGTACCTACGCGTCGCCGTCTTGCTCGCGTGTTTCATCGCCGTCATCGCCGACCTCGCCAACGGCTGCGTCTCCATCGATCCCCGAATCGACACCTCATTCATGTACTCGGATACGAACCGCAAGAAATCCCTCGACGGCGAAAAGAGCGCGGCGAAAAGTCTCAACAACTCCCACGCCTTTCGCCGCCCCCGCTCCCCGCTCGCGCTCCTCGACGCCCGAATCATTTGCATGTACACCTCGTCCACCAAATCCTCTCGTTTTATAACCTCCTTACAAATCTTCTGCACCGCCGCCGCGAACCCATCCCTCGACGAATCCTCGTTTTCATCCACGAGCGTCATCAACACCGCGTGCAACTTGACGCTCTTCGCCGCGTGATCCGAGTTCAACCGCAACACCGGCGTCGATACCGTCGGCGATGCCGTCGTCGCGCGCTTTTTATTCCCATTCGTCACCGCGCCCGGCGAAATCGTCAACGCGTCCCTCACCGCCCGCGCCGCCGAAGCCCCGTCTACCGCGGACGACGCAGACCCACGAACGGGTTTCGGGCTCGACGGGTTCGACGCCGACCCTCGTCGCAGCGTTCCGAAGATACCCGGCGACGACGACGACGCGTTCGAGCGTTGATGATGATTCTGATTCATCACGAATCTCTCAAACAAGAGCGCATTCGTCGCGCACTGCGCGATCGCGTCGTCCCCCGGGACGTACCCACGCACCGAGTCGTCGTCCGTTCGTCTCTCGTTCCCGGTCCCGCTCGGTGTCGTCGGCGCGCTCGTCGTCATCGGCGTCGAACGATTGATGAGATTTAAGATGACGAGGCTAATTTTGGCGCTACAAAAACAGTTACAAAAACAGTTGGTTTACTTACGCGACATTGGTCGGCGACTGCGATTGACGACGGTGATCGATACCGGACGCTCGCCGTCGACCGCGACGCTCGATGGCCCAGGCGTGGTACCACCGCAACGCGTGATCCCGCGGGGACCCGGCGAGGACGCCGTCGACGAAGAGGGCGTGGGCGTCGGACGCGTAGACGCCGACGCCGTGACACGCGGAAACGTTTGAAATCTTCCCATCGTTGGACGCGCGCTGAGCTTGGACGTCGACGGAGAGTTTGATGAATGCGTTCGTGCGCTTGCGGTGGAGACCGAGGGGGGCGATGACGCGCTCGAGGGACTCGAAACCAGACGGAGTGGAACCGACGCGGATGGCGTCCGCGGCGGTCGGGGCGATGAGGAATAATCTCCAGAGCACGCGGTCGACTTGGAGTCGAGTGGTGCAGTTGAGCATCATGCACGCGACGAGGAGTTTCCATTCGTCTTGCCAAAGGATTTCTTCGAGGAGTCCGAACGGGGAAAGCGGTGGGGACCACCAGTGACGGACGGGTTCCGGACCGCCGTCGGGCGGAGACGTCGTCGGATTTGGCGACGGTTCGACGGCGGATTTGGACGGCGCTAACGGCGTGTGCGCTGGCGTGTTTTCATCGTACTCTTCGTCGTCGGAGGCGGCGCGCGTGGCGGTGACGACGATCCCTCCCGCGTCGTCGTCGGCGCCTTCGTCGTTCTCGGCGAGCGGATCGGGCGCCAATCGAAGCGGCGTTCTCGTCTCATCCTCTCCGCCCGCGGCGATGCGCGTAAAACTCCTCCGAACCGGCGTCGTCCCGGCGATCCCGTCGACGTCTTCTTTCCATAACGCCGCGCGTAAGAGTTCCGTCTGATCGCTCAGACCGTCTTCGCTCACGCGAGCTTCTCGAACGCCGTTGCCGCCGTGACTGGCGCGCGGCCAAGACAATTTGTCGCACTCGACGTCCACGGCGTTCAACACGTCGAGAGCATCCTTGAACCGCTCCCCGGTTGGACTCACGAATTCAACCATCCACGGGAGGTGTTTTAACGAACACGCCCCGGACGCGGTGCCCCGCGGATCGGCGCGAGACCGGTTTACCGCCGGGACCTCCTCGATCGGGCGCACGGCGAGTTCGGCTCGCCAGCCGTCCAAAGCGTCGGCGGTACCGCGCGCCTCTGCCGCTCGACACCTCAACACAAACATTTGTCTCGCCGGTTCGTACTCGCGGTAGTAACACAAGTGCGCGCATAAGTGATGCGGCGAACCCGTCGACGCCATGACGGGACACTTCGCTCGAAGTTGACGCAAATCCTTCGGCGGGGCGTCGAATTTCGTAATCTGAATATCCAACGCCGCTTGCGATTCCATGGCTAACATTTTCACCCTCTCCCTGTCCCTCGCGTACCCTTCCGGGTCAATCCTTTTATACAACGTCCGCGCTTCTCTCCGAATCGCCGTGAGCGCGTCCCGGGCTTTCCCCACGCGCGGTGCTCTGGTTTTCACGCGACAACTCGCGTTGACGTGCAACCGATGCGTCTCTTGCAACATGTTTTGCAACGCGTTCCCCGCCCTCGCGATGGATTCCTCGCAGTTTGCCTCAAACTCCAATCGCCGCCAGTTTTCCTCCTTCTTTTCAATCTTCACCCGCTTCACCGTCGGTTCATCGAACGCATCCTTCACGTCGTCCTTATCGTCGTCCTCCTCCTCCGTCTTTGCCGCCGACGCGCGTTTTTCAAACGTTTCTACGACGCCTCGAAAATGTCTCAAAAACCCATGCGCCGCCGCCTCGTGCGCGTCGTGCGCGTTTTTTCGTTTCGCCGTCGTCAAGTACGTTTCCAACGCCTCCTCCGCCGCCGTCACCGCCGATGCGAGCGTGTCGTGTCGCGTCACCGACGTTTCATTCGGAGAGACGGTTGCTTCGTCGACACCATCGTGTTTTCGCTCGGCATCCGTTCGGACACCAGCGGGAGACGCCCCCGGCGACGCGAAGTACTTGCTCCGCACGACGACGGGCGGTGTTTCTGCGTTTTCGTCGTTTTCCTTCTTCATGGATGCGTCATCTCTCGGGGGACGCGCGCGGCATCGGGTCGGTTACTCAGCAGCAGAGGCTGACTGTGAAGCGCTTTTTCGCGCGAGAGTCCTTCAGGCTTTATTAAAAATGTACACTAGAACCGTCGTCACGTCGTCAGAAACCCTGAAAACAGACGTCGTACCGCGGAATCGGGGCGCCGGTGGGGATTTTCTTGCCGTCGATGCGGATCCAAGGCTTGGAAACCGGAACGGGGTGGACGTCGACGGCGTCGGTTTTCTTCCGCGATAGAGATTCCACGTCAAATCCAGGGGTTAAATCGAAAGAATGCCGCCAAGACGGCGCGTTGGCAGAGGGTGGTGGGAACGGACGCGCGCTTCCCGCGGGATACCAGTCGCCGAGTTCGTGACCGGTGCGTAGGACGTCCATGTCGGGCCAAAAGGCAATCATGAGCGTTCGGCGTTTGTCGATTGGCGCCGTCGCTGTCGCGCGCGCGTCGGGCTCTGGTCGAACACCTCGGCCGGGAATGACTCCGTGGAGGTAATCTCCGTTAAAAACCGCGATTCGACCGGTCTTGGGGTAGACGAGCCATCCTCTGGATGCGAGTTCCGTTGACGTGTCGAGCTGGTTCGTGACGAGCGTCGGCCCGCCGCAACATCCGTCGACGTACACGATGACTGAGCAAATCGGATGCTTGACGCCACCGATGCCTTCGTCGTGGGAATCAAAGTGCATCTGGTGACCGTCTGCGTGCGGCCGCGCGTGCGCCCACCACTCGGCGTACTCGGCGTCGCGAACCGCCGGGAAATATTCCGCGGCGACGTCTCTCACGACGTGTACCAAGACATCCATCTTGCTCTCCGCATCCTTCGGTGACGCGCGGCGCTCTTGCACGTACGAAAAGAACGCCGTCTTCGGGTTCCAATAATCGTGTTCGTCCCAAAACCCATTCTCGATCGTCCGTGTGCCGTCACTAAATGGAAACGCTTCGTCGCGCAGCCAGGAAAGGACCTCGTCGCTCAACGCGCCGTCGCGCGCGTACACAATGCCGTCCGGCGGTTTCTCAAAATCCGTCGGCGCCAGCGCGTACGACAAGACATCCGGACCAAGCCTGTGCGTGTATCCCAAAAACTCGAGCAAATCGCCCGCCTCGTCTTCGCGCGCTCGTTGACAGAGCAACAGCGCGAGCTGCGACCCGACGTCTCGCACGCCCTTGGCGATTCCGAGACGCTCGGCATCCGCTCCGGCTCGCAACGCCTCCTCCATCGCGCGCTCTAATCCAACCCTTAAACCGGCTTCCAACGCATCGAACCCGTCGACGGCGCACCGCCTTTCCATCAACGCCCATTTCACCCAAACTCGCGACGAGCACCCGTCGTCCTCCTCCTCCGCCTCCATCGCCCGCGCGTACTTCTCCCTCGCCTCGTGCGCCTCACACCCACCGCGCGCCCTCGCGGCGTCACCTTCCGCTTCAAATGCGCGCCAATCATCAGTAACGCGCGCGCGTTTCGCGGCGGCTTTCGACGACGACGACGACATGGGTGACGACGACGCGCGCGTCGGTTACACGCGACGCCCGTCGAATTCACACTTCCCCGTTCACGCCCCACCGTCCACCGCGCCCCCACCGCCGCTCCCGTTCGCACTCTTCGCTCGCGCCGCGCACGTCTGCCTCAACTCCTCTTTCGCCGTCGCGTGCGTCGCCTCTAATCTCCGTTCCTCGGCGTCTAACCGCGCGCACAGTTCCTCGCGCAGTTTTCGAACCAACGCGCTCGCGTCCTCGTGCACCCGCACGACGCGCGACGACGACGACGACGACGACGACGACGCGAGCGCCCCACCGATATCGTCGACGTCGACGTCCGCGAAGAGCGCCGCGACGGGGGATCTTCGGTCGTCCGTCGGCGTCGGGTGCATCGCATTCTGAGGACGTTCGCGTTCGATTCGCGATTCGTGTGTGTCTCGTTTTCACGAGTCATGAACCGTCAGATGTGTATGGGGTGAAGCTTTTCTGAATTTCATTCCACCGAGCGCGCGCCGTCACTTGTCGACGGCCGGACGTACGGACCGACGGCGACGGGCGAGAAGACGGACGGGCGAAAGACGGCGCGCGACCGAAGACAGACGCGATGATCATTCCGGTGCGATGCTTCACGTGCGGTAAGGTGATCGGAAACAAATGGGACACCTACCTGGATCTCTTGCAGGCGGACTACAGCGAAAGAGACGCGCTCGACGCGCTGGGTTTGCAGCGGTACTGCTGCAGACGGATGGTGATGTGTCACGTGGATTTGATTGAAAAGTTGTTGAGGTATAACACGCTCGAACGCATGGATGGGGCGTGAGGAAGCGAGGGGTGAGAGACGACTGCGTGTTTAGGTTTATATAGCCGTCGGTTTGGGAAAAGACGACGGATAGGAAAGAGAGAGGAGGGAGAGAGCGCGCGGTGGCGTGCGCGACGCACGGCGTGAGTATTAGTAGGTATAATAAAGAATCGTTTTACAAACAGATGGATCACCACTCTTTCGGGCGGGCGGCTAATTGGGCCGCTTTGTAAGCCGCTTTGCCCGTTTTCCTAGACCCGTCGACGTCTACGAAAGTCTTGACACCGTTTTCATCGGTAAACCAGCGCGTGTGATGCGTCGTCGTCGCCGCCGCCTTTTTCGATGCGGCACCGCGACTCGTTCGGCCGAGTTCAGCGGCGGTGGCGGGTCTGGCAAAGCTCGCGGCGACGGCGGATTTGGGACCGCCGAATTGCCCGGCGTAATCGACGTGTACGATTTCGCCCTCGTGAAAACTCTGCGGCGCGAGCTCATCCACCGGAACAAAGTGTGGAAGTCTCGCGCGCCAAGGTGCACTCGTCTTGATGCTCGTCGTCGGAAGCATCGCCATTCGACTGACGTTTCGAGACGCCGGCGGTGGGTAGCGCCTCGGCGTCTCTTCTTCCTCTTCCCAATCGTCCTCCTCGTAATCGTCGCGAACGCTCGCGTTTCCTCCCGTCCTCCCCGTGTTTTCCTTGGCGAACGGGTTAAATCTATTCGCATCCGCCTGTCTGAACGCCCCGAACGTCTCGCGATCGTCCTCCGTGAGCGCGTCTTCTAATTCTACATCCTCCGCCGCAGTCGTCGGCGTCTCCAGCCGAACCGACGCCGGGCCTAGAACCTCCTTTTCTTTTCGCGCCTCCGCCTCCGCGCTCGCTCGCCTCGCTTCTTCCTGCACTACAAAACTCGGTTTCACCATCAACAGTTCATCCTCGGCGTCTCGATCCGGGTCCGCTTCTGAATCCGAATCGAACCGCGGTCGCGCCGACGCTTTCAAAGCGTCTTCCTCCAACGTCATCTGTTTCGTCGTCGTCGTCGTCGTCGTCGTCGTCGTCCCGCTTCGATCGATGTCGGCGTCGAACGAACCGCTCGGGTAACATTCGTCGCCGTCGTCGTCGTCGTCGTCGTTCGAAATCGATGCCTCAACGGCGCGTAACGCGCGAGCCACACCCTCGTCGTTCCAACCGTCTTTGAAACCGTCGTCGTCTTCAGCACCGAACCCGTCTCCACCGGCGTCGTCCCACCCCTCGTCGTCGTCGTCGTCGTCGCCGTCGACGTCCTCATCGCCGTCATCGCCGTCATCGCCGTCGTCGTCGTCCCATCCGTCGTCGTCGTCCCATCGATCGTCCTCCTCGGCGGGCATCTTGTGACGACATCGTTCGTCACTCTGCGTCGCGCGTTCGCCCCGTTCCTTCTTTCTCCTCTCATTAGAGGGGAGGAAGGGCGAAAGCGAATCGGCGAACGAATCCTCCGTCGAGGGCTTTGGGCGCGCGGACAGACCGGCTTAATAAAACGCGCGAGCGGAGCGAACCGAACAACCTTCAATCAGTCATGCCGCAGCAGCAAAAGCGAAGAGGCTCGAACGGCCCGGCTTCGTCGACGACGACCGGGGCGTCGCACGGAGCGTCGTCTTCGGCGCACGGGACGACGGCGCACGCGCGCGTGGGAGTTTTGAAACCGGTGATTTTACCGTCGATGCGCATGGAAACCGGGACGAGCGTGGACGAGGCGTTGGCGGCGTCGAGGGCGTTCGCGGGAAGAGCCACCTGGGGCGCTGGTGGCGAGAGCGGGGGGGGTCGTTCGGGAGGTAGGAACGAGAGTGAACGCGTGAGCGGTGGGGGATCGCCGCACGAGGAAGATGGCGGGGTTGGAGGGCGCGGGGCATCGGCGCTCGGAGGGGCGACGTGGGGCGCGAGCCGCGGAGAAGACGCGCGGAGAGGGGACGACGTCGGGGAGTCGAGACGAGCGGCGGCGGCGGCGGCGGCGGCGAAACCGAAGCCGGTGATCAAGGTTTTGCGGAGGAAGACGGTGGAAGAGACCGGGGCGAGCGCCGAGCGGTCGGCGGATACGGTCTCGAGTCGACCGTCGAAGGCGTCCGCCCCTCAGCCGCAGACGACGACGACGACAAGCGAGCGCGTTCGAGAGGACAAGCCGGTGGATAGGGAACGCATCGTGGACACGCCCGGGAGCGACTTGTTGCAGACGCGCGGAGGCACGGCGCCGGTGGTGTTGCGCCGAAAGCCGGAACCGACGCCGTCGACGAACCAAGAAGAAAACATCCAGCCGGCGAGCGCCGAGGATCCCGATAAGAAGGCTAGAAAGCAACGCGGTGGACGACGAGTGCGCGAGAGGGAAATGAGACGCGTCGAGCGCGTCCAGATGCGCGCGCATAACGAAGCGGGCGAAACCGGCTCGGGTTTGCAGAATGTACCGCAACCCGTCGACTCGAATTGGGTAAACGCGTATCCTGGGTACCCATACATGGCGCCAAACACGTACGGAATGGCGTTCTCGGACGCCAATGCGCTGTTTCACACGTTTGCACCAAACTACCAGGGTCACACCGGTCACGTTCCGAACATGTATTACGGCTACGCAGCGGCGCCGAATCCGTATGCGCAGCAAGCGCCGGTGACGGTGCCGACAGACGCGCCGGATATCAAAGCCACGGGCACGTACGGCGGTAAAACGTCAGCAAAGAAGAAGAACGCGGTGAAACGTCTGACGAAGAAACTGGCTGATCTTCCGTCGTCGCTCGGTGCCGAGTTTGGTTCAACGGATGATTTGTCGTCATTCGCGGATCCAGCAAGGGATGACAAATCCGCGACGACGACGACGACGACGACTCCGCAGAACAAACGAGCGCAACGGCGACGCCCCGGCGGAAGACACGCCAAATCGACAACGAAATCGACTAGTCAACAGAACAAAACGTAAGTAAGTGCGACGATAACGACGTCTTACACATAGCCTGAGCGACGCGGACGAGAATGATACGGATACGAGGCGCGGCGAAAGCTGCCGAGCGCTAAACCGCGCCAATTCGATTCAAGACGTCTGTCTCGTCGCGATTAATTTAATTCAAATTCAATTCAATTCTATTCATCGCGCTCTCCAAACGCGTCCAAAACACGCGCGGATCCGTCTCTCCTTCCGTTCCATCAATCCCAAAAGTCCCGCCTTCGCCCGCAAAGTCTCGAACCAATCCGGTCCAATCCGCAAAGTCCCGAACCGCCTCCGTCGCCTCCTCCGCGAGCGCCTCGATCAAAATCACATCCCTCTCCGCCGCCCACCCCGGGTCGTGCCTCCCTTCTCGCGCCTCGACGACGTCCAACCGGGCGTCCACGCAGTCTGGAAAACACTTGGGCACCGCCCGCACGCCTCGAACGCGCACCGAAACCCCCGGCATCGCGTGCGCCCGCGTCGCGCGCCCGCATCCATCGCTCGCGATCATCGCCGCGACGCACGCCGTCGTCACCGACGCCGTCCACGCGCGACGTCGCGACGCCCGTCGCCGTCCCATCGGTTCCGCGGCGACGACTGTCGCACCGAAACGAAAAAGTGCCGAGATTTTTTTCAAAACCAAACTCAAAAACGAAGCGTGCGTTTGACCGATCGACCCCATTCGTCCATCGGTAAAAATAAGGTTTCGTTTCTCGTT
>Ga0255777_10001665_pt1 | contig 20700 bp, 16 predicted proteins | sample 101ome_15_FD_179975 | JGI IMG/M metagenome (GOLD analysis project Ga0255777, IMG submission 179975) | Coastal salt marsh microbial communities from the Groves Creek Marsh, Skidaway Island, Georgia - 101402AT metaG (version 2) | ecosystem: Environmental > Aquatic > Marine > Intertidal zone >... | reverse complement strand
CTTTAGCGAACTTATGGCGACGCGTTGCAAAGTAAATCGGCTATAGCGCCATCATAGCGCCAACGAATAAACAGCGCAGAAAACCGCCACTTTTGTCAGGCTCATAACCTGAAGGTCGTAGGTTCAAATCCTACCCCCGCAACCAAATAAGTCACTATAAATTAATATCTTTCCTTTATTTTTATTCCTAGCTCATATGGTGCAAAATTTCACGCTCCCATATCGCTCCCATCAGTGTGCACGACTCATAACCTGAGGGTCGCAGGTTCAAATCCTGCCCCGAAACCAGAAACATAATTAAATCAAAAGTTTCTAGCCTCGCAAGCCTTCGGGTATGCTGGGCTTTTTCGCGTTTTAGGCTATGCCTCATAGCGCCGCCATAGCGCCACCCCGTCATGCTCTTTCGCATTTATGCGCATTTTCTGCGCTTGTATGCTTGCATAATAGTAAATATGCGCAAATCGCTGGCCAACGTCGGAAACCTCATGGGCTCGGATTGAGCTAGGACTTTAGTTCCATTTTTTTCTCACCTGAAAAGGTGATTGTTTTAGGTGAGAGTGTTTTGGTGAATTTCGAAATATGCTCTTCAATTAACCTTTCGATGGTTTTTTGAGCCTCTAAAGTAGGAAATTCCCAAATAACGGTCGAGATGTGAGGAGTTTGTGAATTTCGCCATTATTCAAATCTTCATCACGCTCATTTTCAACAGCGATTGAAATGAAACTTCCGTCCCTTGCCGCGGCTAGAGCGTCAGGCTGCCCACCAATATCGCAGGTCAATTTTATTGACTTGCTATCAATATCGATAACGACAAGTTTGCCTGATGGGTTTTTGTAAGATGTAGACGTGTTGACGCCAACATATGCTGTTCTGCCAATTACAACAACAGATGTTGGCTCGCCATCAACTTTAATATTTCCCAAAGGAGTTGGATTATTTGGGTTTTTGATACCGATCAAACCCACTGCTTTTTGTGGGCTATCAGTATAAATTAGGGTCATGCCATCTGCTGTAACATCGATTATCTCAGCTGATGTCTCTTTATTTCTATCTCCGCCAGCTGGCATGTTTTTATAGGTTGGAAAAGACGCTATGCGATTAAAATTATGCTCTGCATTTGCAGCAGATGCATCTAGGGATACTGTAAGCAGCAGCGCTGCAGACACCGAAAGTGCCAGTGGGAGAGTTATTTTGGGGTTTTTCATCATGGTTTCCTATTCAAGCGGCTGTACCACTTCCCTATGCACCTTTTTTTACATGGGCATTACAAAATTATGAAAATAACGTGACAAACGCTGTCCACCATCTGTTCGCCACCCTTAAAGTGGCTTGAGAACTGCTTACAAGTCCTCTACCAAGCGACATGACACTGGGAAATCCGTCGTCTCTGCTAGGTTCATAAACTGAAGCTCGCAGGCCCAAATTCTGCCCCCGCAACCAATGAATATTACATTATATCAGTGTTCTAGCCGCCTCATGTCCGAGGCGGCTTTTTTGTGTTCTGAATTGTTGCTGCGTTCATTGCCGCTTTTAAATTGCCCATAAACCCAGTTCCATGGACTGTGGATCACGGGCCGGGGTTACTGGAGCCGTTTGTCAGTCAAATTTTGGTGTCTGTTAGGGGGTGGGGCTGATAACTGACCTAGGCTTTTGCCCGTCCGACCTTGGTTCTGGGATGGGTCAACGCAATGTAGAATTTTTTAGATCTCTGACAATCATTTTGAGAGCTTTTAAAATTTTGATCATATCTTGGCACTTAATTTGCTCTCACACTCGAGGTGTTACAAGCATACGGAAGATGACTGATTAAAATCTGGGGATTGAGAGCAAAATGGCGATAGATACAAGAGTTATCTTGCCCTGCTGGGCGCCTATGGATGTTGAAATGCAAGTTGAGGCTGGGTGTGAATACTCAGTTTTTATGGAATTAAATGGAAGTAAACTTTTAAGCCTTGTGCTGAATTACTATCGTGATATCGCTGACCGAGCAGAATTTGTTGTAGTTTTGCCAGAAACCGCGCCAAACCTTGAGTCAGAGACCGTATCTGGATACGAACTCAAAACAATTCGTTTGGCAAAAAGTAAAAGCATTGGTGACACGATAGCCAGCGCATTAGGACAAACCGAAAACATAAAAAACCTCATAATTAACATGCCAGACACAATCGTTAGAGGAGTATATGAGTCATCTTTGACTGATAGGCTGCTCGTGAAGCCACGGGCTGATTTGTATAGGTGGACTAGTTTTGAAAGGAACAAAGACGGCTCAATAAAAGTTTTCAATGATCGACTTGCAGTAAAGTCAAACACTACTAAAAATGCCTCCATAGGTGTGTTTGCGTTTTCAGATATTGACCTTTTCCGACTTAAGCTAAATGACGCACTCTCCTTACCAAATGCAAGTTTGGACCCGTTATTTGTAGCAATCGAAAAATATTCAGAAATGGTTCATTTGGCGATGCATGAACCAAGTGCATGGTTTGACTGCGGCCATGTAGACACATTTTACGCAGCCCTTCTTGAGTTCCAATCTTTACGTTACTTCAATCATCTTGAGTATGATCACGATTTTGGATTGGTAACAAAGAGATCCCAGAATACTGAAGCTTTTAGGCATCAAGTGCGTTGGTATAAACAAGTTCCAAATGAAGCTTCACCATTTTTACCTCGGATTTTCGACTGCTCTGATGAAAAGGATCCATTCATTACTATGGAACTTGTCTCTTCCCCAACACTGAGCAGTCTTTTCCTGACCAAAAGACTTCCAACTTCATCATGGGGGGAGATTGCAAGAAAAATTTTGCTCATTAACAACATTTTTAAAAAATATAAAATCCACTCAAACCTCGCAAAAAATCTAGCTGCTGAAATTTACATTGAAAAAACAAAGCGTCGAATCAATCAATTTTGTGCACAAAACCCATTTGGAAAAAAGCTAAAAGTTTTTCTTCCTCATGGACAATCTTTCTCTTTGAACGATGTGTTACTGACGCTGGACAGCTTTGTAGAAAAATCAGGTTTACTAAATATTAATGAATTAAGTCCAGTTCATGGTGACCTGTGTTTCAGTAATATTCTCTATGATCATCGAACAGGGGGAATGAAGTTGATTGACCCCAGAGGGGAATTTGGAGTGCCTGGAATATATGGAGACAGTCGTTATGATTTAGCAAAGCTAATGCACTCTTACCAATTTGGTTATGATCTGATCATGAACAGAAGTATCAGGGCAACTGTGGATACGTCATTCGTATTGAAGCACGATAGAAATTCGAATGAAATTTTTGATGAAATAGCAGGGGTTTTCAATAGCTTTCTTTTTGAAGACATCGGTTTATATGAACAATGTAAAGCAATAAATGCCCTCCTTTTTCTTAGCATGCTTCCATTGCATGATGATCACCCTGAGAGGCAGATGGCCATGGCTAGTGTGGGACTTTCACTATATGCAGAAATTTGGGATCAACAGGCAAACGCATTAAAGGTCGCAAGTATATGACAGTATTAATAACGATGGCGGGGGCTGGAACTCGTTTTTTGAGGAATAATTTTAATGATCCGAAGCACATGATATGTGTGAAAGACAAAAGCCTTTTTGAATGGTCGATGCTATCTCTTACACAGTTTTTTTCACAACGATTTGTTTTCGTGTGCCAGTCAAATCACGATACCGACTGGATCCACCGTAAAGCTGAATCATTGGGGATCCATGACATAATCGTGAGCCAAAGGAAAACTCTAAGTTGTGGTCAAGCTGAGACCGCATATGATGCATTGGAACTATTGAAAGAAGATGACAAATTTTGGATTTTTAACATAGACACCCACATATCGAGCGCACCAAGTCAAGACATAATGGGTGACGCTGATGGTTGCATTCCAGCGTTTGATTCAACCGATTCAAGCCTCAGCTATGTTGCCCGGGACACTGAGGGGTTTGCGATTGAAATTGCTGAAAAAAAATGTATTTCAAAATGGGCTAGCCCGGGTTTGTATGGCTTCAAAAATACTCTTGTTTTCAGAGAGGCCTATGAAAAAACATATCTTACAACGTCAAAAAGACAGAACCAAACCAATCATATTGAGAGGTATGTAGCGCCAGTCTATCAAACTCTTTTGATGCAAAGCGCTACTATCAGCGCGCCAATAATAGATGCAAAGGATGTACACATATTGGGTACGCCCGAGGATCTGATCCAATTCGGTAAATCTGAATAATTACAGGAGTACGAGAGTGGATTTATGCATTTATATAAATACAAAATTGACCAGAGAAGCTCCATTTGTGCCAACAGAGTCTAGTGAATTTAGGCCTACTTACCCCAGTCATTATCCTTTGGATACCTTGCAGAAAGACAAGGTTCTCCTGTTGTCGTTGCAGTCTATGAAACGATTAAATGTAAAAAAAGTGATCATTAATGTTGACGCTGATGAGCACTTCAAGGGAGCTGACGAATTTATAAAAAAACAAGCCAAAAATATCTTCTCAAACGCGGAAGTCGTTTCCGAAGAATGTAGACCAACAAATAAAACGCAATGGCTGCAAAGTTGTTCGTTTGCGGAGAGGTTTTTTGGATCAAAAAACCCTGTTATCTGCATGTTTAATCACGATCATATTTTTGTAGATCCATTTCCGCATGTTTTTGAAGATATGGTTGAGACAATTTTTAATCAGACAACAGACCATTTTGTGATGTATTCACACACACCTGAAGTTGTCTCGATGACCAATGATTATAAATCCCATGACTTTCGACTTTTTCGTACCAAGCTTATCAGAGCCCCTCATTCCGAACCAAAACATTTAGGTCAGAACTTATTTCACGTTCGTAGGTCAGGCTCAATAGATGGTTTGTTTATTGCCTGCATCCCGTCTCTTACAAAAATGTGGCAAAAGCTATCAAGCCACAGTGATTATATTCCTCGTCCAGATTGGCTCGGAAATTCATTTGGGGAACACGAATTCGATACGATTCACAGTCAGAGAGAATTTTTTCGACATTTTGATGGATATGGACATGTAACCTCTATGCCACAAATGATGGGAATGAGTTTTTCGGATTTTGATACCCATGGCTATTATAAAGGCCGAAAAACCATACTAGATTGCCTTTCTAAATCAGAAGAAAACGATATTAGAACAAAAGAGCTGTTGGAGAGTTACACGAAAATCTTTAGTGAGGTTTACCTATTAATGTTGAGAGACAAACACTTTGCCCAAATAAATGATGGAAAAGGCATGGGCTGTAAAAATTTATCATTGGACCCAGCAATAAAAACATTTTTCAGGTCACAAGTGATCATGGATATGGCATATGCCAAGATACCTCAAATCAAAACACAAAATGTTTTGGCGAGCTTAGCAAGTATGATCTACTCGAAAAAGCTCGAGCTTTTTGACTTGATAACCACAGATGCTAATTCACTGGAAATCAGAAATGATATTACCCAAGTCCTAAAGCCAAAGATCGCTTGACGAAGATTCATTGGTTTGATGGTCGTTGATGTGAGCTAGAAAAAGGGTAATCAGAAACAACACTGATCGAGTGAAAAAGGCCTGAGAACCGGAGATGGGCGGATCTCGAACATGGTGTCTGTTGTGCTATCAAAGCTTGATATGTAACTGATTAAAAAACATGAACCACACTCAGTTATGCGAGGCATAAGGCGACAAATAGTTTGCTATCATATGACCCTCATATAGGGGTGTTTTGAATCATAAAAAAAGGCAATGTTACATTTGGGTTGCAAACACGTTTTGGGCTAGACTGAACCGGTATTCGTTGTGGCGCGCGGACAAAGCTGGGAGGAGAGTATCAGCGCCCAGCAGTAAAAAAGATAGGGCGATGCACTCGTCATGGCGGCAAATCGACAGGTCCAAGGACACAGGCTGGACGAAAAAAGATAGCCGCAATTCATACCACTCACTGTAAGTACACAAAAGCTAAGCGGCAAGAAGCTCAGAAAAGTGCAGAAGTTGGACGTAAAGTTCGTGCAGAGATTAAACTGATCGAGGCAAGTTTGATAGAGCAGGGTGTGCTGGATCATAACTGGCGCAAAAACTGGTAAGTGCCCTGGTCAATGTACGAGGTTCAACGGCCTTGATCGAGGGAAGAGATTCTGTGAGACAATATAATTGATATACAGCATTGTTTTTATGTGCCCATATATTGTTATTGATACTTCATGATACATGGTTAAACATGTTTACCACCTCAGCTCATAACCTGAAGTTCGCAGGTTCAAATCCTGCCCCCGCAACCAGCATTATTTGCACCCCCTGGCTTTAGGCCTGGGGGTGTTTGTTTTTTTGCTCTGTGCCTAGCTCTAGCGAGACCAATAGCTTAACAAAGCCGTGGCTTTTTAGGCGGTGTTGTTGGGACAAAGGGAAACCTTTTCCGGGCCTTTGTTGCGGTAGTATTTGGGTCAATCGCGCCGCGAACATAGGCGCGAGATGCGTCAAATGGCGGCGTATAATCCCATGATGGGAAGAGGCCCTCTTTCATCGCTTCTTGGACAAAAAGTCGGTTACGCTGTGAGGCTTCTACGCGAGACGCCAATTTTTGTTCGTCCCATCGTTCAGCGACCAATGTTCGCATCGTTGATAAAATACCCGCAAATTTGGGGTCGCTAGCTAGGTTACTTTGCTCATTTGGGTCTTCTGCTAAATCAAACATCATTTCAGGGTCGTCTCCGCACCGTATATATTTGATAGTATTATGACGACACATAAGAGCTGGGGCGTGAACGCCTTCACCGCAATATTCAAAATAGATTGTATCATCAACTGAGCCAGGTGTGGGTAGTTCGAAAAGACTACGCCCATCAACAGGACTTGCATAATTCTCAAATGACGAGCCAGATGCGATATCAGCAAAAGTGGGCAGCAAATCAGCTAATGTTGTTAATGCTGTTTCCCTATGTCCGGCATTGAATTTTGGCCCCGCCACGATCATTGGTACACGAACAGATCCTTCAAATGGATTGAATTTATACCACATGCCGCGCTCGCCAATCATGTCACCATGATCTGAAATAACAAAAATGTATGTATTGTCATATTGGCTGGTCGATTTGAGCGCGGAGACCAAACCTCCAATAAGATGATCAAAATAGCTAGTCATGGCAAAATAGGCATGTCGAGCATTAAGCAACTGATCCTCGGTTATATCAAACTCATCTTGCCTGATGGTCATATAATATCGTTGGGCCCAAGGGTCTCGTTGTTCATATGGAATATAAGCAACTTCGGGCAGGGGAATTTTATCGTGATCATAAAGGTCCCAGAATTCCTGCGTGGTAACGAAGGGATTATGGGGGTGAGTAAAAGATACATGAAGCATAAAAGGCCGATTATCGGGTGACCTGGCGAGATCAAAAATTTCCTGCCGAGCTGCATTATAAACATGTTCATCGTAATCAATTTGAAGGCTACGCTCGCAGATACCTGCCTCTACAACACTGTGAAGGCTCATCCTTGATGGAGAATACTCTTCTTCTATTTGTGACCAATCGGCTGTCCAACCGTAATCTGATGGATAAATATCCGTCGTTAGACGCCGCTCAAAACCATGAAGTTGATCCGGGCCAACAAAGTGCATCTTGCCGCATAGAGTTGTTTGATAACCAAGAGCTCTTAAATAATGAGCAAATGTCGGTTCGGATGAGAGAAATTCTCCAGCATTGTCATAAACACCAACCTCTGATGGAATTCGCCCTGTCATCATACTGGCCCGTGAAGGTCCACAAACAGGGCTGTTACAATAGGTGTTGGCGAAAACAGTCCCATTTGCGGCTATTTTGTCTATGTTGGGTGTCTTTGTTAGGGGTTTGCCATAAGCGCCCAGGCATAACGCTGTTAGTTGATCCGCCTGCACAACAAGAATATTGGGTTTTTCGGTCATAGCAGATACTCCAGCTACTGTATTATCAAGAACAGAGGGTAAATTAAGCTCTCATCAACATATGCCATGCCTTTCTGGGATTTCCTAGCCTGTCGATAATTCCGGCGCGGCGAAAATATCCACGATCAACATCTATTAGCGAGTCACTGAAAAACGTTACGTGATCTGGCATCGAGCTGGCTTGATACCACAAAGCGTTTAGCTTTTCAGTTAGGAGCTCTTGGTCATCAAAAATATTTGCTGGACTGGATGATTTGCAGCTGGTGAGGATGTGCAGTTCAGTAGAATTTTTGGCTGCCCATTCTGCAATTTGATCCCAGTCACTTTTTGACGCCGAAACAAGGTCAAGCCTGCATACTAACCCATCGAAACCTTCAATCAATTCATCAAGGTTTTCTGTGGCATCTATTTGCTTTGATAAATCGTTTAAAGTATCGGGGGTAAAACCATGTTGAATAATATGAAGGTGCCTGCCGAATTCGTCACATGCACCATATGTGTTTAACAAAGGAGAGAAAAGCAACTTGCACTTCAATATACCTCGGATTTGTTCTGTCATCTTATGAACAGTTTCGCTGTCTGAGACACAGGAAACAATCTCTAGCGCGTCAATCAAGTTAATTGCACTGACGTCGAGGCTTTTCAGGTCTTGGGCGGAGGTGTCAAGACAATAGAAGGTATATTCAAGTCCCAAATTTTTTATTTCCAACAACCGGTTTCTGGTTTGAGAGTTTAATAAATCTTCTAGTGGTAATCGCAGGCGGTTTATTCCAAGTTCGTAAACTGCTAACAATGGATAATCATTGCGAACTTGTTTTCGGTAAAATTCATCGAGAGCCCCGCTTGGTGGAATTTCATGATGAGTGATCCAAGGCACGCGCATGTCAGCACCAAAAGATACATTTCTTCTATCTTTGGGGCGATGACTGACTGGCCTGAGCCCCTGAGTTCTGTCTTCGCCACCAAATGTGCGATAAAAACGCCAGCTGACATTATCTTCGTCAATTTCAATGCGAAAAAATCCAAGTTTATTGATGTCGTCTCTCCCACCCTCCAGGGGAGATGGGCATGAGTACATTTCTGAATAATCTTGCCTGACAAAAGATGTTGATGGGACGACCAACAATTTCGTCTCAGCAAAGGTGTTGTACCAAAAGTTATGGACATGGCCAGAAAGAACGATTGGTACCCGGCAATCTCTGAATATTTCCAGGAGCCACCGCCGATCTGCCGGTCCTAGGTTATCGTAATGATCAACTTCATCAGGCGAATGAAGAAATGGTGGGTAGTGAACTGCGATGACGGTTTTGCCAATTGGCGCAGTGCTCAACTGACCTTCCAACCACCGTTTTTGTTTGTTGTTTTCCTCAAGCGCACTGTTGAACAATTCAGCATTTAGCAAAATAAACCGCCAACCTTTGTGATCAAATGAACTGTAGTCATCTCCAAAGCAAGATTTGTATTGGCTGATTGAGTTTGAAGAAATGTCTGCTGCGGGCATCCAATTTGAAGGTTTGTCACCGATGTCATGATTGCCTGGTATGTTGTAATGTTGGTGTCTAAGGTCTCCAGTAATTTCAAAATAACGTTTTGAAGCAGTATTATAATCAGGTGTGCCGGGAAGAGGGTGAACCATGTCACCTAGGTTCAGCGCAAAATCTGCATCTAGCTGGTTCATCATTTTGATGGCCTTGCTGAACCTACTGTTAGACGCAGCGTTGACCGGAAATGGAGAGTCAGTCTCGCCGTCAACGGCAGTCACGTGCGCGTCAGTAAAAACGATGAAGGAAAACTTACTCATGATCTGCTAACCCACGAACGTATGACTACTTTATAAGGTCAGGTTTTGCTGGCGGGACATAAGGAAGGCGAGCCCGCGCTTTCGTATCAGCAGCCCCTGCGTTGCGTATGTATCGATCACCATCGTTGTGACGAACTATATTTACGTAGGTTTGGTCGCCTTTTGTGGCTTTGTGAACCCGCAATCTTCGACGTTGATCCTCAAAAATGGCGTTGTACATTGTTTCACGGTTCCAATCCTGCTCGCAGATTTTGGTCAGCTCTTGGGCACTTGCCGCGTACTCTGGGTCACCATAAAGATTGTGCAGTTCTTGAGGGTCTTTACTCAAATCGTAAAGAAGAAAATCCTCCCCCTCCAGATCCATGTATTTCAAATCTCCACGTTTTACCATTCTACTGGGCCCAGTCGAGCCATCTGCAGCGAACTCAGAGATCACGATATCTGGCATACTTGTCGCATCTCCATTCACTGCGTCTGCCAAACTATGACCGTCTATTGAATTAGCATAATCAGTAAAGGGTCGATCACATGCCAAATCGAGGAGAGTAGGCATGATATCAACGAGCGAACAATTTTTCGATATACGATTAGGTTCCCATCGCTCCGGGCAATGCATAATCAGCGGAACATGCGCAGCCCATTCGAAAAAGTGCTGCTTGTACCACATTCCTCGTTCGCCCATCATCTCGCCGTGATCTGCAGCAAAAATTATGATGGTATCGTCCGCCATTCCTGAATTTGTCAAAGCTTCTCGTAAGGCGGCAATTTTGCTGTCCACATATGAGATCATGCCATAGTAGGCATGTTTTGCATTTCTGCGATGCTCATCGGTAACCGTGAACTCGTGACGCCCCTGACAAAAGTGTAAGTTACGGCTCAGATGATCCATTTCATCTAAGTTCAGGGGTGAAACTGTTGGAAGGGGAATATCATCGTGATTGTACAGATCCCAATATTCATCTGAAATGACAAAAGGTGAATGTGGGTGCGTGAAAGACACTGTCAGCATCCAAGGATCCGATGTTCCTCTTCTAGCAAGGTCATAAATCGCTTGCACACCATTATATGTTACCTCATCGTCGTAATCCATTTGCAATGTTCGGATGCATGACCCACTTTCGATAACCGGCGCCATAGTCAAATTTGTTGGCCTAAATTCGCGGCCTTTTGACCAATCAACGGACCATGCAAAATTTGCAGGGTAAATTTCGGTCGTGTGCCTCGTGTGGTACCCATGAAATTGGTCGGGGCCAACAAAATGCATTTTGCCACTTAACTCGACCCTGTAGCCGATCTCGCGCAAATAATGGGCAAAAGTTGGGATTGACGCCATAAACTCTGAAGCGTTGTCATACATCCCCATTGAAAAAGGGAGGCGACCAGCATGGAGTGATGCTCTGGACGGGCCGCAAATAGGGAAGTTACAGTATGCATTTTCAAACACCACACCCTCTTCTGCCAGACGGCTAAGTGCTGGTGCCTTAGCTATCTTATCACCGTAAGCAGGTAACGCTGGGGCAGCTAGTTGATCTGCCATGATAAAAAGAAAGTTTGGTTGCTTCATTGTCGCCATTCCTAATTTGGGTCTATGCCGAGTCTCTCAAACGCTTCTTTTGGGGCTTCATTTTTTTTCATCAAGTCCTTAAGCGTCTCAGTCATTTTTTCCTCAATAGTGTTGTCCCGGAACGGGTAATTCTGATTTGGGTCTTTTGCTAAATCATAAAGAACGGTAGTGGTGTCTTCGTACCCACCTCCTTGGCCAAGGTGTCCCACAGGTTGTCCTTTTGTGTTGCGGCGAGCAGGTATTTTCAGCAGCCGCGCACCCTTGGAGAATGAAAAATCATCAACCAGTGTTGTTTCAGAGAGTACGTCAAGATCATAAAGCGTTTTCTGCCGCATAGGCATCAAGGTGTAATCAAAAAGGTCTGTCGCTGTCATGTCCTCAGGGTATTTGAAATAGGTATATCTTCCGTCAGTAGTATTTGTTCCTGCACCAAACATGCCGTACATCACGGCGTCATGGATTTTAACTTCTGCTTCAAGCAAAGGCAGTAAAGATGTGCCTTCAACGTAATTGTCAGGAGTTAGGCCATACATATCCAAAATTGTTGGCATAAGGTCAATTACCTGGGTAAGCGCCTGTCGCCGCGTCCCTGCCATGCCAGTATAATCTGGGTGATGGATGATCAATGGTATATGAGCAATTTCGTTGAAAAATGGCATTCTGTTCTTGCCCCACCACTCATGTTCTTCCAGCATAAAACCGTGATCAGTTGTTAACATAAGTGAAGTGTTGGACCACATGTCATGTTCATCAAAATAGTCTATGATTTTACCAAAATATTCATCACACATGGTGAGTAAAGCAGCATAGTTGGCTTTCATCTCAGCCGTTAGCTCATCCGTCTCAGAGTGGCGTTTGTATCTAGGCCAATCAAAAATTGGCCCCTTATAACCTGTTTCAAATTGTTTTTTGAATCTTTCCGGGGCGCTGAATGGTTCGTGCGGATCGAAGCATTCAAGATGCAAAAACCAATCATCTTTTTCGCGGTTGTCATCCAAAAACTTAAGAGCAGACTCAACTGACCTTGGACAACAGTAGTCAGCCTCATCTTTCATAGCTTCTCGGTTTATCATCCCCTGCAGGCGGCCATCACTATAAGGGTCAACATCGTCAAGCGGATGTTGGATTGCATGATATTTTTCTTTGAACCGTTCGAGTGGGGGCTGCACCATTGCTTTCCATTTGTCCCACTCTTGACCGCGTATAAAATCCCACGTCGTATAACGATTATGATAGGTTGAGCCACCATCCTCAAAATAGTGATAGTGATCCGTAATAAGGTGTGTGTGTGTGCCCTTGGAGCGAATGATTTCTGAAAATGAACTATCAAATGGTTCAAGCGGGCCCCAACTACGATGTAAAAAATTCAGCCGACCTGTGTGCAAGTCTCTCCTTGCCGGCATGCACGGTAAGCTGCCCACGTAGTGATTATCAAAAGTTATAGCGCGTTTGGAAAATTCATCAAACCGTGGTGTTTTGATCTTTGTTCCACCGTAGCACCCCAAGCATTTTCGAACTAGGGAGTCAAATAATACAAACACTACTCGCATTTTCTTACCAAATGTTTATTTTTTGAGACTTTTTTGCTCAAATAGCCACTGCTTAAAAAAAAAGTTGACACAATTTAAATGAGAGTAAAAGCTTTTTATGTTCGTATTAGACGAGCGCGTGAAAAGCTTCTGTGCTTGCAGGAGGTTATAAGTGAAAACAAATCAGAACTCTCACAAACTTGCTTCTACCGCGGGATGGTTCTCATTTGCGCTTGTGATACTTTTTTTTTCCAATATTGCGGTTGGAAAATACATGCACATAAACAAGATCAGCATTGTAGCTCCAATTAATGGGGTACCAGAGTTTCTTTTGTTTGGCTTGATAATCATATCATTCTCCATTTGTGCGTTAATTAGAGAGAGCGCTGAACAAAACGCTGGCTGAAATAAATGTCCATAGGGGAGGTCGTATCATGGATGAAAAAGATAATTCGAAGCTAGAGACAATCGAGCGTCGTAGGTTTCTTGGCGCTGCCGGCAAGTTCGGCTTTACTACGGCGGTAGTCGCTACTGGAGCTGGCACCCTCTTGTCAGATGAGGCACTGGCATTTACCGCAAAAGAAGAAAAAGAGCGGAAAGCGGCTGCCAAATTTGAAATGATCATCGGTACACAATCTACCCTTGGAGCCTCGCGTGGAATGGCTGCCATGCAGCTTGACTTCAAAGAAAATATTCAAAATATCACGAATGGCGCTATTTACGTTAATTTGGGTCATAGTCGGAAGTTCGGCGTTGGAAAGGTCCTTGCTAATAAGGTACAGAAGGGCGTTATTCAATGTGGTCAGCATTCGATTTCGAATCTTGCTCCATTTTGTCCGCCTGTTGATTTGATCAATATTCCTTATTGGAGCGCCGATAATCAGAGTTATGTTAGCCTTGTAACATCAGATGTATGGCGTAAAACAGTAGATCCGAAGCTGGCAAAAGCTGGATTCAAGGTGCTTTGGTATCCATCTAATGGAGCGCGAACGTTTGCGGTTCGGCGTGGCGGTGATCCAATTCTAAAAGCAGCTGACCTCCAGGGGGTTAAGTTCCGCGTGCCGGGATCTCCAATGTTGCAACAATTTGTTAGACTGCTCGGAGCCAGCCCCACACCTGTAGCATGGGGGGAAACAGCATCAGCAATGAAACAGGGCGTTGCTGATGCGTGTGACGTAACAGTTACCGCATTATGGAATGCAAAATTTCATGATGTACTTGGCCATATTACGCTTGCAAACAGTGTTCATGGTGGGCAGGTCTACAGTGTCAACCTGGAGTGGTACAATAGTTTGCCAGCAAACGTTAGGGAAGCGCTTGATTACGCGTCGGATGTCACAGCCCGTCAAGCTTATGCCAAAATGCCTGCGGCAGAGTCATATTCCAAGGCTGACATGATGGCGGCCGGTGTGCAATTTCATAAACTGACGCCAGATGCGCTTGCTGAAGTTATTCAAATGGCTGGGCATCAACGGCCAGAGTATGATGAATTCAAAATCAAGTTTGCTGGATCTTTGGATGTGTTTGAAAAGCTCCGTGAGGCGGCTGGAACTATTAATCCAAGATATATAATCGACTCCCTATAATAAATTTGACGAGAATAGCCGGCAGAGAAATTTTTTCTTTGCCGGCCGCAGCAAAGATTTTATGGGGTAATGATTTGCGAAAAATATTAAAGATACTTGACGACAGTTTTGAGCGTTGGCTGATGTTTGCGCTCTACTCCCATATTGTGGCGATTGTATTTGTCGAAGTTATTCGACGTTTTGTTTTTAGTTATTCTTCGATTTGGGCTGAGGAAACAGCCCGTTATGCGTTTATCTATCTTGTTTGGCTTGGGGCGTCAGCAGCCATCAAGGATAGGTCACACATTAGAATAGACATTATTTTTAAATTTATATCCGATAGATCAAAAGCCTACCTATACATTATAGGTGAGGTAGCAACCTTTATTTTTGCGGCAGTAGCTTTTTATTATTCTGCGGAAGGTGTGATTTCCACGATAAAGTTTGAGTCTGTGACTAGTGGGCTTCGAATAAGCCAAGCTTGGTTTACTTTTGCAGTTCCCTTTGGTCTTTTTTTATTGATGATAAGGATTATTCAACGGATTTATTTAGATATCCAAGATCTGAAAAATGGGCGCCCCGTTTTTTCTGGCCATAAAATGTTTAGCTAGGGGCGCGCAATGTATTACATGAACATCGAAGCCAATGTTGAGTGGAGTTGGGGTATTACTCTACCACTAGTTGCTATTGTAATATTGATGGGCCTTGGAATCCCAATGTGGGTTTCGATGGGCATAGGGGTTTCGGCCCTACTCATATTCACGGGAACGCTTCCACTCAGTTTACTAGGAGAGACCCTTTTTGAGGGCATGGATGCGTTCGCTTTACTGGCTGTACCGTTGTTTATTCTGACTGGTGACGCCTTGGTCAGGACTGGATTATCAAATAAACTTTTATCAGTGGCGGAGGCAACCGCAGGCAGTTTTAGATCGGGTTTTGGAACATCTACAGTTCTGGGTTGTGGTTTTTTTTCTTGCATATCTGGTTCTGACGCTGCTGGATGTGCTTCTGTTGGCCGAATGACGATTGATCGTCTTGTGGCTTCTGGTTATCCAAGGGCTTATGCTGCAGCGCTTGTAGCGTCAGGAGCCTGCACGGGAATTCTTATACCACCTTCAATTGCATATATCGTTATCGGGCTCGTTTTAGGGGTGTCTACAGCCACCCTTTTTGTGGCGGCAGTAATCCCGGGTACCTTGATACTTGTCTCCATAATGCTCACAAACGTCTTTTTGAACCGCCGACGTGGGTATGAGAATGCAGGGAAACCATTCTCTTTTAAGCATTGGTTAGATGCTGTATGGGATGGGCGTTATGCCTTGATGATACCTTTTATTATTCTTGGAGGGATATATTCTGGGATTTTTACGCCTACTGAGGCCGCATCTGTTGCGGTAGTTTCTACTCTTTCAGTCGGTTTCATGCTCAAAACTATCTCATTATCAGATCTTCCAAAGATGTTGATTAGCTCAGCAAAAGTTAATGGGGTGATTTTACCAACTGTCGCGCTATCTCTGCCTTTGGCAGAGGCTCTTGGAGCATTAAATATACCTCAGTGGATTATTGAAAATGTTTTAGCTATGACCGATAGCTACGCCGTAATTGTACTTCTTATGTTGGTTCTATTTATAATCGCTGGATGCGTTATGGAGGCTGTTCCTAATATTGTTTTGATGGGGCCAGTATTATTCCCATTAGCCCAGGAAATTGGGATGCATGACATTCATTTTTGCATTTTGATGGTTACGTCTCTGGGGATTGGGTTTGTAACGCCACCTATAGGGCTAAACCTTTTTGTTATTTCTGGCGTGACTGGTGAGTCAATTATGGATGTTGCAAAGCATGCTTTTCCTTTTGTGTTTTCAATGATCTGCGTTGCCGTTGCTTTAGCATACATTCCAATGCTGTCGCTAGCATTCATACAATAGTTGAATAATAGGAACCTTCTAGCTCAGATGGTCATAGACCGTGCCCAGGGTGTGTTGAATTTTATATGAAAATTGTTTTTGTCTTACTAGATTCATTAAACAGGGGAGCGATGGAGCCATATGGCTCCAAAACGGTAAAAACACCGAATTTTACACGGTTCCAACAACGGGCTGTAACATTTGACAATCACTTTGTAGGCAGTTTGCCGTGTATGCCAGCACGGCGAGATCTACACACTGGGCGAAGCCACTTTTTGCACCGCAGTTGGGGACCTCTTGAACCTTTCGATGACTCCTTTCCAGAACTGATGAAGCAGAGCGGTTGCTACAGCCATCTTATTACTGATCACCACCATTATTTTGCAGATGGTGGAGCCACATATCATCAAAGATTCGCATCTTGGGAACTAGTAAGGGGGCAGGCGATTGATCGGTGGAAAGCAGAAGTGAGTCCAGACCATACAGCGCTAAAGTCAGGTTTTCATCCGGTTCAGCACCATCGTCAAAACTACATGATAAACCGCCAATACATGCAGGCAGAGGAAGATTACTGTTCACCACAGTTGTTTCAGTTAGCAAAAGAGTTTCTTCAAAAGAATTATCACGCTGATAGCTGGTTTTTACAGCTCGAATGCTTTGACCCACATGAACCTTTCCATGCTCCGCAGAGGTTTCGTGATCTCTACCCGACAAGCTATAAAGGACCAATCCTGGATTGGCCCATCTATGACCGTGTAACTGAAACCCCGGAAGAAATTGCTGAGTTGCGCGCCAATTATTCAGCATTGGTAACAATGACAGATGAATATTTTGGGCATTTACTTGACTTTTTTGATGCCCAAAATCTCTGGGTTGATACGGCGCTGATCTTAACAACTGACCATGGGTTTCTGCTTGGGGAGCATGATTGGTGGGCGAAAAACCGCATGCCCGTCTATGATGAAATAGCACACATACCGCTGATGATTTATCATCCCGAGTTTGCGAAACACGGCGGGACACGCCGTTCTGCATTGACCCAAACTATAGATTTGATGCCCACATTGTTATCGATGGCAGGTTTGCCCGTGCCTGAAGATGTTGTAGGGAGATCACTGATCCCAGTTTTGGAGGCTGACCGCACCGTTCGGAACAGCGTGATTTTTGGCTATTTCGGTGCTGCGGTGAATGTCTTTGATGGTGAGTTTAGTTATTTTCACTACCCAATATTTGAAGCAGCAGAGCATCTTTTTGAATATACGCTTATGCCAACTCGAATGACGTCCCGCTTTTCTATCAGAGAGCTGTTGAGTGCAACGCTTTCCCCTTCATTTTCCTTTACAAAAGGTGTCCCAGTTTTGAAGTTACCGCCTAAATTGGATGATGAGGGTGTCCCTGTTGAAGTGCAAGGAATGCCGTTTGCTGATCAAAAATCACAACTGTTCAACTTGAAGGCAGACCCTGAACAACTTAAGCCAATTGAAGATCCTGATAAGATAAAACAGATGTGTGATTTGATTACCCACAACATGACCAAGTTAGATGCGCCAAAGGAAGCATTTAGGCGTTTTGGATTTCGTCACTAATGTAATTTTAGCTGAGATTCTTGGATTGATGATTTGATATATCAAAATCTGAAGATTCAAGTTATTGAGACGTCCCGGTTTAGGTCGTTGTAAAAACGTACTAAAAAACTCCATCATACCCATGAGCTAACGGTAGGGCCTTGAGTAAATCCTCCCCTGCAATCAACAAGACCCTACAGACTTATAAAATCGAGGTGCAAGTAACGGCGGTTGCGCGCCCCCGCAACCGATTGCTTTCTATGGTTACAGTCAACAAGCCGTTGCGGTGCGTAAACTATTCCATATTGATGTGGAATGATTTAATACTAATTTAGATATTTAGCTCGGCAGTTCTGCTGGCATGAAACTCAACAGACCCACCATAGTAATCCGCAACAGTCTGGTGACTGGAAATAAATGGTCACTGCTTCAATGACAACAAAGGTCCAATCACAATGACATGGCTATATCTGGCGCTTGGCTCGATGTTTGTTCAGCAGACCTTTGTTACGCTTGGCAAGGTTTTACCATCGGTGCTTGCGCCGGCGATTATTCTTGAGCTTCAAGTAGAGGCGTCATGGGTTGGTGTGTATGTTAGCATGATCGCCGCGGTTTCACTTTTTGTACAGGCAGGTTGTGGGAGTATTATTGTGCGCTTTGGAGCGCTCCGTGTCAGTCAGGTGTCACTTTTGCTGACCGGAATTGGATTGATTCTAGCGGCTCCAGGGTCCATCGCATTGATGATTGTATCGGCAATAGCTATTGGTGCATCAGCGTCTTCAACCCCGGCAAGCTCTCACCTGTTAAGCCGATATGCGCCTGGTAAATATGCCCCACTGGTTTTCTCTGCAAAACAAACAGCAGTTCCGTTTGCTCTGTTAATAGCCGGATTGCTTGGTCCAATGTTAACTGAAACTTATGGTTGGCGGTTCGCACTTATTGTAATCGGAGTCGGTTGTTTGCTTTTTTCTGTATTTCTGGAATTAGCGCGCAGTGAGTTTGATAGTGATAAAGACCTGACGCGGAAATTTCACTTGTCCGATTTTCCTGAAACGATAGGCTTCGTTATTAAAAAATCTGAACTTAGAGGCCTCGCATTCGGTGCCTTTGCCTTCGTTGGACTACAAACCACTTTTATTGCTTATTTTGTGGTTTACCTGACCGAAGTTGGCTTCACGTTGGTTGAAGCAGGAACCGTTTTTTCAATTGCAACTGTGGTAGCCATACCTGGACGTATTTTCTGGGGTTGGTTGAGCAGTCAGTATGTTTCCCCGAGAATTATGCTTGGCCTTTTGGCGGTTCTGATGTTTTTTTCGGTTTCAGCGGTTAGCTTATTTAGTCCGGTTTGGATGCATTGGCATGTAACGCTTGTGGCTATTGCAGTGAGCGCGTCGGTTTTTTCATGGCATGGGGTGACGCTTGCTGAGGCGGCAAGGCTGGCCCCTGTATCAATGCGGGGCGCTGTCACTGGTGGCGTGTTATCATTTGGTCAATGTGGCGGGCTGGTTTTGCCGCTTCTCTATTCATTGGTGTTGAGCTTGACGGGAAGTTATAAGCTGGGCTTTTTGGTATGCGCGTCGCCGGCGCTTTTAATCGGGTTGTTGTTGTTATCTTCGGCGCGCAATAACTTGCGACCAACCCATGATTAGGCAATTGTAGTGCTTGCTCGGGCATTATCGCTTTGCCATTTAATTTTTGTAGTAGATTTATATGGCGCCAAATTAGCGAAGATGGCCTTATTGAAAAGCAATCCATAGAAAGTTACCGCCGCCACCAAGCGCCATCAGATCCACCAGTATCTCGTGGTTGCGGTTTGTGATGCGCTCTAGAATTAGCCGGCCAAGCATTGCGCCCGGGATGGTGGCAATGCCCGCAATAATGCCAAGGGTCAGGATGTCCTGTCCGATTAGACCTATGCTGCCAAATGTCAGGGCACGTGCGATATGCGTCATCGCAGCAATCACCGCTAGGGTCGCAACAAAGCTTGCCTTTGATAGCCCATAACCCAGCATGAACGGCACCAGCAACAAGCCGGGGCCGGTTGATGAGCCGGCCAGGAATCCAAAAATGCCACCAACAAAACTCAGTAAAGATGGAGAGGTCTTGATTTTGTATGATTTCGCAATTCGCCGGATCGGGATTGAAATTAACACAACGCTGCCGAGCATTAGCGCAATCATTTTTGCCTCTAGCTGCGCATAGAAGATGCCCCCTAGCACGACCATTGGGATCGCCGGAATGGCAACACGCAAAAATGCCTCGCGGTGAAAATCAGCGCGGTTGATCCATGCGCGCGATATACTGCCAAACAGCAGCATGATTGCCAGCACTGGCAATACCGACGTGATGCCAATGATTGGTGTTAGGAAAACTGCGGGCAGCAAGCCACCTGCAACACCTGTTATACCGGTTATCGCGGCTGTTACAAAAGCAACGGCACAAACAAGAAGAAGATCTATTAATTCCAAATTTGGGTACGCCCATGTGTCAAAAGCCGGTTAGCTGGGAAAAGGGACGGGAAGATAACCCGCCTTCAGGCTGTATGATGGTAAATCATGGTCAGACAAATGCCGCCTCTTAGCGGTCCCATATGGTGGCATTTGCCGGTTAGATGATTGGTGTTACGCAGCAGCAGGCGCCCGCTCATCTCGGATTTGCGTGCGGTGCATAAGCCGGTCTTGGTTCGGGTCGAGGTCGCCGCGCATATGCAGCGTGTAACGGTTATCCCATATGACAATATCGTTTGGTTGCCATTGCTGCGCCCAGTGGTGTGAGCCGGTTTCGATATGGTGCCAAATCTCGTCCAATAGCTGATCACTGTCCTGGTCATTCAACCCGACAATCCAGGCATTTGGCCGCCGTCCA
>Ga0255777_10001661_pt1 | contig 20732 bp, 18 predicted proteins | sample 101ome_15_FD_179975 | JGI IMG/M metagenome (GOLD analysis project Ga0255777, IMG submission 179975) | Coastal salt marsh microbial communities from the Groves Creek Marsh, Skidaway Island, Georgia - 101402AT metaG (version 2) | ecosystem: Environmental > Aquatic > Marine > Intertidal zone >... | reverse complement strand
CCTCATCCAGAGTTAGAAATTGTAATTTTTCTATTAGCTCTTTATTTTTTGATGAAATAATTATTTCGAGTTGATCAGTTAGATCTTCTACGGATACAAGCATTGTTCCAGTTGGAAGCCTTGTTACATCATTTACCATTGCAATTACAGTAATATTTTTTTCAAAAGATTTTTTTGCTTGATTTATTGAAATTGTTGAAGCAGCTTCCGGTCGATTGAATAATGTATTTCTTAAAAATTTAAATCTTTCTCTGAAGTGTTGTGTGAAATCGGACGGTTCTACTTTTTTGGGTTTATAGTCAAACTCTTTAACTACTTTTAGATTTGATTTTAAATCGTCGATATTATTTTTTACAATAACAACTTCTTTTTTTGTGTTTTCTTGAGCAGTTTTAATTAAATCTTTGTAATTCATAACATTAGTTCGGATTTCAAATCCTTCATTAAAATTTCTTTTAGATCTGTCGGGATTGTTGAATAAATTTCTCTAGTTCTTCCATGTCTGCCTTTGCTGATTAATCTTGCGTTAATTAGACCGAGCATATCTAACTCTGAGATTAAATCGGATATTCTTCGTTGAGTTAATATTGCGCTATTATTTATATTACATAAGTTCTTATATTCTTCATAAATTTCGCCCGTTTCAAGTTTTGTTATTGTTTCGGATAAATTAAATATTGAATATAAAATTAATTTTGATTGTGAAGGTAAGGTTTTAACTAATTCAAAAATACGATTAATTTCTATTTTTTCTTCTGCTTTTTTGATGTGTTCCATTTTTACAATTTCTTCGTTACTTCTTTCTGCAACTTCGCCTGCAACTCGGAGCAAATCTAGTGCCCGTCTTGCATCTCCATGTTCTTTTGCAGCATAAGCAGCACATTTTGCTAAAACTGCTGAGTCCAATGATTCTTCCGAAAATGCAATTTCGCTTCTTTCTCTTAAGATATCTTTTAATTCCAGCGCATTATACGGTGGAAAAATTAGTTCTTCTTCACCAAGGGAGCTTTTAACTCGAGGATCAACATCTTCAATAAAACGAACATCATTTGATATTCCTATTAAACATATTTTTGACTTTTTTAATTCTGAATTAATTCGAGTCAATGAGTAAAGTATTTCGTCGCCGCTTTTTTTAACTAATCTGTCAATTTCGTCCAATACAAGAAATATAATTTGATCTTCTGAATCTATTTTATTGATAAATATGTTATAAACTTCGTCAGTCGGTAATCCAGTAACTGGGACGTCTTCACCTAATTCTTTTGCTAAACTTGCAATTACTCTGTATTCTGTATCTGCAATTTTTTTTAATTTACAATTTAAGTAGGCGTACTTTATTTTAGATCCAGTTAATTTACTTTTTTCTAACAATTTTTGTATGGTGAATTGAGTACATAGCGTTTTACCCGTTCCTGTTTTTCCATATATGAATAAATTTGATGGTTTGTTATTTTTTAATGCTGGTGCCAAAATCATACCTAATTTTTTTATTTGATCGGATCGATGAGGTATATTTTCAGGAAAATAACGCAAAAGTAATGCTTCCTTATTTGAAAATATAGATTTTTTGGAAATATATTCGTCAAATAAATTGTCTAAATCTGAATCCATACTTTCCATGGGAAATGTACCTTATAAGATTTTAGTTGATTTATTTGATATTAAACTTAATTTTTTATTTTTTTGCCCCCTACCCTTTTGTTTCTTATGGAAATATATAATATATAATATATCAAAAAAATTTTTTATTTTATTTATTTTCAATATAGTAATTAATTAATATATTTTATTATAAAATTATAATAAATAAAATAATTTTCCACAAGAAACGCAAGGGTGAGAGTTATTTTTTAATTGATTTTAATTTTTTCAAAATCATCAAATCTTTTTTAGGCTGAGCATTAGGACCCAATTTGAAATTTACTCGCCTTACACCGATGCCCCAAGAATAATCACCCTTTACTTCCTCAATTTTAGAAACTGCAAATACACCCAATTTAGATCCTTTATTTAAATGATAATAAATTGAACGCATTGTTGTTTTGGGAAAAATTTCAATATATTTTTTATATATGTCATAACCATATGAACTACCCATAAAATAAATTAATTCAACTAAATTATTTCTTATTGGACTAAACGTAGGTCTACCTCTCATATGTATATTTTTCAATAATGATTTTTAAAAACTACTGATAAAAAAATACCAATATGATTGCATCACAACCTATTCAAAAATATTTTAATTTTATGAGGAAAAAAACACATGAACTCAACAGTTTAGCAAATATAGCAAAAAAAACAGGAATAGATCCACAACTTGAATCAGATATTCCTATAGCAGCATCTGTTTCAGAAAGAGTTGAAGCAATTATGGGATCAATATCTCCAAATATTATCGGAAAAGGAATACCAAAAAGAATTAATGAATTAGAAACCGAATTTGGTTTTGGAGATTGGAGAGTTGCACTTAAATTAGCAGAAGAAATATCTACAGAAAAATTTTGCAAATTTGATGATCAAATAACTGCAATAAATATAGGAATAAGAACGGGATTTGCATATATTACACAAGGTACTGTTTCTGCACCACTTGAAGGTCTAATCGATATTCGTTTTAAAAAAAGAAGAGATGGAAAAAAATACTTAGCAATGTATTTTGCAGGTCCAATTCGGGGAGGAGGTGCAACTGCATCTGCAGTAACAGTAGTAATAACTGATTACGTTAGAAAAATACATAACATCGATAAATACGATCCTTCGGAAGACGAAATAAGAAGATTTTATACGGAAGTTACCGATTATTATGACCGAGTTGAGCGAAAACAATACAAGCCCACTGAAGAAGAAATGAAATTTATCATTTCAAACTTATCTGTCGAACTAAACGGAGATCCAACATCAAAATTATCTGTTTCAAATTTCAAGAACTTAGATCGTATAGAGACTGATAGAATAAGAGGCGGAATGGCATTATTATTAACAGATTGTATTCCTCTAAAAGGTGCAAAAGTACTAAAAAAAATAAAGGAATGGGGCTCCGATTTTAATTTATCGGATTGGAATTGGCTGGAAGAATTCTTGGAATTGAAGAAAAAAATACATTCGAGATCAGATTCAAAAAAAGACGAGTCAAAGTTAAAACCAAACTATTCTTATATCTCTGAAATAGTTGCAGGACGTCCAATATTTACTCACCCTCTGCGAAAAGGAGGATTTAGATTACGTTACGGGAGATCCCGATTAACCGGACACGGTTCTTGGGCAATATCTCCGATAACTATGGCAGTTTGTAAAGATTACTTAGCAATAGGAACTCAATTAAGAGTCGAAAGACCTGGAAAATCAACATCCTTAACTGCATGCGATTCGATCGAAGGACCAATATTGAAACTTAAAGATGGTTCTGTTGTTAAACCGAAAACCATTTCTGAAGCAAACGAAATTACTAAAGAAATATCTGAAATTTTATTTTTAGGAGATATTTTAATTTCTCAAGGAGAGTTTTTAGAAAATAATCATTTCCTTGCTCCACCAGGATTTTGTCCAGAATGGTGGTTCAATATATTAAAATCAAAAATAGACAACAAAAGCGAGTTTATACAAAAAAATAATTTAAATTCAAATTTTTTTGATTCATTTTTACCACAAAAAATAGAATATGAATTATTATTAAATATTTCAAAAAAATATAATATTCCTTTACATCCAGAATTAATATTTTACTGGAATGAAATTTCACCAAAAGAAGTGGTCGATTTAACAAAATACTTATACAAAAAAAAGGAGTTAACTGATTCAATAAAAAGATCAATTGAATTAATTGGCGCCGAACATAGAAATATAAATTCGGAGATTGAATTTGATGAAAAAATTCTAAAAACATTAAAATTAAATCTAAATGAAAATCTAACTGATGCAAATGTAGAAAATTATACAAATTCTTTGAATTTAATTAATGATTTTTCAGAATATACTATCGAAGATTTATGGGGTACAGCAATAGGCGCAAGAATGGGCAGACCGGAGAAAGCAAAAATGAGAGATCTTAAAGGATCGCCAAATTTTTTATTTCCAGTAGGGAAGGAAGGAGGTAGAATGAACAATTTTGTAGATGTAGTCAAGAAAGGATACGTTTATTCGGATTTTCCTTTACTATATTGTTTAGATTGTAATAAACAGTCGTTATATAAAAAATGTGAAAATTGCGACTCGTTTAATACTTCACAAAAATATGTTGATCCAAAAACAAAAATAAAATATGATCAACCTCCGAAAGACATACGCGTCCGGGCATTTGAAAAACGCAAATATCAAATATCCGAATTATATAAAAAAACAATATCTGAATGGGATGACGAAATACCTCAACTAATAAAAGGTGTTGAGAGAACTTTAAATAAACACAGATATGCAGAACACCCTCTCAAAGGCATATTGAGATCTAAATTTTCTTTAAGAGTTAATAAAGACGGAACAATAAGATATGATGGAACTGAACTGGGAGTTACTCATTTTAAACCCATAGAGATAGGATTAACTCTAAAAAAATTAAAAAAATTAGGTTATGAATCAGATTATTTGGGAAACCCAATAACTGACACCAATCAGTTAATTGAAATATTTCCGCAAGACGTCATAATACCTGACGGAGATCAACTAGGATCTGAATCCGGATCCGAAGTTTTATTACGAACTGCAAACTTTGTTGACGAAGAATTAACAAGACTCTATAATCAAAAAGCATACTATAATGTTGCCGTAAAAGAAGATTTAATTGGCAGAATGATTATTGGACTCGCACCACATACTTCTGCAGGTATTGCCGGAAGAATCATCGGATTTTCTAAAATTTCTGCTTTACTTGCTCATCCGTATTGGCATGCTGCACAAAGAAGAGACTTAGACGGAGAAGAAACCTCGATTATGCTCATGTTAGATGCATTCTTAAATTTTTCAAGAGATTTTTTACCAGATCAAAGAGGTTCGCGTTCAATGGATGCACCTTTAGTTATTACAACAATCTTGAATTCAAAGGAAGTTGATGACGAAGTTTACGATCTCAATATTGTTGATTCATATCCTTTAGAATTTTATGAATGTGCTAGAGCAATGAAAGAACCATGGGATATAAATATAAGAACAATAAAAGACACACTAGATACAATTGATCAATACGAAAATCATCTATTCACACATCCGGTTTCAAATCTGAATGAAGGAGTCTTAGTTTCTGCATATAAAACATTGCCCACTATGACAGAAAAAATGGATGGACAAGTGGAATTGGCCAAATTAATCCGAGCAGTTAGTTTACCAAAATTGGCAGAATTAATAGTAAACGGACACTTCATAAGAGATACAAAAGGAAATTTACGTAAATTTACTATGCAACAATTTAGATGTCCAAAATGCAACGAAAAATATCGAAGAATGCCTTTATCAGGAATATGTAATTCCTGTAAAAATCCAAAATTAATTTACACAATAAGTGAAGGATCAATTAAAAAATATATTGAAGCTACACACGAATTAATGAAAATAGAAGGAGTATCACCTTATTTGAGAGAAACCATAGTTTTATTACAAAAAAGAATAGATTCTGTATTTGGAAAAGAATTAACTAAACAAAAAGGACTCGGTGAATTTATATGACAAAAATATTGTGTCCCGACGGTGTTGAAAGAGACGTTGAAGACGTATTAACACAAGATTTTGAACACTACCCTCCTGTTGTATTAAAAGCGCTTCTTGCCGGAAGAAATAAAAGAAAGAAAAAAAGAGAAGGAAATCCTCGATTCGGAGTTACTCGATTAACTGGACCTTGCATAAGGCGATCTTATTACGACTTAGTTGAAGAAATACCTCTTCCTTTGGAAAAATTATGGATTTTTTCCAGAGGTCATGCCATTCATAATTTTTTTCAAGATCATTTGGAAGAACATGAAAACGAAGTTTTTCTTAAGAAAGATTTTGGACTTTTTTCTGCAATAGGATTTGTAGACGTATTATCTGACAATATTATGTATGAATTTAAGACTATTGAAAGAATTCCCAATGAACCAAAAGAAGAACACGTTAAACAACTTCAGTCGTATTTTAGTATGATTGATCCATTAAGACAATCACAAATTAAAGCATTAAAGATAGTTTATTTTTCTCTTAAAGAAGTTAGAGTTTATGAGATCGAAAAAAGAGATATGATAAATTATTTGGAAGCAAGAGGAACTACTTTGGCATATGCACTAAAGACTGAATCGCCTCCTGAAAGACAAGAGTCTTTTGCTTGCAATTATTGCGAATTTAAAGACATATGCTTCAATCGAGATAAAGACTTTCCATAGGAAACAAAGGGGTAATTATTGGAAAAAATTTTCCACTAATTAAATATTTAGGCACAAAAAAGGAAATAAAGGTATTTCCATAGGAAACAAAGGGGTATATTTTGGAAATAATGGAACAATTTTAATAATTTTATAAACTGATTTTCTATGGATGTTTATGAGATACTCAATAACCATAAGTCGGATATTGAAAAATTAAAATCTAAACTCGATAAAACCAATTCAGAATTAGAAACCATGAAATCAAAATATCAATTTTTATTAGAAAAAATTCTTGAATTAAATTCAAAACCTCAAAAGAAAGAAACGCCTCTTGCGGCAAGAAATTTAAGTATCAGTTCAAATCAATTATTATTAATGTTGAAGCAAGGTCAAGCAATAAATGCAAATTATGCCGTATCTTCTATTCAAATTAAGGCAGCATTTAATTTGAAAAAATCGGAGAGAACTATACGTAATAAGTTAAATGAATTAGAAGCAACTGGTCACGTATCTTCAATTGATGGACGACCAAAATTATTTTATTTATCGGAGTATGGTTCAGATTACTTACTAAAACAATCCAAAGATGTGTTAAATGTTTTTTAAACAATATCTTCTTCTGCAACAATTACAAAATCTCCAGTTGATATAACTGCAGAAAAAGGAATTAAAAGACCAGATAATTTATCGTTTTCAAGTTCCAAACTTCTACAATAATCTGTTGGACTTTTTATTGCTAAATAAATTAATTCACCGGTCCGGGATTCAAAAATTAGATCAGATAATGATCCGAATCTTTTTCCAGATTTAGAAACTACTGTTTTACCCAACAATTCGCTTGATTTTGATTTAGACATAAGAATTAAAGCTAAATTTTAATTAAATACTTTTCTATACTGAATTGATTACGCTAAATAATTTAAAATTTTTTTTGAAATCTTTTTCCAATTAAATTTATCTTCAATAATTTTTTTACTTTTTGAACCAAATTCTTCTCTTTTTCTTTCATTCTTAATTAAATATTTTATTGCTTTTTCTAATTTGTTGATATCCCCGACAGGATAGTTTATACCGTTTTTCATATTTTTTACAAGTATTTTATTTCCACCTACGTCTGTAACTATTGGAGCAACCCCTAAAGACATTGCTTCCATCAAAGCATTAGGTAAACCTTCTGATTTGGATGTTATTAAAAAAATATCAAACTTTGAAATAAACGGATAAACATTTTTTTTGTGACCCAAAAATTTTAAATTTTTATTAGAAATATATTTTTTATTTTCACCAATAAAGTGAAATTCAACATCATCTGAAAATCTTTTTGAAACTTCTATTATATCTTGATATCTTTTTACAGATTCTAAACGTCCAACATATCCAATAATGATTTTATTTGATTTTTTCTTTTTATATTTTTTAATTTTTGTTAAATCTATTCCATTATGTATAACTTTATAATTAAGTTTTAATTTTTTTGCAGTAGGTATCAAACCTTCGTGAAAGAGAATTACTTTATCTGAAAGTTTCAAAGCAAGATTACCTATTGTTCTTGAATAAAAATATATAACCAGATTAACAAATCTATTTTCACTCCACCAAACATAACCTGGAAAAGTATCTGTTGAAATTGTAAAAGGTATTTTTTTGTATTTTAAATAAATGGAACATAAAGCAGTATGAAACATATGTTTATTTATTAACACGTGGTCTGGTTTTTCTTTTTTTAATATTTTACTTAATTTAATAAATTGAAAAGGTATTATTCCATAATTTGCAGGATCTCTTATAAAAAAATCCTTAAAAGTATATATTTTAAGATTATTTTTTTTCCTAACTGCCGTTTTTTTTCCGCCCGCAAAAACAATAACTTTTGATATTTTTGAAAGGTTTTCAGCATACTTTATTGTAGAAACCATCCAGTGATTCACATCATCATAATATGGAGATATAATTAATACTTTTTTCATAATTCATTCAATAAAATTGTATTTTTAAATTTATTTAATAACTTTGAATGATTGACCAATATTATTTTGGGTATTTTTTCATCAGAAAGTTCAGATTCAGAAGCCTTAGACAGACCATTAGATAAATAAAATGCTTCGGAAGCGTAAGGATCATAACATTTTATTTCGTATTCAGAATTCAATGCTTTTGCCAATTTAATTGCCTGGCTGGATCTAAAATCATTAACATTTTCTTTAAAGGTCAAACCTAGTAATATTAATTTTTCCTCCTTTATTTTATTTTTAATATATTTTTTATAATTCAAATACATTTCATCATTTATTTTTCTTCCCGAAAGAATTAACTCTGTTTTAAAATTGTTCAATTTAGCATATTCTGCCAAATAATACGGATCGACCGGAATACAATGACCGCCGACTAGACCTGGATAAAAATTTAAGAAATTCCATTTCGTTTTTGCAGCAGATAAAATTTTATTAAAATCCAAATCCGTTTTTTTAAATAAATGTTTTAACTCATTCATAAATGCTATATTGATATCTCTTTGGGCATTTTCAATTGCCTTAGAAGCTTCTGCAATTTTAATTGAATCAACTCTATATGTTTTAGTGAAACTACCATATATTTTTTCCATCAAATCTAATTTATTTGAGTCAGAACACGAAATTAATTTTACAATTTTATCTATTTTATTTATTTTATCTCCCGGATTAACTCTTTCCGGACTATATCCCAAATAATAGTTTTTATTTAATTTAAATCCTGCTTCTTCAATAATCTTACCACAAAACTCTTCTGTTAATCCCGGATATACTGTGCTTTCATAAATAACTAAACTATTTTTATTCATTTTTTTAGAAATTAATCTGGTTGCAGATTCAAGGTGAGATAAATTGGGTTTTTTATCCATACTGATCGGAGTAGGTACACATACAATAAATACTTCTGCGTTTTTTATCTCATCGGAGTCATAAGTAAATTTTATACTCGATTCATTTATTTCCTTTTTCGTATATTCACCTATACAATCATTTCCGGATTTTAGTTCATTAATTTTATTCTTATCAATATCGTATCCAATTATTTCAAAATTCTTAGATAAATTATATGCTAAAGGTATTCCGACATAACCCATTCCAATAATTGCAATTTTCATACTCTATCTTGAAAATACTTAACTGTATTTTTTATTCCGTCTTCAAATGAAATAAGTTCATCCATTTTCAAAGCATTGTTTAGTCTAATCGTTGAAGCCATACTGTGCATAATGTCTCCTACTCGATACGGTCCAATTTTAACTTTGGGCTCTATTTTCAAGTTTGTACCAATTAATTCAATCATTTTTTTTAAAGTAATTCTATTTCCTGCTGCCAAATTAAAAAGATTAAATCCAACAAGATCTGATTTAGTTATTTCTATTGTTCCATTAACAACGTTATCTACATAAGTAAAATCTCTGCTTATTTGATCAGATCCATTAACAATTATTTCCTCATTATTCTTTATTTTTTTAATAAAAAGAGGTATAACTGCCGAGTATTCAGAGTCCGGATCTTGATTTGGTCCAAAAACATTGAAATACCTAAGACAAGTTATATTCATTTCATAATTTTTTGAATATTGTTCACAGAAATCTTCTATTGAACTTTTTTGTTGCGCGTACATTGATTTTGGATTTTTGGGCATCTCTTCAGATTTAGGAAGCACTTCTGAATCTCCGTAAACGGAACTGGAAGAGGAGATCACAATATTCTTTATTTCATTTTTTCTTGAAGCCTCCAGAATATTTATTGATCCCATTAAATTATTTATAAAAGTTTCTCGAGGGTATTTAAAACTTCGAGGAACTGAATTCAAAGCTGCTAAATGTATTACGCAATCATAATCTTTCAATTCATAAACCAATTTATTATAATTCGATAGATCCATTTCTACAAATTCAAAATTTTTATTTCCAAACAATTCAGATATATTTTTTTTATAACCTGTACTTAAATTATCAATTACTTTAACAAAATCGCCATTTTCTATTATTTTTTTACAAATATTGCTTCCAATAAAGCCAGCACCACCCGTAACAACGTATTTCATAGATTTTTCTATATTCTCCATTTTTAAGCTTTGTTTTATTAAATAATGATAAGTTTATAAAAATAAATTATAAATGAATAATATGAAAATTAATCAAATCGGAAATGGAGCATCACTAACTTTAAAAAAAATAATACATAATAAAGTTAAGTATCGTGACGATTTTTTATTAGATCGGATAAAAAATAAAAAAATATTGGACATAGGATGCATAGGACATAAAATAAAACATTTTAATTCCGATTCGAGCTTACACAGTTTCCTAAAAAAACATTCAAAAAAAGTTACAGGAATGGATTATCTTAAGAAGGAAGTTTCTATTTTACGAAAAAAAGGACATGATGTAATTTATGGAAATGCGGAAGATTTTGATTTCAATAATAAATATGATTTAATCATTGCAGGAGAACTAATTGAACATTTAAATAATCCTGGAAATTTTTTAAAATCTGCAAAAAAATCAATTAAAAAAAATGGCAGCATTATAATAACAACTCCAAATACCTTTTCATTCAGAAATCTTATTTTTAGTTTATTATTTGTAGATCCTCCAGTAAATTCAGAACATACTATGTATTTTGATCCAATTACTCTAAAAAGATTAATTGAAAACAACGGTCTTAAGATAAAAAATTCTGCTTATACTTTTATTCATACTATAAAGCCCCTTTATTATTTGGAATATTTAATTTCATTGATTAAACCTTCGTTTGCTCCAACAATAATATTTGAATTAAAAAAATAGTTATTATTTATTTAATTTTTTTTCAATTTCATCTAGACGTAATAGAATTTTTTTCATGTAAGGATTTCTATTTTCAATATGCTCTCTTTCCAATTGATGAAAACCTAATTTATCATCTAACCAGCCAAATATTGCAAGAATAACTAGTCCAAAAAGCACTATTAAAAAGAAATATCTCTCAATCTCTATATCAAAACCATAGTCTTCAAATCGACTTAATACCAAAAAAAGAATCATTCCTGCATTAATAAGACCTAAATAACCTGCAGTTCTAGACATAAACATTTTACTTAGCGCTAAACTTTTTTTTGATACCACTATTTCTTCACTCCATTAAACTTTAAATATCTTATTTTTAATGGAATTAATCTAAATATTATTTTAAATCCGGTAAACAATGATCCTGTACCTTTTTCCAACGTTTCTTTAGTGTATTTTATTTTTACTGGCACTTCGCAATAATTTAATTTATGTTTTTTAACTTCAAACATCAATTGAGACGCATAAGACATTCGATTTTCAGTCAATTTTATTTTTTTTATAGCACGTTTATTCATTGCCCTAAAACCATTATGTGCATCAGTTAAATTTATTCCAATTATTATTCTTTCAATTATTTTACCTCCAAATAAAATAATTTTTCTCATAAAGGGAACATTACTATTATTTTTTAAAAATCGAGATCCAATTACTATATCGTATCCTTCCAACAATTTTTTTTCAAATTTTTTAATATCGATAGAGTTATGTTGCCCATCCCCGTCCATTAAAATCAAAGTATCGTAATTATTTTTTTTTGCATAGGATATTCCTTTTTGTAAAGCATAGCCTTTTCCTTTATTTTTTTTATAAGTTATTATGTGGGCATTTTTATGATTTTTAATTATTTTCAGAGTATCATCTGTTGAACCATCATTTACTAATATTAAATTGTAATTTTTTAATCTACTCAAAACTTTTTCTATTCTTGGTGCTTCATTATAGAGCGTAATTAATATCCCTTTTTTCATTTTATTCAAATTTTATTTTTATTTATATATTTTATTAAATGCTATATATTCCGTTATTTGGATAATATTTTTCATGGACTCCTTGTTCTAAAAATCTATCAAAATTATTTTCATTACCCGTATAATTAATTTTCCAAATTTTTATTGGACCAATTAATCTTCCGTTATACATTGCCAAAGGAGTATTGTCTTGATAAACTTTTACGTAATTTGAAGTTTTTTTATCGTTTATATATAATTCAGAAAATAAAGTACCATGTACTTTATTTGATTGCAAAAGTATTGCACCCAGTTCTTGAGTTGCACCATTTGCGCTTATAGAAGGTATTAAAGTTATGCAATAATTTAGGGGTTTATCATTATTTAATATTTTAATTCCATTAAAATACACACAGCCCAGATCATATTCTTTTTGGAAATTTTTTGAAATTAGATTTATTTTCGGTTCACCCATTAAATTTCCTTCAGAGTCTAAATTTAATGATATTTTATTTATTACGGCTGCACCTTCATTAATTAATTTATTTCCTTCAATTATCTCAGAATCTAATATCCAATTTCCCGAGTAAGTTAATTTATTTCCCTCTCTGATTTCTTTAATATCTGTTAATATAAACATACCTATGTTTGACTTTTTATCGTTATTAATATCAGAACCAATATATGAAAATGCACCATATTTATATAATTCTTCTTCAGAATACAAAAGATATTCTACATTTCTTGATTTAAAATAAGATAATGTTTCCTGTTCATCAGATCCCAACATACCGTATCTTGCCAAAGTATATATTCCCAAATCTCCTCCTGCTCTTCCTCCGTCGCTGACTGTTGCCTTTTTTCCAGCATATTGAGTCCAATATCCGTAATCCCACCAATGAGCAAAAATTGCATCTTCTTCTACATTATCAGAAATCCAATTCATAGAAGTTTCCCATTGACCGGGAAAATTACTTCCCATAGATTTACCCATTAATATTGACTGGTTAATTGAACCTGCTGCAAGTATTGCAAAAATTATAATTAATCCAATAGAATAAATTTTATTCTTTTTTAGTTTAATATAAATTTTATTAATCGCATAACCGGAAAGTATTGCAACTATTGGACTCATTAAAAATAAAAATCTTACAGCCGTTCGAGCAAGTAAACCGGAAATTAAAAAATATGAAACAAACAATAAAATTTCCGGATTTTTAATTTTATTTATTTTATGATGGTCTTTTCTACGATATATTTGTGAGTAATATATATTAAATAATATAAAAATTGCAAATAAGAAATAGATATAATTGTCTTTCATCAAAATAATATTAGAATTCCAATTACCAAAAATAACTAAACCTACGGATAATGAGAATATGCTGGTGAGAATAATATTTTCTTTTTTATTAAGTTTTGAAAATATATTATTTAATAAAAATATAAAACCAATAAAACTTATGAATATAAATTCATTAAACTGAGAATAATAACCATTTGATCCCATAACTTTTGTTGATATTGCTTCCGACGTAGTAAAATCTACTTTAGCAACTCCGCCTGCATTCAAAAGTTTGTTCATAATTCCAGAAATTGAAATTATATCTGAGAAAATTATAAATATAATACCCATAAAAAACAAAATAATTAAAGTTGAAACAATATTTGGAATATTTATTCTTTTTTCAAAATTAAATTTTTCATTTAATAATATAAACATAGAAATTAAAATTAAATATAATAGACCTATATCTCCAAAGTTGATTGGTTTAAATAAAATAAATGGAATTAGTAAGGATATAAGGAAAATCAAATATTTTTTGTAATCTATTTTTGAGAAAAAAAGCCGCAGCAGATAATAACTTCCAATAATAATAAATAAGAACGGATAAGCATTCCATAATAGGGCCATCAAAAACGTACAAAATCCGGCTAAACTTGAAAATATATACCCTTTATTTTTTGATTCTTTTTCAGACTTAATTAAAAAATAGAATGTCAAGAAGATGAAAAACATAGATATTGACTCATGATCTGAGAAACCAGACATTGTACGAAATAAATATGCTGGAAGTATACTTAAAATAAATACAGATAATAATGCAATATTCTTATCAAATATTAATTTAATTGCAAAATATAACGGAATTAAAGATAATACCATTATAATTGAAGGATATAAAATGTGCGTTTCCGTAACAGTAAATCCAAAAAATCCAAACAATTTAGATAAATATGCTAAAAAATAAGGAAATAAATCAAAACTTTTTTCTATACCGAAAGGAGCATTTCGCATCAAATCGGGAAACGGCAATTTTCCATAAGTTAAGATTTCAGTAGATTGTCTCAAATAATAATATGGATCCAAACCCAACAGATATTTTCCTTGAAGTAATTTCAAATTCAATGTTCTCAAATAAAACGCAAAAATCATAATTGATCCTAAAAGTATATATTCTAAATTTTTGTAATTTTTAATTTTTGTAATCTTATTTTTAAAAAATTCAATTTGTTTTGTAAAATCAATATATTCTTCACTCATATTATTAAGAGAAACTTAAATTTAAAAAAGCTATTACGCAATCATCGGAGATATTGAAACTTCCACAATTGCAGATAAAACAATTAGTAAAACAGAAATGAATATTAAAAATAAAACATCTCTCATAATTTTACTAAAATTCGAATCATTCATTTGATATTTAATTGTTGCTATAGATATTAGTCCGCCAGCAAGACCTGCCACAAAATAAGCTCCAATTTCAGGAATACCGTGTAGTAAATATCTTGATAATCCTGTTGTAATTGCCCCAAAATAACCAGTCACAGAAACAGATCCAGTAGCACTTCCCGCCACATAAATCATTTTACGAATTAAACTACCAATTGCAACAGAAATTACTGATGCATTCCAAGTAAGAATAAATATTGCCCCAGATCCATAAATAAATGAAAAAAGTAATGCAAATACCATCACTTTGAGATTATTAATCAATATGATTGAAAATAAGTCTCCAATATATTTTCCTGTTATTGTTTTACTTATATCTGTATTGATTTGATTAATGGTTTCTAGTTGAATACTAAAAAGATTCATTACAGAAGATTCAGGCAACATTACAAAAAATAGAGTATATGCACCCACCATACCTAGAAACATAAATACAAAAAACTTTATTGCACCAACATGTTTTTCATCATAAGGATTTGACATATATTTTTTTTCTTCAAATAATATCATCTTTAACATTAAAGGAATTGTTGCCATAACTGAAAAAAATACCATTGTTAATCCTGCATATTCTGGAAAAATCCAAAGAGAAAGTAGAACCGCAATAGCAGTATATGAAAAAGAAAGTATAAATAGTTCCTTGGGATTTTTTTGTAAATACGAAGGATTTCCTAATGCTTCTAAAACCATATTATTTTTGTTAATTTTCCTTAAAAAACTTAGTGATATATTTATATACTTCAATATATATTTTCATTATGCGAACATTATTGAGAAGATTACTTGGAAGAAGTTCAACAAGATCTTCGATTAGATCTTCTGGAAGAAGATCAACTACTACCGCAAGAAGAACAACCACAGGTAGAGCAACTACTGCCCGTAAAGCTTCTGCAAGTAGAGCTACTTCCAGATCAAGATCAAATTCTACAAGATCAAGAGCTTCATCTTCAAGAAGAGTCGCAGCAGGCAGATCTACTACCTCAAGAAGATCAACTGGTGCTAGAAAAACAACTGCAAAAAAGAAGTAATAAATAAATTAATTTTGCAAAAACTTAGCAAGCTTTGGCTTGCTTTTTATTTTAATGTTTCAATCATTTTAGCAAATGCGGGTCTTGTAATAAATACTCCAATTGTTACTCCAACGATGGTAGTCAACGCAAATCCTCTCAATACACCTGCACCCAAGAACCATAATGGTAACATTGAAACGATCATGGTGAAATATGCTGCAAAAATAATTGCAAACGCCTTTGCCATACGCTCTCTCCACGTAGTATCTAATTTAATTCCTTTCATAACTTCGTCAGTTATAACAATTTGATCATCAACTCCTGTTCCAACCGCAGCAACAATTCCTGCTATGGCCGCCAAATCTAAATTCCATCTAATTAAAGAAGCAAATCCCAAAATTATCACAACTTCGCTAATTCCAGTAATCATAATTGGAACCGAAACTTTCCACGATCTATATCTTACAAATACTGCGCCCGCAACTCCGAAAATTGCCAGAATAATAGATAATATTGCAGATGAGAAAAAACTTTCTCCCAATTCTGCAGAAATTAAATCGACTCTTTCAACTTCTACTTCATAAGGAAGCGATCCTGAAATTAATAGAGTCTGCATTTCCTTCATGTTATTCAAAGAATTGGTGATTGCATCTTGTTCAGTAACTCCCTCTCCGGAACCTTGAATAGTGAATGATGTTGATCTAGAACCTTTCAAATTCTCTGATATAAATAAACTACTTATCAATTCATTATCCAAAAATAAATCTAATTTTTTATCTAAATATCCGTTTGTTACAGATAATTTTTCTGTAATTGAACCATGTAATTCTGCCGATTCAGGAGTTATATCTACTCTGAAAAAGTTTCTACATTGGTATCCGTTTTCAGTAGGATAACATCCATTTTGAGCGGGAATTCCCGCACACTCTACACTCCTACATACTGATTTAATATCTTTACCTCCAGTAAAAACTACGTCCTCACCTATTTTTGCCTCAAAAACTCCTTTTTTTGACACTAAATTCAAAACGTCTTCTTTATTTGCACCTGCAATTTCAATAATAATATAGTTTGTACCTTCCAAATCTTGAGAATTTCTTATTGTTAAATCACTAACTCCAAAAACATTAAGTCTTTTTTCAAGTAAATCCAAAGTGTCAATAATTTGTTCTTCAGATAAATCTACAGTCGGTTTTAGAACAACTCTAACCCCTCCAACTAAATCTAAACCCTTCTGAATATTGGATGTTTTTTGTTCTCTCAATTCAAATCCAAAATCTCCGTAGTATAAAATTTTATAATTATTTTCTGAAGTTTTGATTGTAATTATTTCTCCATAATTAATATCGAGATTGTTTAAATCTTCTGAATTTATTATTAAATTTTCATTTATTGATATTAATTTTTCTCCCACAGATATACCTGCAAATTCTGCGGAAGAATTTTTTTCAACATTATATATCACAAAACCTTCTGCAAAGGGTTTGGGAGAAATTGCAACTAAAGACATAATTAGGAAAAATATAAGTAAAATCATTCTTCCAGATAAAATTATTTTTTTCATTTCAGACTATACCTCAAAATTCCTGCATTTTGTATCCAAGTATTTATCATATCAAATAATAAACCTACTATTAATGTAACTGATATGACTTTAAGAATCTCTGCCGAACTTGTTAAATATAAAATTGTTAATGCAACAATTGATGTAACGGTCATAGTCATACCTGTTTCAAATGCCGAAAATATTCTATCATCTAGTTTTTGATGTTTATTTTTTAATACTCTTGAAGTTAAAACGATGTTTGAATCAATTGAGTAACCCAATAACATTAGTAATGCCGCAATACCGGAAGAAGATAAATTTATTCCCAGTAAAGTCAGAACCGCAAGAGTATTAATAATATTTGATATACCTGAAATAATAATTCCAAATGCCGGAACAAACCTTCTGAAATACAACAACATAACTCCAGACATCGCAAGTATTGCAATAGATATTGCTTTAATTGTTCCTTCCCAGAATCTATTCGCAATAGAAGGAGATAATTCTTCGATACTGTATTGATTGGAATTCAATTCAGAAGACAATTTGGTTATAAAATTATCAATTTCATTTCCGCCATATTCTACTGTATATCCTAATCTTTTTCCAGAACCAACTGCAACTAATTCTCTTGAATTATATTCATCAGATATTTGAGAATCCGTTTTAATTGTGATAAGATAACCGCCTTTCAAAGAAACATCTTTATTTATATATTCTCCAGTTTCCTGATAATTGTTATATAAAATTAAACAAGATAAAAAAAAGAATATAATCGGTATGATCATCAATTTTTTCCAATTTTTTGAATAAAATTTTTTTATATTCATAATTAATTTAGAGTAAGTAATACTTTAAAACCTAACCACTTCAATAGATTTATAATAGCATTTTTGATCTTAATATATGAAAAAAAATACCAAAATATTATTAATTTCAGAAAATTCAAGATATTTGACAAATTATAAGAAAGAGTTATTTCACATTAAAGAAGGCAATGTGGATTTATCAAAAATTAAAAAATTTGGAGATAAAATTGAATCATCTAGAGGAACTCTTTTTACAGTAATTGAACCAAATTTTTTTGATTTACTTAAAAAATCAAAAAGAGGACCTCAAATAATTCTGCCAAAAGATGCAGGTACCATAATTTCTTATTCGGGGATCGGTTCTGGTTCAAAAGTAATTGACGCAGGTACCGGGTCAGGATGGATGGCATCTTTTCTGTCTAAAGTTGTTGGACCAAAAGGTAAAGTAGTTACTTATGATAAATCTGAACAAAATTATAATATTTCAAATACAAATTTTAAATCTTTAAATCTTAAAAATATAAAAAGTAAATTAGGGGACGTTTATGAAAATATTTCTGAAAAGAATTTTGATGCAATTATTTTAGATTTAGCAGAACCTTGGAAAATTAAAACATTAAAAAATAATGTTAAGATTGGCGGACACATTATTTGTTATCTTCCACAAGTTTCTCAAATTCAAGAATTTAAAGCATTTGCAGACAAAAATAATATATTGATCGAAAGAATCATCGAAATATCAGAAAGACCTTGGAACTTTGACGGAAAAATATCTCGACCGAAATCTCAACAAATCGGTCATACTGCTTTTTTAATTTTTTCAAGAAATTTATAAATTCAATTGTTTCTTAACAGATATTGCAGTTTTCTCACCAAGAATATCAGAAAGCAATTCTATATTTGCAGATTTTAAATTTTGTAAAGATTTTAATCCCGATCCAAATAATCTTCTTGCCCTCACTCTTCCAATACCTTTCAATCTAATTAACGGCAGTAATTCAGATTTTATTCCATTTTTAATTCTTATTTTTAGTTTAGTTATATCACTAACTTTATCCAAATTTCCAGTCACCTTGGCCAGTTCAGCAGCGCCGTAAAGCAACCATTCACATTTATTAGAAATATCTCTCATCAATCCAGGTGCAACATTATAGTTTTCAAATATTTCTTTTTCATTACTCTCATTTATCCATTCATTCAATACAAAACAAGTTTTTGTTTTTCTTAAAAATTCATCATATTCATAATCCCATTGATATGGAATTGGATTTATTAATTTGTCTTCAATTTCAGATAAAGAGATATCGATATATTCATAATCTTTTTTTTGTAAAGATAACCACGGACTCATTTCTAAATTTGAACTTATTGAATGTAAGAACGGTAAATCTTCAAAAATATTGGACATCTTTTCAAAATTATTAATTATTTCAAAAGCAGCATCAGGATAAATATATAATTCAGAAACTCTTTTTCCCACAACCGTTGGAATTATAGATGTTTCCGTTCTTTTAAGAAATTTAAATTTTTCAAGATCAGATAATGCCGATAATATTTTAATTTTAAAACCAAAGTCATTACCAAATTGAGAACCATAAAATGTATTACTAAAAAATTCAATTAATTTTTCTTCTTTTATAACAAATCCCGATGCAACTAAGCTCAATATTACCGATCTTAGTATCGGTTCAACTCCCAATTTTGAAGTTAAATTTTCTGCACTTCCCCTCAAATATGAGTCATTTATGTAATCAAATTCAGAATTATCTTTTGCTATTGAAATTGCCTCTCCGTGAGAATCATTAAATTTTGGTCTTCCGGCTCTACCAGTCATTTGATGATATTCTAAAACAGGTATCCAATCCATGCCTCTTTTTCCATATCTTTTTAGACTCTTCATAATAACTCTAAATGCAGGAAGATTAACACCCATCGCAAGAGTTGGCGTACAGCAAATTATTTTTATTATATTATTTTTGAAATTTTCTTCAACAATTTTTTTTTGTTTTGATAAAAGACCCGAATGATGAAATGCAATACCCTTGCTTACGCAATCACTAAGTTCTTCACATTGCATTGTAGGAACTCCTGCAGCAGATTTAATTTTAGAAGATAAGTCTTTATTTAGTTCAGATTTTATTAAATTTGAAATTTTTTTTGCAGTCGATTGAGCAGATTTTTTTGTTGGACAGAAGATTAGTGCTTGTTTACCCAAATTTATTGTATCTAATGCTAAAGATAAAGTTGCATCATTTTTTATTTTTTCAACAGGTATCACTTTTTTTTCAAAGTTTATTTCTTCATCTGCATAAATACCCTGAATAAGTTTTACTGGACGCCAAGAATCTTGAATTAATTCGCCCTCTAACCAATCTGAAAGTTCTTTTGGATTTCCAATTGTTGCTGAAAGTCCAATAATTTGAATTTTATTTAACAAAGTTTTCAACAAAGTTATTATAACTTCTAATGTTGGTCCCCTATTTGAATCGTTTATTAAATGAATTTCATCAA
>Ga0255777_10001652_pt1 | contig 20800 bp, 21 predicted proteins | sample 101ome_15_FD_179975 | JGI IMG/M metagenome (GOLD analysis project Ga0255777, IMG submission 179975) | Coastal salt marsh microbial communities from the Groves Creek Marsh, Skidaway Island, Georgia - 101402AT metaG (version 2) | ecosystem: Environmental > Aquatic > Marine > Intertidal zone >... | reverse complement strand
TAAATCCGTTGTGCCAGTTGGCAATTTCAAGAATAGAAAAGAGAATGAAGATAATAATCATAGAGGAGGGATGCTTCATGTTTTATCAGGGCCGAGTAATTATCCAGTCACATACCCTTTCCCTATTGATAAACAATGGGATGAATATTTTGAGAATCAGTTAGACTTTTTCAACCATATTGATAAAAAAATTTCAGATATTTCGCTAATTAGATTTGATAGAAGGACATTGAATAATGCTATAACATCTTATTGGTTTAAAAATATCAAAGACAATTTTAAATATACAGCCACAGAAGTTGATAATGGAGATTCAAAATTTGGGGATATACTTTCTAATTATAGAATTTGTGTTGTGACCTACAATGCAACAACATTTTTAGAAACTTTGTCAATGGATTTTCCAACAATAATATTTTGGAATATTAAGCATTGGGAAATTCGAAGCGATGCAAAACCATATTTCGAAATTTTAGAGAGTGTTGGTATTTTTCATCGCTCGTACAAGAGCGCTGCAATACATATTAACTCTATTTGGGATGATGTTTCAGGCTGGTGGAATTCAAAAAATGTACAAAACGCTAAAAAGAAATTTATTTCTAACTATTCCTTAATCTCTAAAGATACAAATAAAAAAATAATCAACGCTCTGATTGGCTAATTTAAATAGAAGCAAGATTCCAGTCTTTGTTGCGTAAAATTAATCTAGTTTTTTGCATGGATTTCTATTTCAAGTTATGAAAGTATCGGTTAGAAATATTAAAAATCTATTACAAGCTTCCTGTGGTTTAAGAATCCCTTGATTAATTGCAATGCTAATGAAATTATAGATGTGGCTTTAGTATAGTCACTAACCAGGAGTGAAAATGAATTGTTATTTATGTAATTCTGAGAAGTTTACAAAGAAAAAAGGGCGGGTAAGAGACAATTCATCTCTTGAAATTTTAGAATGCGATAATTGCGGTCTTGTGTTCCTTTCTGATTTTGAGCATATTTCTAATGATCATTATGAAAATTCTGGCATGCATCAGGAAAAAGATATAGACATTAGTTCTTGGCTTGAAAGTTGCGATGCTGATGACTTAAGAAGATTCAACTTCTTGAAAGATTTAATTTTAGAGAAGGTTTTACTTGACTTTGGCTGTGGTGCTGGAGGTTTTCTTAAGCAAGCAAAATCCTATGCAAAAGATGCATATGGGCTAGAATTAGAAAAAAGAATGTTCCCATATTACAAGAAAAATCATCTTAAGGTTTTTTCTTCACTTGCCAACTTGAATGATATAAGGTTTGATTTAATAACAGCTTTTCATGTTGTGGAACATCTTAAAGACCCTATCTCTACCTTAAAAAGTCTATCAAAATTTCTTAAGAAAGGTGGAGAATTGATTATAGAGGTGCCAAATTCAGATGACGCACTTATATCTGTTTACAATAATAGACCATTTCAAAGTTTTACATATTGGTCACAACACCTATATCTTTTTAATACTAAAACCATGAAGGAATTAATCAACAAGACAGGTTTAAAGCTAAATTGGATTAAAGGCGTACAAAGATATCCTTTATCCAATCATCTTTATTGGCTAGCAAATGGCATGCCAGGGGGGCATGAAAAATGGACTTTTTTAAATAATGAAATTTTAAATAAAGAATATGAGAAGACATTGGCATCAATAAACAAAACAGATACGATAATTGCATCAGTTTCACTATGAGAAATTTATCTATAATTCCAGCAAGATCCTGAATTTAAAGGATAAAAAATTTTGTAAAAATATAAATCTTTTAATTTTCTTGCCTGGAAAAAAGATACGCCATAAGAAAAACATACAGTGCATTCATATTTTCCTCTCCAAAAGCAATATGCGTAAAACCGAATGTTAAATAACCTATTCCAACTACTAGTCCCAGTAGAGATGAATCATAGTTTTTATATTTAATTATATTTGTATAAAAAACTTTTATTGGTATGCTCAAAAGTATTATTAGTGAAAATAACCCTAAAATGCCTGCAGAAACCATATCATTTATGAACTGGTTGTGAAGATGTGTTTTGTTCCTTATAGTTGTCTTATTTTCAGTTGCAAATTTTGAAGCAGCAATATTTGCATTCCTATATCCGTAACCAAATAATGGCTTTTCTTGGAATGCTTTTAACCCAGCAGACCACATTTGAAGTCTGAGACCGGTAGAGTCATTTGCATTTATACCTTGACTCCAATTATCAAACTCATTGAACCCTTGTTTTACTCTTTCCGCTATATTTGAATTTAAAGAAAATATAGCTACAGGGATAACAAGAAAAATTAAGATTTTTGATGGCTTAATTTTTCTTTTAATAATTGGCTTGTAAATAATTAAAAAATAACATGAGCCAACAATTAGTAAAGATAACCACGAACCTCTACTGTTTGAAAAATATATAGAGAATAGGACCAGCAATGCCAGCAAAATTGTATAGATTTTTTGGTTAAGATCTTTTTCACTATGCAAACTAATCAGTAAACCGAAAAACATAATTACTGCAATATCTCCAAATATATTTGCATTCACCATCCCTACTTTGCCTAACATTAAATTAGAATTAAAATCAGTAAAATACTGAGCGATTGAAATGATTCCGATCATTAATGAACCAACTTTTATCCCTTTCATAAGTGTGCTAAAAGAGATGTCCAATTGATAGAAAGCTAATGCGATTATGGGGGCTAGTATGAAATGAGCTAATCGAGATAAGTGAGTTAGTTCACTCGGAGACATGCCTGAAGAAATCAAAGAAAATAGCATCACCAAAAAGTATCCAGCTGTGATGAACGAGAAACTTGCTATTTTTGAATTTTTAAAGGGGTTTCCATGCTGAGAGAGAAAAAGATATAAACCATATATAAAAAATAATAAAAGGATTAGATTGCTTATAATTTTCAGTGAATTGATAAAAACCAGAAATAATAAAAATAAAGTTGGAAAAATTTTCTCCGAATAAATTGTTTTGTTCATTTTTAGATAGTTCCAACCCATTTATTAAATTTTTCAGGCCATTATACAGAATGAAATATTTACAATAATACTCAGCATGTAGCCCCTAACTTTACATGCTAAAATTTCAAAAAAAATTAAAAAAAAATGGAACAAAAAATAATTCAAATTGGTTATGGTAAGGTGAATAAGGTGAAGGTCGGTAAAAACCTACCTCTTGCTTTTTTTGGTGGCCCATGCGCTATTGAATCGAAAGACCATTCTTTTTTTATGGCTGAAGCTATAGGAAATATATGTAGAAAATTGAACATTCCTTGGGTATTTAAATCTTGTTATGATAAAGATTGTAGATCCGCCCCAGACAGCTTTCATGGTACAGGTATTGATGAAGGTTTAAGAATACTATCTGATGTAAGAGATGAATTTGGAATACCTGTGGTTTCTGATTTTTCAGATGTCAATTGGGCTAAACCAACAGGAGAGGTTTGTGATATGGTTCAAGTTCCAGCCTACTTATGTCGACAGACTTCAATATTGAGAGCTGCAGCGAAAACTAATAAAGTTGTCCATCTTAAGAAAGGACAATTTATGAGTCCTTGGAATATGAAAAACTCTGTTAGAAAGTTGGAATCTCATGGTTGTAACGAAATAATCTTGACCGACAGAGGAACTTTTCTTGGGTATGGTGCTCTTGTAAATGATATGACATGTTTCCCGATTATGAAAAAAACTGGTTATCCAGTTTGTTATGATGCTACCCATTCTATTCAACTGCCTACATCTATGGGAAATATATCTGGAGGCCAAAGAGAGTTTATTCCTTTTTTGGTTAGAGCTGCTGTGGCATGTGGAATTAATGCATTATTCATGGAAACTCATGATAACCCCAAAATGGCATTGTCTGATGCTAATACAGTTCTCGATCTTAAGTACTTAGAGAATATTCTTCATCAGGCTAAGATTGTTCATGAAACTAGGCTGGAAATTTTAGATAAATTTGGAGAAGATAATGTCCATCCAGAATAAGAATATTTCTGTTAATGAAGTAATGATCAAATTAGGAAAATTTCCTGTGGTTCGGGATACAACAATTCTTAGGGAAGCATTGGAAGAAATGCACCTCCATAATTATGGTGTTGTGTTTGTAACAAACACAAAAGAGGAGTTACTAGGTGTTGTCACGGCTGGAGATATAACAAGAAAGCTCGTTAATTGCCAGAAACCAACTCCAGCACTCTTTATGGATGACTCTATCGATCATGCTAATAGAGATTTTGTTCATATAGAATCTGGCTCAGATATTGGTTTGGCTTTAGAAATATTTGAAAAAAAGAAAATTTGGGATTTGCCTGTTCTGAAAGAAAACAAACTTATTGGTTATATTCATCTCCATACAGTGGTCGACAGGTTGTTAGATATCCGGTAGTCCAATGAACATTGTCGGAATTATTCCTTGTAGATTCTCCTCTACAAGATTTCCAGGAAAACCTCTAGCCAAAATTGGAGATAAACCGATGATGTGGCATGTTTACCAGAGGGCTATCGAGGCAAACATTCTTGATAAAGTCTACATAGCTACTGATGATGTAAGAATTTTTGATGTTGCAAAGAATCTCGGACTTAATGTTTTAATGACTAAAAATTCGCATAAAACTGGAACAGACAGGCTTGCAGAGGCTTCTGAGAAGATTAATGCTAACTTTTATATCAATATTCAGGGAGATGAGCCCTTTATAAGCCCTGATTCAATAAGAAAGGTAGCAAAAGCAATATTGAAATGCAAAGATTCATTAGTGAAATCAGTTAATGCTTATACTTTACTCACTCCTAAAGATGATGTAAATAATCATAATTTTGTAAAGGTAACTACAGATATATATTCCAACGCTTTGTCTTTTTCACGATCAGTTATTCCATATCCTAGATCTGAATATGAGTTATACAAGAAGACTCTAGGTTTGTATGCTTTTAGAAAGAGTGCATTAGATATTTTTCTTGAAAATCAGCCTGGACCTATTGAAAGAGCTGAAAGCATTGAGATGCTCAGAATTCTTGAGTTTGGATATAAGGTTCTAATGGTTGAGACATCTGACTCTTCAATTGCTGTAGATACGCCCCAAGATCTGGAGAAAGCTATTGATATATATAATCATAATGGAAATTAGCTCTCATGAAAAACATATTAATTTACATAGACACATCTCTTGGTGAGCTAGATTGGCTTTTGCCTTTTATTAAATCCAAACAAGGTAAGATTTTTAATTTCTATATTTTACTTAATGAGTTTGGCCTAAAAATTAACGCTTCGAAAGTCAAAGCTATCTCCAAATCTTATAATTTAGATGAAAAAAATATTTACCTTGTAAATAGGTTTACATTAACAGCAAAAATTGCGAGCGTATTGATTTTTTTCCTAAAAATTTTCCTGTTTATTCCTTCTTTCTCCAAAAAAATATATGAGTTCGAAGGAGTCATTAAAGTTTTGTTACTTAAATATAGATCTATAAGTTTTGACTATATTTTTAGAGATGCAGGCTTGGACGATAGTCTTTATTTAAATTACTTTGTAGGAAGAAATCAATCATCAAAAATTATCGTTTTTCCAAATGGGGTAGGTCTCATGCCAAGAATACCTGGAGCTAAACAGGACACATTTAGACTTGTTCCGGTAGATTTATGGCTTGAAAATTCCGAGTTTTCTGATATGGCTAAAAATGTGAAAGAATATGCTGAAGTTTTTTATGTGTCAGGGTCTCCTCCTCTGGATATAAATTACAGAAAAAAATCACTTTATGACTATAAATCCAAAAGAGCAATTATTATTACCAGAAATTGCAGAATGGATTATGGTTTTGATTATGAAATGGCTTTTGATGCTCTTCATAAGATACTAGATAAACTCAATAAAGGTGGATTTAGTGTCGATATCAAACATCACCCAAGACAAAGAAATCTTTCAAAATGGAGAAGAATTCAAAGTAAATTTCCAAATATTAATGAATTGACTGATTCACTGAATGGCATATCCAAGAATTACTCTGTATGTTTGACTCTTCACTCAGGAGCTCCAATTTTTCTTTTAAGCAGAGGCATTCCAGTCTTGGAGTTTTCGCCATACAAAAAATTCAAAGAATATTCTGTTGACTTTACTTACCATTTTGAAAATAAAGATGGATACTTAACAAATCTAATGATTGACAAAGGTCTCTATGAAAAGATTGAATCTGAGTACTTGGAAGACTATCTTCAAAAGGAAAAACTAGATTATCTATCTAGGAAGCAATTAGAGGTCTGTAAACAAATGTTTCCGATAGATGCAAATTCTAAAATTACGCATAAATTAGTTGAGATGATGGATGACAAGAATTAAAGACTCCTTTTTTGGGGGATTAGATGCAATTTTAGGTCCAATTCTAATGCTTCTTGTAACACCAATTTTTATTAGTGCCTTGGGCTTGAAAGGTTATGCTATTTGGGTTTTGGTAAATAGCATTACAGCATTCTTAGCCATATTCAATTTCGGAAGTTCAGAGGTTGTAACAAAATTTGTTTCTTCAAATTTATTCAATGGAACAGCTAAAAAAATAAAAGAGACTTTTAGTACTGTTTTTTTTATTCAGACAATAGTTTTATTTTTAATATATTTATTATTTTTAATTGGAAATGAGCTAATTTTTCCACTAATTTCCTCCGAAAACTCTGAAATTGTTGTTGAGGTATTATTTATTGCAATCCCAATTTTTTTTATTAAACAATCAGAAGAGTTGCTTTATGCGTTTTTAAAGGGGTATGAGCAGTTTGGACAAGTTCTAATTATGTCGTCTATATCTAAAATACTTTTTTTTTCAGCTCAGGTATATATTGCTTTGAAAACTAGATCCATAGCGGATGTATTTTATGCAGCCTTAGCAGTATCAACAGTTATTTTCTTTTTACAGAGTTTTTACTTAAAAAAAATACACAGCAATTCCTTTTCATACTTCTCTATAAGTTTGGCTAGAGGTAAAGAAATATTTAGTTTTTTTGGTTGGAGTGGACTTTCTGGAATAGTTTATTTAGTGAGGTCCCAGAGTGATAAATGGTTAGTAAGCTTATTTCTTGGCTTGGAAACCTTTGGTTTGTATTCATTGGGCGTAATGATATTTAACCAAATTCACCGCTTTCTGGGTTCTACAGTCTATTGGGTTTTTCCTGAGGTTTCAAAAAATTCCAGCAATAAGAAATTGTTAATATCAAGATACTGGACTCTTATAATCTTCATATCCATTACAAGTCTGTTAATAAGTCTTTTTCTGGGAAATGCTGGTTTTTTATTTGAGGCTTGGCTAGGAAATGAAACTTATCATCAAAGTCTAAATTTCATAAATATTTTTCTTATTATTCTCCCTGTATACACTCTTAACATAGTTTCTGAGCTTTATCTTTTGGGCTTAGGCCTGGTAAAGAAAAGATTCTTCATTGATTTATTAACTCTAATCATTAAAGTATTAACAATATGGGTTAGTTTACAACTTTTAGAATTAGAAGATTGGATTCAATATTTACTTATTTACATTGTAATCGAATATATTTATTTTGCGAAAATTATCTCTGATAATTTAAATATTGGTTTCCACAAAATTTTAAGTTTTATCGTTATTCAATTGTTGATTGTCTTTATAAGGTTGCACTAAAAGTGAATTTAAAAAGAATTTTTCTTAAAGTTTTTCGATATGCTTTCTCCTCAAATACTTATTCTTTAATCTACAAAAATAGTAATTTACAGAATAATATCAAACAACCAAAAAATATATCAAGAGCCGATTGTTTTGTTGTGGAGGAAAAGGAGAGGCTTTTCTTATTTTTTGAAGAATGGGAGGGAAATGATAAAGCACATATTAGTGTTGGGGAATTTAATACAAAAAAGTTAGAGTTAGAAAATGTTGAGAAAATTTTAGTCAAGGACTATCATCTATCTTATCCCAATATTCTGAAATACAAATCAGACTGGTATCTCATTCCAGAATCTCATGAAAATAAAAGTGTCGAACTTTATAAATTTTCAAAATTTCCCTACAAGGTTAAAAAAGTTAGAACACTTCTGGGCCCAATAAATGCTGCTGATACAACAACCATAATTTATAAAAATACTATCTACTTTTTTACCAGTCTTATAAGGGCTGGATCGTGTGATCATAGCGATGATTTGTCATTATTTTTTTGTGATGATTTATTAAATGGCAAGCTAATTGAACACCCCATGAGTCCAATAAAAAAAGGAAAAAAATTATCTCGAATGGCTGGCGCAATTATTAGGAATGATAAGAGGCTATTGAGATATTCTCAAGATTGTAGCGTCTCTTATGGTGAGACAATGAATATATTTGAAATCACAAAATTATCCAAGAAAGATTATGAAGAAAAATTTATTGAAACACTCAAAAGTCCTAAGAAATCAATTTCCTTTCATACTTTCGCTAAATCTAAAGAGCATGAGTTTTATGATGTTATTTATATAACTTACAATCCACTAATAATTATGAAAAATATTTTCAACTTAGTTTTAAAAATGTTAAGAAATTAATTATGAGAATTCTTCATATCCTTGATATAGATATTAATAACACCACTCATGGCGCTGCAATTATGCTTAAAAGGATGGTTGAGGCTCAAAACGAATTAGTTGACGCAAGGGTATTTTTCCCCTACAAGAAAAAAATAGCAAACCACAATTATGGCTTTAAATTTTATTTTTCAGATAGTAAGAAGGATTTTGAAAAGCTATGTTCAGAAATAAAGTGGGATCTTATAGTTTTTCACTATTGCTTCAACATTAGAATCATCCCGCCATATTTGACAGTAAGAAAGAAAAATTTGCCTTATATAATTACTTCACATGGAAGTTTCATGAAGAATGTTTTCAAGAAAAATACCCTAAGAAAGTTTTTATACAAGTCAATATTTCTTGACACATTTGTCAAAAATTCAAAGGGAATTATTTTTAATCTAGAAACCGAAAGGTTAAACTCATATTATCAGTCAAAAAAATATTCAGTCATTCCAAACTTTATAGAACGTAATAACAACTTCTTATTAAATGTTACCAATCAAAGAATAAGGTTAATCTCAATATCAAGAGTTGACCTTTATTATAAGAAAATTGACTTATTTATTAGTTCTTTAGAAAAAATAAAACATGACTTAAATCCAATAGACTTTGAATATCTTATATACGGGGATGGAAACCCAACCGAGATTAGAAAACTTAATAATGTCATTAAAAAAAGTACTTTTAGAGATAAGATCCATTTTAATGGACCAATCTTTAATGATAAGAAATTTCATGAGCTCAAAAATAGTGATATTTTCATTCAGTTGTCTAGCTCTGAAAGCATGTCTCTTTCTATAACAGAAGCTTTATCTTGCGGAACACCGTGTTTTGTCAGTGATATGACTAACTTAGAGGTTGAGTTCTCTAAATTTCACTGTGGATGGGTAACAAAGCTTAACCAAAAAGCGATTTCAGAAAATTTCCTGCTGGCTCTCAAGGATTACGATAAAAATAAAATTCGATTAAGAGAGTCAGCAAGAAAATATGCAGATCATTACTTCAATCTATCTAAAGAGTATGGAAAAATCTCAATTGATGCATATACATCGCTCTTAAAATAATTTCAGATATGAGTTTACCCAAAGTCACTTTCATAATTCCTGTCTATAACGGAGAGAAAACCATTGAAAAATGTCTAGACAGTGTCACTAAACAGACTCTGCATGATATAGAAATTATTGTATTGAATGATGGCTCAACAGACAATACTGATAAGATAATAAGTACTTATGCAGAAAAAGACCCAAGGATCTTATACGTTTCTAAGATAAATGAAGGTCTTTCTGCCACTCGTAATAAAGGCCTTGATTTAGCCTCTGGCGAGTTCATTCAACATCTTGATGGTGATGACTGGATTGAGAATGATGCAAGCATGTTACTTTACGAATTTGCAAAGAAAAATGATCTTGATATTGTTATTTCAGATTATTTCAGAGAAGAATCTATAGAAAAAATTAGATACATGAAGGATACAAATCTTTCGGGTATTTTCACAAGTGATACTTTTTTAGAGCATTTTTTTTTAGCGCATCATACATCTAGCGCACTATGGAACAAACTTATTAGGAGAGAGCTATATAAACAAATTAGAAGTCCTAGTTGGGCAACTTTTGGCGAGGATTTTCTTGCGGTGTCAAAATTAGCTTTAAATGCAAAAAAGATTGGGAAAGTTGAAAAAGCTTTTACTCATTACATAGCCAACCAAAATAGCATAACAAAAGGAGACAGATCGAAGGGATTAATTTCCTTCTTTAAGGTTTATGATGAGGTTGATAATTACTACAGAACTCAGAATAGGATTGATCAATACCAGGACCTAATTATGAGAGGAAGATTAATTATGTTTTCTTCATTTATAACTAGCCCACCATTTTATGGTCACCAAGGTTTCAATGACGCCCTTGATTACATGCTGAGTTATTTAAATGGAAATAATTTGAACATATTCAGAATATTGTTTAAATTTCCTTCAAAAATTACGTTTTTTTCGATCCTCATACTAGCTCCATTGAAGCTAATTCCAAAAAAAAATAATTTTAAGTTTCTCAATTCTTTGTACACACCACTAAGAAGATTAATATATAGGCATGCACTATGAATTTTTCTGTACTTATTTCGATATACAAAGAAGAGAAGCCTGAAAATTTTGATCTTGCAATGAAGAGTATCTGGACCGATCAAATTTTAAGACCCAGAGAAATTGTTTTAGTTGAGGATGGAATCCTTAATCAAAAACTATATGAAGTAATTTCCAAGTGGAAAAAGACATTACAGGATTGCCTGAAGATTATCAAACTAGAAAAAAATTCCGGTCTTGGAATAGCACTGAATGTTGGTTTAGATTATTGCTCTTATGCTATTGTAGCCAGAATGGACACTGATGATATTTCGATGCCAGAGAGATTCTTCAAACAAGTCGCTATATTTCATGATAAGAAAATTGATGTTTGTGGCTCTTGGGTTTCTGAATTCAACAACCAGGATGATTTCATTACGTTCAGAAAAACACCAGAAGAACATGAGCAAATTTATTTATATGCTAAAACAAGAAATCCAATTAATCATCCTTCAGTTATGTTTAGAAAAAACTCTGTTGAGAGGGCTGGTGGATTCAAGGAATTTTTATTTTTCGAAGATTATTATTTATGGGTAAGGATGATTATTAATGGATCTAGGTTTTATAACATCCAAGAGCCTCTTGTCAGTATGCGTTCTGGAAATGATCAATACAAAAGAAGAAGAGGCCTAAAATATTTTTTAAGTGAATATAGGCTTTTTCATAGATTTTTAAATCTTGGTTTTATCGACTATTTTCATTTTTTTAAAATTACACCAATCAGACTAATTGTTAGGATCATGCCAAACTTTATAGTCTCTCTTATTTATAAGCTAATTAGAAGAAAAATATGATAGTAGGCAAGGGTATGGTCGCCCAAAAATTTGAAGAGCTACAAAACAGAGAGGATATTTGTCTATTTGCTTCTGGTGTTTCTAATTCAAATGAAATAAGTCCAAATGAATTTAATCGTGAAAGAAAACTATTATTAAATCACATAAAGAGGAATAAATCGCTCTTTGTCTACTTTAGTAGTTGTAGCCTTGAAGATATTCATCTTCAAAACAATCCCTATCATGAACACAAGAGTCAAATGGAGGAAATAATTAAAGCTGAAAGTAATAGTTTTATAATTTTTAGACTTCCAAATCTAATAGGAAAATTTGGAAACGAAAAGAATGTAATAAATTACTTTTTTAAAAAAATTTTAAATAAGCAGAAGTTTATTATTTGGGCTAATGCAACAAGGAATATTTTAGATATTGATGATGCATTTATCATAGGCAAATATATAATTGAAAACGAAGATAAATACAGAAATAAAACAATAAATATCGCCTATAAAAGTAATATTCCTGTTATAAAAATAGTCAAATCTATTGAAATCTTCCTTGGGAAGGAGGCTATTTATGAGATCCAAGATAAAGGAACAGATCTGCATATTGATATCAAGACGATAATGCCGATAATGCAAGAGCTGGATATCCAACAGCCAACTTTTATGAGTTTATTAACCAAATACAAAGGAAATATAATAAGATAACTTGAATATTCGATGTCATCAAACAAAATAAATGGATACATACTTTCTTACATTCTTCATAACATTTCTTCTAAGTGCTTCAATTGTGTTTTTGGCAGCTAAAAAGAATTGGTTTATGAATCAAAATGACTCAAGCGGGGTTCAGAAATTCCATAAAAAAATAACCCCTCATGTTGGGGGTTTGGCGATTTATTTTGGACTTATTTTTGGCTTATACTTTTTGGGTTATGAGGCGAGAAAAATAATGATGCAACTAATTATTGTCTCAACACCAATTTTTTTTATTGGGTTAATAGAGGATTTAACTTCGCGAGTATCTCCTGCTTTAAGAATGTATTGCATAATATTTTCTATTGCATGTAGTTTTTATTTTTTAGATATTAAGATTGACAATCTAGACATAAGTTGGACAGATCAATTTTTATCTATTCCGATTATTAGTCTACTTTTTACCTTGTTGGTTTTGGGTGGCTCAGTAAATTCTTTTAATGTGATAGATGGCTTTAATGGCTTAATGTTAGGATTTGTGATTATTACATTAAGTGCATTCATTTACGTAGCATTTTTATATGATGACAAACTAATAATAAATTTATGCTTTTTCTTAATTTCTTCTATAGGGGGATTATTTGTTTTAAATTTTCCTTTTGGAAAAATCTTTACCGGTGATGGAGGTGCATATTTAATAGGCTTTTTAACTTCATCCATTGGTTTATTTTTAGCAAGTCGCCATGAAGACCTTTCCAATTGGTTTGTTTTAGCTATTCTTATGTACCCTATGTATGAACTATTATTTAGCATTATTAGAAAAAGATTAGTTATGAAAAAACCGGCGAGCCAACCTGATTCATTCCATCTTCACATGATGATATTTAGATTTATTGAGGGAAGATATAAGAAACTCCATCCAGCCTTGTCAAATAGTTTTACCTCTCCAATTTTATGGGTACTTTCTCTATCAAGCGTTATTCCAGCATTGGTATTTCATAACGATAAGCTAATATTAATTTTTATATGTTGCATTTACATGTTTTTGTACACAACTTTCTATATCAAGGTTTATAGGAAAAATTTTTAAATGGCAAAAATATTAGTTACAGGCGGTGCAGGTTACATAGGGTCTCACACATGTTTAGAGCTCTTGAATTCAGGTTATGAAGTATCAGTAATAGATAATTTGTCAAATTCATCTTATGAGTCAATTAGAAGGGTTGAGCAGATTACTGGTAAGAAGATTGATTTTCATAATCTTGACGTTAGGGAAGAAATGAAACTATTGGAAATATTTTCTAATAATCATTTTGATGGAGTTATTCATTTTGCTGGTTTAAAAGCTGTAGGTGAGTCGGTAAATTCCCCTCTTGAGTATTACCAAAACAATGTTTCAGGAACTTTGGCTCTTTTCAATGTAATGAAAAAATATAATTGTAGAGTTATTGTTTTTAGCTCATCTGCAACAGTATATGGCAAGCCATCATCTCTGCCAATTAAAGAAAATTTTCCGCTTAAGGTAACAAACCCGTATGGGAGATCAAAATTAGTAGTAGAAGAAATCTTAAGGGATTTGCACTTTTCAGATACCTCTTGGAGTATTGGTCTATTAAGATATTTTAATCCTATAGGCGCACATGAAAGTGGTCTAATTGGAGAAGATCCTAGAGGGATACCTAACAATTTATTACCCTTTGTAGCACAAGTTGCTATCGGAAAAAGAAAAGAGGTTATTGTTCATGGAGATGATTATGATACTATTGATGGTACTGGAGTCAGAGATTACATCCATGTGGTTGATTTGGCTTTAGGGCACATAAAATCTTTAGAATTATTAATTAATAAACAAAAGTTAATTACTGTAAATCTTGGCACAGGAAATGGATATTCAGTACTTGAAATAATTAGGACTTACGAAAGTGTTTGTAAAAAGGAAATTCCATTTAAAATTTCGACTAGAAGAGCCGGTGATATTGATTCATGTTATGCTGATGTAGGTTATGCTAAAAAAATTCTTCACTGGAAAGCAGAAAGAAGTCTTTACGATATGTGCAAAGACTCCTGGAATTGGCAAGTAAATAACCCAGATGGTTTTTCATAATTAACATTTTTATATTTTTCGACTCCTATGGACTATCAAAAAAACTTTTATGAGATCAAAAATAATTCTCAAATTTTTGAAAAAATCTTAAATGAAGTAGACAATGTTGGATATTTTAAATTGCCATACCAAGATACTGCCAGGATTAAAGAATATGCAAAATCTATAAGTCAGACGCATATCGTTGTTATAGGGGTTGGCGGTTCTAGTCTGGGAGCTAAGTCAATTTACGATTTCCTTCATCCTACTCAACGGTTTAAGAAGACTCTAATTTTTCTTGAAACTGTCGACCCTTTAAAAGTAAATTATTGTTTATCGAGGGTTGATCTAAATAATTGTCACTTTGTGGTAATTTCTAAATCAGGTGATACTATTGAAACAATAAGCCTTGTTAAATATTTATCAAAATTAGTAAATTTAAATAAACACAACACTACAGTCATTAGTGGGAGAGACTCTAATTTGTCTTCTTTTGCTAAAAAGAATAATATGGAAACTTTTTTCATTGAAGACAATATCGGTGGACGATTTTCTGTGTTTAGCGTTGTTGGTTTAATTCCTTTATCAATGGTCGGAGTAGATATAGATAATTTGTTAAATGGATGTAAGAGAGTTTATGAGAGTTATTTCGCTAAGAGAGGCTATTATTCCCATATTATGAATAAGGCTCGATTTCTTGTAGAAAATAAGTCAAGGTTTAATATAAATACTATTTTTTCATACTCATCTTCTCTGGAAAGTTTTAACAAGTGGTTTATTCAGTTATGGGCAGAAAGTTTGGGCAAGATTAATATTAATGGTACTAGACAATCACTAACTCCTGTAGCTTTAGTTGGGCCAATTGATCAACATAGTTTTCTTCAATTAATAATTGATGGTGTTAGAGATAAGACTGTGACATTTATCAAAATTGATGATCTTAAGGATGATTCAGTAGTCCCTTTTTCAAAAAATGGCGAATTTGATGATTTTAATCTTGAATATATTGAAGGGATTAGTTTTAATAAACTTTTAAACTATCAAGCAGACTCTACAATAGAATCTGTATATGATCAAAAAGATATCCCCTGTGATGTAATTACTATTAGAACTGTCGACGAATATAACATAGCAAAACTGATGTTTTCTTTCCAGCTAATTGTTTCTGTAATTGGGCAATTCTTACAAATTAATACCTATGATCAGCCCGGCGTTGAGCATGGAAAAAAAATCTTAAAACAAGATCTTAAATCGAAAAATGTCAAAAATTCGTAAGTGTTTGTTTCCTGTAGCAGGATTTGGATCTAGATTTTTCCCGGTAACAAAATCAATTCCAAAAGAGATGCTACCTATTATTACTAAACCTTTAATTCATTACGCTGTTGAGGAATCAGCTCAAGCTGGCTTAAGCTCGATGAAAATAGTTTTAAGTAAGAATAAAAAAAACATTCAAAATTATTTTATGATAAGTGACAATATTAATTCCGCCAGCAATAATAATAAAATTAAAGAATTGGATTTGCTGATACAAAAAGCAGAATTTGACTATATTTTTCAATCAGAAATGCTCGGCCTAGGGCATGCGATATTTATAGCAAGGAATGAAATTGGAGAAGAATCTTTCGCAGTCATCCTTCCAGATGATTTATGTTTCAACAAGGGAAAATCAGTCATTGGTCAAATGATAGAAATTCATGAAAGATATCCAGACTATTGCATTATTGCTATTGAAGAAGTTACAGATGATAAGAAAAGCAATTATGGAATAGTGTCAGGAGAGCTCTTTCAAAATCATGAGAACTTATTTTTGGTGGAAAAAATGATAGAAAAACCCGAGGCCGATGAAATTGATAGCAACATGGGAATTATAGGTAGATATATATTAACTCCAGAGATATTTAGCAAACTTGAAAGCACTCCTCCCGACATAAGAGGCGAAATCCAAATTACTAATGCACTTAAAAAATTAGCTAAGGAAAAAAAAGTATTGGCCTATAATTTTTCTGGAAGAAGATTTGACTGCGGCGTTGTTGAAGGCTATATAGAGGCAAATAATTTCTATCTTAATCTTTATAAAAATACAAATAATAATTAGTATTTGAAATAATCCTTTGCCTGTTTCCAGAGAATATGATTGTAGATTTTCTTAAATGATTAATTCTAAATTCCTTACCTCATAATTCATAGATATTGAAGAAAGGTAATCGTTGAGACTATGAAATGCCTTACAATTATTTCAGAACCCTAAACTTATAATTTAGGGTCCTTTTTGGTTGTTAATTAATACCAATCATCATCGTCATCATCCTCATAATCATAATCTTTTTGATCTTCATCTTCAAACTCCCCATAATCATCATCATAATCATCTGTAATCATTTTTGTCTCCACAAAATAAATAAACAAAATTAACCAACGATTCTTTATTGGTTAATTTCGAAATATACTCTTTTTGTAAAAATTGTAAAGAAATTTTTTTATAAATAAATATATTAAAAATCAGTTACTTACGAATATAAATTTCTTAATATATTTAATTATGACCAAATACTTTCATAAATATGAATGGATTCTTTGGTTGTTAAATACCTGAGAGTTTTTTTGAATATTGGGCAGTTTAATTATCAATAAGACATAAGTAAGAATTTGTAAATTTATCTACTTTGTCTTCAACTTCTTTAATAAGAGATTCAAACTGAATTTTTTGGGACAAGCCTTCAGAGTTTCTTATCACATCTCTCATCTGATCAACACTTTGGAATAGCTTGAAGATTTCACCATAAGTTTGCTGATCATATTTTTTAATATATTTTCTAATATGGTTTACCAATTCAACACGAAGTTCTTTGTTTACTCTTTGTTCAAGTTCTGATGGTTTCGGATTAATTTCATTTGGATGGAAAATAACAGCATTTTCAAATTTCTTTTTAAAAGATGAGTTGGACTTTGAAATATTATGACCTAGCCTTTGAAACATTGGAAAGTATGAATCTTCATTTATAAATAAACCAAATAGGTTGTTGATTTCATTATCGTAGTTCATGATTGTTGATTAATATTATCTTTTTAGAGTTTCACAACTATTCCACTGTAACCGGGTTTTTTCGTAATCATAATAGATAGGTTTTTGTATTATTATTTCGAAATTACTCCACCGTCACAGATTTCGCCAAATTTCTTGGTTGGTCAATATTGCAGCCTTTTAAAAGAGCGACATGGTAACTTAACAACTGTAAGGGAATGGAAAAAATTATTGGCCCGGTTATTCTTCCTAGGCCTTTTGTAATTGGAATTATTTTCATATTGGCTTCGATTGGTATATCTGCTAACTCGTCTTTAAAAACGTACATCAGAGAGCCTCTAGATTTGACCTCTTGAAGATTAGAGTTTAATTTATCTAATAACTCATCTTTTGGAGCAACAACAATGACTGGCGTATTTTTGTCTACTAATGCAATTGGACCATGCTTCAATTCACCAGCTGGAAAAGCTTCAGCATGAATATAACTAATTTCTTTAAGTTTTAACGCTCCTTCCATTGCAACGGCATGCATTGTTCCTCTTCCAAGAAATAGAGCATTAAATTTATCGCCAAATTCTTCTGCAATAATTTTTATATTAGGCTCGTTTTTGAGAGTATCTTCAATTAGTCCAGGAAGTCTATTGAGACCATTTACAATGAACTTTTCTTGATTGATGTTTATTGTTTTTTTAATTTTTCCGATAGCAACAGTCATTAAAGCCAGAGAAACTAGTTGAGTGGTAAAAGCTTTAGTGGAAGCTACCCCAATTTCTGGACCAGCATGTGTTAAAAAAACCATCTCAGACTCTCTAGTGAGGCTTGATTCTGAAGAGTTGCATATCGTCAGTGTGGAAGAAGTTGGATTTTTATGTTTTGCGTTCTTTAGTGCCTCAAGAGTATCTGCAGTTTCACCACTTTGCGAGACAGTAACAAAAAGTGTGTTTTTTGGAGTAATAGAATTCCTATATCGATATTCACTTGCTATCTCAACAGAACAAGAGATCTTGGCAATATCTTCCAGCCAAAATTTTGAAACTAAACCAGCATTGTAACTTGTGCCGCAAGCAATAATTTTTACATGTTCAATTTCAGAAAAAATCTTCGTCGCATTTGGACCAAAAGCTTCAACATAAATTTCTTCATGCGAGATTCTGGATTCTAGAGTGTCCCTTATGGATTGGGGCTGCTCAAAAATCTCTTTTAGCATATAGTGGGGATAATTGCCTTTACTCACTTGCCCAGGTTTGAGTTTTGTTTCAACTGCATTGCGTTTAACTAATTTTTGATTTCTATCAAAAATTCTTAATTCGCTGCCTTTTATAACTGCAACATCTCCATCTTCTAGAAATATGAAATTTGTAGTTAGCTCTAATAATGCAAGCTGGTCCGAAGCAAAAAAAACACCTTTCTCACATAGCCCAATAGCCATTGGAGCTGATTTTTTTGCAATGATAATCTCATTAGGATTATCTTTAGAAATTACTGCTATAGCAAATGAACCTATAAATTTGTTAATAGATTTTTGGGTGGCTTCTAGAAGGCTACTCGAAGTTTTAAGATTTTCAAAAATGCAGTGAGCAATTACTTCTGTATCAGTATCAGAAGTAAAGATATAACCTTGTTTTATTTGATCCTTTTTTAAAGTATTAAAGTTTTCGATGATTCCATTTTGGACAACAGCGATAGAGTCATTACAAATATGAGGGTGCGCATTATTTTCAGAAGGTATGCCATGTGTTGCCCACCTGGTGTGGGCAATTCCTACATTCCCTTCTAGTGATGTCGCTAATTCAGAAATCTTTTGTTCAAGGCTTGAGACCTTCCCTTGAGAGCGAACACGTGTCAATTGACTTCCTGAGTTTAAAACTAAACCTGCCGAATCATACCCCCTATACTCAAGATGTTTTAGACCTTTAATCAAAAATGGGGCAATGTTATCTTTACAAATTCCACCAACAATTCCGCACATAGATTATCTTTTTAAATTCAAAAAAAAATTAGAATATATATCATTATGAGTTATGAAAATAGATCTACATACTCATTCATATTATTCTGATGGAGTATTATCCCCCAAAGAAATTGTAGAAAAAGCAGTAAATGCTAAATGTGATTTTCTATCCCTAACTGATCATGATAGCGTTGAAGGCTTGACCGAAGCTTCGAAATATTCAAAATATCTTGATTTGGGTTTTATTAACGGCGTTGAAATTTCAGCAAAACACAATTCTCAATCTATACATATTGTTGGTTTAGGAATTAATCCAAAAGAAACAACTTTAATAGAAGGGCTTCAGAAAAACAATAATTTTAGAATTGAAAGGGCGAAAAAAATTAGCGAAGGCTTATTTAAGGCAGGAATAAATAAAGCATATGAGAAAGCAAGCCTAATAAGTCAAACTAAATATATCACTAGAACTCACTTTGCACAAATGTTAATTCAAGAGAAAATATGTCCAAATATGTCATCAGTATTTAAAAAATATATGACTGGGAATAAACCTGGTTCTGTGAAGGGAGAATGGGCTTCATCAAAAGAAGTAATTAACTGGATCCATAAGGCAGGCGGATTGGCAATCTTGGCTCATCCACTAAGATATAGAATGACTCTGACAAAATTAAAAAAAATAGTTAATGAGCTCATGTTACTGGGACTAGATGGTTTAGAAATTGTAAATTCCTATTCAAGATCTGAAGATATAAAAATTACAAAAATGATTGCAGATGAGAATAAACTACTTTATTCATCAGGCTCAGATTATCATGGTTGGTCAAATCAAACGATTGAATTAGGAGGTACGCCTGAATATGATTTTGGAAGAAAATCAGTTATTAACTTTTTAAGATGAAAACTGAAGTTATAAACATTCATCCTGATAATCCACAACCAAGATTTATTAAGTATGTCGCTGGAAAAATAACCTCTGGTGCCATATTTGTTCTTCCAACGGATTCTGGATTCTCAATCGGTTCTGCTTTGGGAAATAAATCGGGCGTAGAAAAAATAAGACGAATACGAAACTTGTCAAAAAGACATGACTTTACTTTAATGCTTCAATCATTGAGCCAAATTGGTGAATTTGCTAAAGTAGATAATGATGCATTTCGTATTCTTAAAAGAACACTTCCTGGTCAATTTACTTTTATTCTAGAAGCCACCAGGGAAGTTCCCAATAGACTAGTTCATCCTAAGAAAAAAACTATTGGCATTAGGGTTCCCAACAAACCATTAATAAAAAATTTAATCGAAGAATTGGGCGAACCTATTATTTGTGTTTCATTAATTATTGATGGAGTTGAATTTGTAAACACCCAGGATGTAATTGATAAACTCCAGAATCAGATAGATATTGTTATAGACTCAGGTTTTTGTTTGCCTACCCCAACAACTGTTATTGACTTTACTAGAAATCCCTATGAAATTGTTAGATATGGCGCTGGAGATACATCATCAATATTTGGTTGAGGTATTATATAATGTCGATTTTGGTCAACCTGTGAGCTAATGAAAACTGCTGAAATTAGAAAAAAATTTCTAGATT
>Ga0255777_10001648_pt1 | contig 20845 bp, 12 predicted proteins | sample 101ome_15_FD_179975 | JGI IMG/M metagenome (GOLD analysis project Ga0255777, IMG submission 179975) | Coastal salt marsh microbial communities from the Groves Creek Marsh, Skidaway Island, Georgia - 101402AT metaG (version 2) | ecosystem: Environmental > Aquatic > Marine > Intertidal zone >... | reverse complement strand
GGGTCGATTTTGTCCGACCGACCGACCGACCGAATGGGTAACTGACCGATCGATGCGTTCTCACCCGATCGATGGAAAACGTCGATGACGATCGCGAGAGGGTGCGGGTTTTTAACCGTTCGTCGCCGATCGCCGGTTTCGTTTCTTTTTTCAGGCACCAACTCAACTTTGAAGCGACGGCGTTCGACGACGCGGCGAAGGACCGAACGATCTCGACGGTGACGACGGCGACGACGACGACGACGACGACGACGACGGTGCGAGCGTTGCTCGCGCGACGCGGGGTGGGAATACGTAATCTCAGCGGAACGACGGCGACGCCGCGAGAAGGACGGATGGATGCGTTTGTCGTTCGCCGGGCGAGACGCGAACAAGACGAGGACGACGAGACGACGCCCGGGGAGCGAACGACGAAGAGGCCGAAAGCGAGCGGATCGAGATGGCGGGCGTTAGATGGGTCTTTGCTCGTGCGAGACGATGCGGAGTGCGCCACGGTTGGGTTTGAGAAGATTGCTGGGTTTGATTTGGATGGGACGTTGCAAAGGACGCTGAGCGGACGCAAGGCGTTCATGGCGGAGCCGAATGATTTTACGTTTTTAAACGGCGAGGTGCGGCGAGTGTTGCGAAGTCTGAGCGAGGATGGGTATAAGATTTGTATCTTTAGTAATCAAGGGTCGGTGAAGGGGGCTTTGGAAGGGAAAAAGGCGACGGATGTTCGAATTCGGTTGGCGCGTTTGGCCGACGAATTGGGCGTGCCGTTTCAAGCGTTTTGCGCGACGCAGGTGAACAAGCCCGGTAAACCAATATCTGATCCGCACAATTACCGAAAAGGTGAGACTGGCATGTGGAAACGTATGGTTCGAGCGCACAACGGAGGCGTCACGCCCGATTTGACCAAGTGTTTCTTCGTCGGCGACGCCGCGGGACGACCGGAAGATCACAGCGACGTCGATTTGCAATTCGCTCAAGGCGTCGGCATCAAATTTTATACACCCGAAGAATTCTTTGTTGAAGGTAAGGATGTTTGGAGAGAGTGAAATTACGTTCGTTGTAATGAATAGATTTGTTTCGTTTATATCTAGGCAACGCCCGGCGCTACTTTAGCCGAGGAATCTAAATGCTAGAAAGTAAGTCATCGTCGCCGACGCTTGCATGCCAAGTAATCGAGCGCTTCCGGCTTGAAAATTTCGTGTCCCCTTCCCTCGTGAAATTCGTACGCAAGGTGACACATCGTCTTCATGATGAGTTCGGGGATTTTAGTCCCTGTTCTCATACCTATCGCCGTGATTGCAGTCGCAAATCCACCGTCCGTCACGTTGTAAAAGTCTCGCAAATTCGCGTCGGTGAACTCATCCGACATGGCGAAAGTCTCGTGAACGTATCGCAAACGTTTCACCATGTCTGGATGGTCACCGCGCTCGTACGCAGATTTGAGCGTTTCAGGCAACTTGCGCAATCGGTCGCCACGGTCATTGATGACGATGGCAAACTTCTCGTAATCTAAGACGATGTCGAACGGATATGACATGTCTTGTGCCGTGAGAAGAGGAACACAACCGCGCGCGACCGAGTCGAACAGGCGCATGTCAAATCCGTGTCCACCCGCGGATAGACAGTACTTCGCCGTGATCATTGCGTCGCGATTAAACTGGTCTCTCGTGGCCGTCGCCGTGCGATCCGTGAGATTGTGGACGTCGAATTCCGGTACGTCGTGGAACGCGGTGGTGATGTACTCCCTCATGCCCTGACTGTACACATTTTGGCAATCGTTCGTGGGATCAAAGAGCCCTTCACCCACACACTTGTTGTCCTTGTATATTCGTGTACTACCCTTGAAGAACAATAAAGATCCGTTCTTCATGTCTGGATTGAATTCATATTCGTGAAGCACGCTGCGGACGCCCGGTCTCACAGCAGGTATGACGATATCTCTATCTGGTCTAAAACACTGTGCGTCCCGCGGCGCTGGCGTCGACGAAGCGTTGTCACGTCTGGGGTACTTGTGCCATCCGAACGACGACAACACGATTGTCTTCTCTGGAAGCGCCTGGCGCGCACCTATCGAGCTACACAGTCCTCGATCCTGACTCGTCGATAAGATGTACCATGGATCTTCCGATCGATCGTTCTTCGGCAAGTTTGCGGCGATAATCTGAATCCACGGTCGCACAAAGCCCAGGTTTCCCACATTTTGAGCCGAAAAGAATGGAATGAATCGATGCGTGCCACCGCGAGGAGTGGTGAGCACACCCTTCCATCGCTCTTCGACGAGTGTCTCAGCAAAGTGTATCGCTGTGGTGAACACGGACGCTTCGATTCGACCACGGCGTTTGTCGAGACCTTCAGATTTGGTGTCGAAGTAGTATGCATGCGTAAAGAGCGGTACGCGAGCGAACGCCGGCAGCGCGTCGTAGTACTCAATCGACGTGACTCGGTCGGTCACTCTCTCGTGAGTGAGACTCGAAACATCAATTGCCACCTCGCTCGCGTTGAATTGACACAAAGCGCCGTATCTTCCCTCTTTGCACTCACACAATCGCTCCACGCAGTCACCCTGACCGAAACAGTTGTGCATGCACGTATCCAAAACGACAGGTCTAGACGATTTGGCCGTGCTGACGTACCCCGCCAGAATCTCTTTCTTCTTCCAGTTCCAAACCGTTCCGTTCTCAGTATCACAGACCGCGTCATTATCTCTTTTTTCCCGCAAATAATCCTTCCAAATCGGCGACGACTCTCGTATGCCGAAAGCGTCTCGCACCGCTTTAGCGCACTCGTTCACGCAGGCGCACGAATGCCTCGGCAACGCCTCACCCCAATTCGTGAGCACGTAATTACAATTTATCATCACTGTTCGATCGCAAGAAGGTATTAGATCCTCATCGCACGCGTCACCGCCGTATCCGTGCCTGCAGACGCATCCTCCAGACGAGTGCGAAGCCGTTCGATACCCGTGTTTGCACCGCTCCGTCTCGCGCGGAACCCCTCTTTTCACCGCCGTCACGTTCTCGGGCGCATCCACGGGCGCATCCGGTCCGGCGCGACGCGGTACAGCCACCGCGACGATCGTCGCGCGCGCGCGCGCGCCGTATGCGCCAGCGTGTTTCGTACCGAGTCGGATGAGTTCGTCCCGAAGCGCCACAGTCGTCGTGATACCGACGGCGAGCGCGACTAGAAACGCGAGTGCGTAAGGCGACGCGTCGAGAAATCTCGCGACCAACGATGGGCGAGACGGTGACGACGAGGGTGGTGGCGGCGTGCGGCCCATCGTCGACCGGTTTGACGCGTGCGGGCGCCGAGCGGCGAGATGTGTGGACTGGTTTGATTACGCTCCGAGTTCTCTTTGTGGAGTGGTGGAGCGATGTACGAGATTCGAACGAGCGAGACGAGCGTACGTGGGGACTTTGACGAGACGTCGCGTTAACTTGATATTTCTTCTTTCTTTTATTGGTGAGCGATGCGCGCATCACTAAACGGATCGATTCCGTTTCGTTCACATTTATACGGAAGAGACGAACAAAAAACACGGACACATGATAAAACATTTATTCGCCACCAGCCTCGTCGCCGCCGCCGCCGCCGCGCCCGCCGCCGCGTCCGCGCCCTCTACCGCGACCTCGTCCTCTACCACGACCACCGAACCCACCTCTTCCGTACGGCGAGTAAGGCATCATCATCATCATCATTGGTCCTCTGCCGCCGAAACGTCCGCGGCCGCGACCGCGTCCGCCGACCGCCTTCATGCCCGGCACGTTCGTGCGCTTCGCCGAAACCTTAATCTTCCGTCCTCGAATCTCCGTACCGTCGAGCAAAATCGCGTTGTGCACCGCGTCCGCTTCCAAAAACTCCACGTACGCGAAACCCTTTGGATTATCAAACTTGTCGTGCAAAATCGTCACGCGGTTCACCGTCCCGCACGACGCGAACGCGTTCGCCAAATCCTCCGGTGTCGACGCGTAATCCACCTGTCCGACGAATACCGACCGCGCGTCCGCCTCTTGCTTCTTCGCCGCATCCTCTTCCGGGTTCTTATCCCCTTCCCCGCTCGCCATTGCGTCGTCAACCTTTTCGTGTTCATCCTTGAGCTTGGCCGCCTCGTCCTCCATCTCCTTCAATCGTCTCTGCATCGCCGCAATCTCCGGATCCACGTCGCCTCCGGCGCCCTACGTTTGCACAACCGCGTTCGACATCCTTTTCGTCAGTCCCCTCGCCCGCACCCGTCGCGCGTTCGATCGATACCACTTCGTCGCGCATTCGATTCAATTTTAGATCGAAATTATTTCCTTCGTTTGGATTCCCTTCCTCTTCCGTTCGCACGCATCGACGTCACGTCGTCGCATCCCTCATCGCATCGAGCGCGACGCACCTCATCCGTCGTCATGTCCGCATCCATGGCGTCCGCTTGTTTCTTTCGCGTCGCCGGCATTTCGTTCGGCTTGGTTCGTTCGGCTTGGTTCGCTGCGAGTCGAATTCTCAGGGTTCGTTCCGTGGTGCCTGCGTGCGTGTGCGCGCCCTCTTTCATAGGTGTTTTAAGGCTTTACTACGTAACTGCGTACCGCGCATGGATGGATGGATGGTTCGCTCGCGACGTTGTTGACTATGATTACACGGTGAACGACAAAGGGTGCGCGCGCGCGGTCGAAAGCGCGTGTACGCCGTTATTCGTTCGTCGCTCGATGTGGATGCGGGATGTGGGCGGCTACGGGGGCCGACGACGACGCGCGCGCGTCGTCGTCGGTTGGAAAACGGACGGTTAGACGTCGATGACGTCGTCGGGCGAAATGTCAAACACTTCGTCGTATGTATTGCCGGTTCCGGACGAGGAAGCGGTGCGTGGAGTCTTGGAAAGACTGTCGACGGTGATCGTGCGGCCGTCAGAGAGTTGGACGACGGCGGCGGTGCCGTCGGCGTCGGACGACGACGCGCGGACGAATCCCGCCGTTCCGGAGGCGCCTCGACACTGAAATCCAATCTGCGTCGTCGTTTTGCCATTGACGGACATGCTCGATTGTTGCATCACCGGCCCGAACTGAATATCCCCACCACCCAGAGCGCGCGACACCTCCGGGTCTAACCGAACCGCGCGTTTAGCATCCTCGTAACACGCGTCGGCGGCGTCTCGCGCGTCCGCCAACGACTTGCCCAGCGACGACGCCGCCGCGTTCACCGCGCTCGCCGCGATCTTCCCCATCAACCCTTTCCCAAAAATCTGTTCCGACACCTCGCGCGATAAGAACTCCTTCTTCTCCTCGCTCGGTCTCTTGCGTTCCAGCGCTCCACCAGCGTCGGCGCGACGCTTGAATGGATTCAACTTTGAGAGCTTGCCGAGCACGCCATCTTTACCGGCGTGCGTCGTCACGCACCGACGACAACGACGCGTCGGGGACGCTTGCGCGCGTGCGAGAGCTTGGGCTGGGCGTGAGAGCGTTCCAATCATCGCGCGCGCGCGTGTGTGCGTCCACGAATGACTGTCGCTGCCTTCTTCACTCCGATGCGCGCCGGTCGCGTCGTCGTCACGAACCTCGGCGCCGTCGCGAGAAGACGCGCGCGAGCGCAGAAACACACCGTCGCGCGCGCTTCGTCGTCGACGTCGTCTTTGTCGTCCGAAATATCAAATTACGACGCCATGGAGGTGCTTCGGTTCCCGGCGCTGAGCGACAACTATGGCTTTGCGATTCGATGCGCGCGAACGAACGCGGTCGCGCTCGTCGATGCGCCGGAAGAGGATGCCATCACGCGGGCGTTGGAGGATGCGAAGTGGCCGGCGCCGAGCGCGATGTTGAACACGCACTGGCACGGGGATCACGTCGGGGCGAACGAAGGGTTGCGGAAGAGGTTTCCGGGAATGGCGGTGCACGCGCCGAAAGCAGAGGTGGGTAAGATTCGCGGAAGAGTGGACGTCGAGGTGGGCGAGGGCGACGTCGTGCGCGTCGGTGATCTCGAGTGCGAGGTGCGCGAGACCCCTGGGCACACTTTAGGACACGTGGTGTATCACTTCAAGACGCAGGAACGCGTCTTTGTCGGGGACACGCTCTTCGCATTGGGGTGTGGACGACTGTTTGAGGGTACTCCGGCGCAGATGTGGAGTTCGATTTCAAAGATTTTAGCCATGCCGGACGCGACGGAGGTGTATTGCGCGCACGAGTACACGTTGGCGAACGCAAAGTTTGCGCTCTCGGTGGACCCGACGAATGAAGATTTACAAAAACGGGCAAGGGAGATAGAGGCGATGCGCGCAGACGGGAAGCCGACGGTGCCGACGACGGTTGGATTGGAAAAGTTGACCAATCCGTTTTGTCGACCGGATTCCGTCGGGGTGCAGAGAGGCGTCAACATGGAAGGGTCCAAAGATCTCGCCGCTGTGTTCGGAGCCGTGCGCGCGGCGAAGGATAACTTTTAAAATTAGATCATTCAATTCATTTCTACGTACCGTCTACTTGAAAAAGGAACTTTGTTCTTCGATGAGCATGACGTTTGACATTTTGTGCGCCGCTTCCCTGACGGCGTCGCGCGTCATCAACCCCGCATTTACGAGAGCGTTTTCAACCTTTTTGATGAGCGCGCGATCGTCCCCGCATACGTCGAATAAGAGAGTTCTTCTCGGCGGGATGTCGATATCTTGTCCTCGCTTGCCATAGACGAAACCGTTACCGAAAGGCGTCTTGTGCGCGCCCACAGATGCGCACGCGAAAGATGGCCGCCTCTTAATCGTCAGAGGCGTGTGAATCAACGCACGGAGAACGACAGAGGTGTTCGGTCGGTCGAGGATTCGTCGCAGCGTTCGCACGGCTACTTCGGCACCGGCGCCGGGAGAGAGGATGATGTGCGCCAACGCGTGAATCGCGAGCGCCGCCGAGAGCGGAGGAGAGTTATTACCCGGAGTCGGATACTCGTCTCCAGACCATCCGTTGAGAGCCTTGTCGAGGGCGCCTTCTTCGATGCTTTTGATGTACAACTCTCGCATCGTTGGATCTGGCTCACCGCCAGGCGGGAAGAAGACGTAGGCCGCCGCCGGAGGAACCATGGCGCTCGTGCATGGAAGAAGGTGAAGCGCGATGCCCTCACTGAGCGCAATCCAAGCGGCGGCCCTGGCTTTCGGGGACACACGCACTCGAAGCCACATGGATACATGTCTCGCGAAGAGCGCATCGCCAAAGCTGTCCGCCGCGAACGCGTTCACCACAGCTGCTGCTGCAGAGGCGTCACCGGTTCCTAGCGCGCGATTGAGCGGATCGTTCAAGCCGCCTTCCCCAGCCGATGTGTGACCCAAATCCATGCTGTAACCAGTCACGCCCTGATGGTAGGCTTGAATATAATTTTTAACCATTCGTCGCCAGTAGAGATCGGTCAAAAGCCCCAGAGGCGCGCTGACGGCCGGGTCTCTCCACACGTTGGCACCTTGCAAGTACACGGCGCCGATGGCCGCCATTTTCAGCGCCGGACGAATGTCGCGCACTCGCGACACCTTTGCCAACTCCATACCCATCAAGAGAGACAACGTGCACGCGACACCAGCGACGCCCCAGCCTTGAATGGTTGTTCGCGGCGAAAGCGGAGCCAAGTACCATAAATGGTGCGCCGGTAACAACGAACCGAGAGTCGTACACAGACTCGGAGTAGAAATGGTTTTCGCCTCAGCCGAGCTCGTCAATTCCATGGCGAAGCCTCCGAGTAGCGCGTCGCGAACGATTTCTGGCGGGGCCACCAAGGTGACTGACGCCGCAGCCAAGTTTACTCCGGCGTCTCGAATCGCCAGCCTCGCGCGTTCTTCTTCATTAGAATCGTTGATGGTTTGTTCTGCGTCTCCCAACGCCTTCTTTGTCATAAGAAGGAGCGGTTGCAACACCCGCGGCGAGTACAGTCCAGCGCTAATCGCTTGCGACGCGATGACACCCGATCCGGGCGGAAGCGTCGCGAGCAGACTCAGTGTCGCGTCCACAGATTTCGCAACCTCCACTTGCAACTCTTTCTTGTCCACGCCGATGCTCGGTCCCAATCGAGATTTTTTCGTGTTCGTCTCGGTGAACGCTTTGTCGAGGATTTCCATCGCCACGACGACAGCGCGTTGAACCGGCACTCTTGATACAGATGCGACGGGTTGTTCGCCCATCCACACGGTTGGATCTTCAAAGTCGGACACTGGCGTATTCAAAGGCATGAAAACATCGGTGCTGGATCGGCGAGCCGCGGCTTGATCAACAGACGAGCGAGCCGTGCGCAATTCATCCGAACTCATTCGTCCGGAGCGTTTACGTGCGCCGTAGCACTTTATGATGTGCGTCGCTAAGGTGATGATACCTTGGTCTGACCACGCTTCCGGTGAAACGATAATGACGAGCAACATTGCGTGTAGTAAAGAACCCCACGCGGCGTATTTGACGTGTTCGTCGCCGAACGACGACAAACCACAAATGTCAACCAATTCATCCAAGGCGCTGAGAGCTGATCTCATCATGCCCGCGTCTTCGTCGAGACGGCCAATAACTTTTGAGACCAGCGCTCCGGCATCATTCGGCGAACGAGCGACTAGCACGGACAGAAATCTCGCCGCGTGCGACATGGTGAACAGCGTTGCGACATCGTCTGTTCTCAATGCGAGCCAGGATTCAGCACACTTCGCCGCAGTTGTGGCGCATCTCCAAGATAGTGTTTGCGCGGTATCTGCTATCTCTAATTCTCCCGATGGGCCCACATTTTCTCCGCCTTCATCTTCGGGTAACGACGTTGAAAGCGTAGTCAAAAGAGGGAAAATGTCCAACGCGATGGAAGGCTCTGTACCAGTCGAAGTCTCGAGCCATGGCGCAACTAGCGGATGAATCGCATCGAAAGCGGGCGTGTTGAGACCCGATGCGGATAAAGCAGCCCACGCACGGAAAGTTTCCCGCCAGAGCAACGCGGCAAAGCCCTTGGGAGATTCACGATGCGTTCCATCGTTGGCCGTGGCGACGCCTGACAGAGTCACTGAGGCTAGGATGGAGCTCTTGATGAAGCCGTCTTTACTGAGGTCCGTGGCGACGTCTACATCAGCCTGTGCGAGTAGACGAAGTATTCTCACCGCGTGGAAAACGCCGACGGTTTTGGGCTCCGTCGGCGTGCCTCTAGATCCTTCACTGCATGAGTCCTTCACTCGAGACATGAGAAGAGCGAGTAGACGCGGGCATCGCGCAACTGCACGAGCTGCCCCCTTGCTGTGTCTCGCGAAAGCTGCGAGTAACTCGAGCGAGTAAACTTCACCTTGAGGCGACCTTTCAACTTCGAGAACGTAGCGAATTCTTTGCAAAATCCCCATGCGAAGAAGCGCTGCGATTGGATCCGCCGCTTGCTCTGTGGATTTTCTCCTCTCCGCCATCTCTCTGTTCAAGCCCTCCTCCACTTGGTCGGGCTCTTCCGCCAGTCTCACGTCGAAGTTTTCATCCAGGCTAATCTCTTCGACAGCGTACTCCCAAGCGACCGGCTCAAAGCCGCCGCCGCCGCATGGAGCGTCTTCCAACTCTGCTCGCCACAAGGGAGCGAAGAATGAAAGACCGCTCGGATCAAGTGGTGCGTTACTCTCAAGCATGTCTATGAGATACATGTCGCGACCATCCGCGCCACCGACGCCAACGCCTCCGACCAAGGCTTGAATGGCAGACAGTGCCGCAACCATGGGCTGCATTTGTGAATCATCGAACGAACGTCTCAGCAAGGTGATGACGTCGCAGTCCACCGTCGCATACACCCAAACACTCGCCCAAGTGATTCCATTCGGCAATCGCGGACTAGACTCGGATGAGTTATCAGTCTCATACGGCAGAGCACTGACCGGTTCGAAGCTCCAACGTCTCGCGAGCTTGAGGATTTTAGAGATGATGTTCAGACCGATGACGCGCTGACTCGGCACGCTACTGCGCGTCAACGCGCACGCCTCTTGAAACGTGTAACCGATGTCGCTACCTTCGCCAGCGCGCAAAGGATCGCGCTCGGTTGGTAATGGCGCTGGAGCTGCGCCGTCGGCGTGCGTCGAGGTCAAGACATCCATACTAGCATCGAGTAGTGGCGTACCGTCCAGCGCGAAGCGAACGTGCTCAACTCCAACCGTGGCCACGACTTTCGTCCTCGCACTCGCTTCTGTGGCAGCCACGCTACGATCGGTAGAACGTTTCGGCACATTCGACGCCACCTGAGCGGGCGTTTTCACACCGCTCGCTCTTTCGCTCGATTTTTCCCTCGCCTTGCTCGCCCCTCTATTTCTAAGAAAATCCAGCGTCTTCGCGCTCAGTCTTAAAGCCAACTCCTCCTGCGCCTCCTTCACCGCCGCCGGCGACATCGCCTTGATAATTCGATCATTCTCTTCTTGAATGCTCGCATCCTCCGCGTCCGGGTCCACGCGCCGCGTTCTCGGCGCCGCTGTCGCGGAAGCCTTCTCGCTCGCTTGACCACCCGGCGCAGAGAACGCGGCGCCGTTTGACTTGGCCGCTTCCGCCTCTCGCGCCGCCGCCTTCCTCGCCGCGAACCTACTCTTCCGTCCAAAGTTTGTCTCGCTTCGATGTTTTACCTCTGGAAATCCCGTCGCGGCGCTCCGAGCATCCCTCAACTTTTTCTTCTCCTCGCCCATCGAGCCCGGCGCGTCGTCGCCTCTGGACTCGCCCGTCCCTCTCTCGACGATGTCACCCATCACCTCCTCCATCAGCGACCGCATCGGGCGCTCCCGCGCGTCGGTGCTGTCATCCACATCTCCCCCATCCGCGCTCGTGTCCTCCTCGGTGCGCCCGACGACGCCGGCGTCCGCGACTTTGTCACTCGACGCGTCTGGAACATGAGTCGCATCTTCCGTCTCGCTCGCGTTTCGTCTCCCGACGCGGCGCACCTCGGCCGCGGGCGCGTCGCGGGATTCGAGAAACGCCTTCTGCAGCGCCTCGAGCTGTTCATCCGTGTCCGCACCGAGCGCGCGAAGGTCCGCCATGCGTTTCGAAGGCGTCGGACACTGGCGACGTCGTCGGCCAGAATCACGAGTTATCCACAGTCGACGACGCGAGCGCGCTCGCGTCGTCCGCGAAGACACCCCAGTGGACGACGGTGAAGGATGCCGTTCATCCTTCTGAGAGATCGCAAGTCGACGCACGGCGTCGGTGGGACGAGCGGGTCGACAACGGCGGCCAAGTGTCAGCGCTGCCTGAAACCAGGCAAGTGGACCTACGAGTGCGGGTGCGGGAAAGACGGCGCTGCGTCCGCGTACGTGCGACGGGCGAGCGCGAGCGAGAGACTTCGGGATCCAAAGTTGCGGCAAAAGTTTGCCGAGCAGCAGTTCGCGGGGGAGGCTGTGCCAGACGCGGAGGAAGAAGGACGAGCGTCGCGAGAAGGCGTAGACCGACGGCTGGGGAAAGTTTTAGAGAGAGGCGGACGCGAGAAGCGGAAATCTGAGAAGAAGAAGAGACGACGTCGGTCTCCGAGTTCGAGTTCGACTTCTGGTTCGCGATCGAGTTCGACTTCGTCGTCGTCGTCGTCGTCGTCGCGATCAAGATCGAGTAGCGGAAGTGGCTCAACTTCGTATTCGTCGTCCAGTTCGTCGTACACGAGCGACAGCGGTAGTTCTTCTAGAAGTAGTGGTTCGAGTTCGAGATCTTCTCGCTCGTCTTCGTATTCGTCGTCTTCGTATTCGTCGTCGGGCAGGCGCACGAAGAGAAAACGTTAAGGTGGTTAGGCTCTTGTTTGATGGAAATTCTTTCTATTTGTTTCAATTCGTCTATTGGTCGTCTAACACTCTTCTAATCGTGACTAGAATGTCGTCATCCTCTGTCGAGTCTGCCCATCGAGATTTGCCCGTGCGTTGGATTCTCTTGGCGAAATCAGCGTCGAGGGCTACGCGAAGGTACTTGAACAGCACCGCCACCGGTGCGTCGCATCTAAATTTCATCCAGCCGTCCATGACTACTCGGGCGTTCGCGTGCTGTACGTCAAGGTTGCCACCAAAGAGGAGCAAGGCTTCGGGCGCGACGACGCTCGAGTCACGCAGGTACACACGTGCTGTTCGCATCTTTTCGTGATAAACCATGAATGGATAAGTTGGTTTGCGCTCGGATCCAAGACCTCGATTGACGCTCGATGGATGCACGCGCACCTCAGACGTCGCGTCTTTCCACGTGTACAGAGGCGCCGTGTCTGTGCCAACCGCTACGTTAGCGTATAAACCTGCTGTGAGTACCGCTTTAATCATGACGGGGCGTTTTGAATCACGATTCCACACCTACATGATGGAGAGGAACATAGGTTAGTGAAAAATTCGTTTCAGCGAGTATCGGCGCGATTGTGACACGGCTACTTGGATGAACGCGCATATCTTGAATCGTCATCGAAAAGCCGTGAATTGCTGTATGGAAATGCTTGACGCACGAACAGGTAGTTCGATGTTCGCGCGCCCTGGTTGTCGCAGTCGCGGCGCCCATTTAAAAAAAGAAATGAAGTAGAAAAAGGTTGCGTACCGCTTTCGGATCATCCAACCAGGACGTGTTTTTCCCGCGCAGAGAACAACCAGCGGGAACATTAATTACTCCCATGTCAGCGAGAAGTGACGCATATTGAACGCGCATTTCAGAGATTTGACGAATAGTATCCGAATCGAGCGCGTTCTTCTGAGCGAATCGACGTCCTGCATTCCGATTTTCCTTGCAAGCTTCAAGATACGCCTCGTACGCCGCCGCAAATACGAGATGGTCACTCTGCTGACCAGCAGCGATTGAGTTCGACGCAGGTGTGGCAAACGCCTTCATCGCCGCTTCGACTTGGCTGTTCGAAGCCTTTGATGATTGGAAGGGCGATTTATAGCTCAAAGTTGCAGCAATCGTCAGTATCGGTGAAAGGCATCTGAGAATTGCGCCAAAGAGTAACATTTTTGCCACTCGCGCATCGACAGGAAGTGCCGCGAGGTGACGACCAAGTGAGGTGAGTTTACCGAAAGCATCAAAAGCGCCAATTTCAGTCAGCGTCTTCGCTGCGGCTACAATCGCTTCTTCTTTCGGTGGCTCGGGGGCACTACCAAGTACAACTGACGCGTCGTTGTGCAAGTCGAGATTGGCAATCTGCAAGACGACTTCCGTCAATGGAGCGCGATGCATCTCGGGTACTTGAAACGGCCGCATCATACCCGTTGATCGTTGTGAAGTGAAGAGAGCGTAGCACGTGCCCGCTCGCACTCTCCCCGCACGGCCAGCCCGCTGTTTGGCGGCGGCTCGACTCACCCAGCCTTCCTCCAGCGAAGCCATGCCTCGACGAGGATCCCATTGCCGCTCCTTCACTCTTCCTGAATCAATGACGACAACAATATCTTCAATCGTCACTGATGTTTCAGCCACGTTCGTCGCCACCACAATCTTTCTGACGCCGTCTCTTGGGACTCTGAATGCTTCGCGTTGCTCAGCATTGGTCAGCGCTGAGTGCAACGGAGCGAGCATGGCGTCTCGAAATCGCGGTGAGCTCGCGAGACGGTCGAGCAGGCCCGTGACTTCGCCTACACCGGGTAAAAATACCAGGATTGCACCTTGTTCTGTGGTGTCATCAACGAACGCCAGTAACTCCTCAATCAGATCGTAATCAATGACGGACTCATCCAAGCGAGAAAGCGACAATCGCGTGTTCCGTTTGCAGTCAACGTATTTGTCTGGATGGTAGTCTGGGTTTTCTGGGTTTTCTTCTCCACCAAACTCAGATGCGGCGTCTTCGCCCCATGACGCCAAAAGCTCGTTCCGTCGTCTCCTATCTCCTCCGCCCCCAGCCTTGATTGCTTTCATGGCATCCTCTGTCTTGCCATTCGGTCGGCGACACGAGCAATTTTCGGGATCAAGAACGTAATCCAGCATGTCGTAGATGTGCTCGAGATGAACAGTTTCAACTGGGAAGGATCTTCCAGGGGCAGATATGATAGGCGAGCCCCCCAAATAACCGCTAAAAAGTGATGCGTTAAGCGTAGCCGACATGAGCACAAGCTTCACGGGTGGTAAACCGGCTTGCCGACGACGCGTCGGCAGATCTCGTAGGAGAGTAAGCAAAAAGTCACCATCCAGAGAACGTTCGTGGACTTCATCGACAACGATATGGGTGACATCAGATAGCATCCTATCTCCTTGCAAGCGTCGAAGCAAGATACCTGTGGTGCAAAAAGTCAACCTGGTCGCACTCGTGACTTTTGCGTCAAGCCGCACGTGATATCCCACAAGTGAACCAGCTCCGCCAACACCATTATTTTCGCATCGCTCAGCAGAAACACGTTCTGCTATGCTCGTGGCCGCGACTCGCCGCGGCTGCGTACAGATGATGTTACACTTGCCGCCTTCGCCTCGTTTGATTGCGTCGTCGAGCAAGAATTGCGGGACTTGAGTCGTCTTGCCGCAGCCTGTCTCACCACAAACGACGACGGCATCATGGATACGTAGTTCATTCAGCAGCTCGTCTGCTAACGCACAGATTGGCAGAGTCGAGCGCTTGGCGAACATCTTCTGCCATTGCGAGTCGTTCTTGATGTCGTCCAACTGCGTCTTGAGCTTCTTGCTGATTTCGTGATGCACGCTTGAACTCTGTTTCGCCGCCTTCTTACGCCCATCATGCTTGTCCCCCTCCTGAACGTGACGACCGCTGCTGCTTCGAGTCATACTTTCACAGATACCGTCGCTTTGCGCGCCGAGTGATTTCATGAACGACTCAATGAAATCATCCTTTGAATTTTCGATGACTTCCGCTACGTCAGACGTCATGAACGCGACGGCCCAACGCATCCAAACTTCACGGAATTCCGCATGGAGCTCGAGCGGCACCAGCTGGTTTTCTTTGGAGAAGATGGCTTCGAATATCGCTCGCGCCGCAGCACCGTTTTGTGCGTCGTTGATACTCTTCCACCCTCCATCATCTGGTTCGTCCTCGCTGTGCGTCGAACACACCAAAGTCGTTTTGCGCTTGTGCTTTGGTCCAGCTGAGCGTTCGACTGTGACGATGTATCTGATAGTATCTACACTTTTGTCGCGTTCAAAGCGAGGAATGAGCCATCCTTCACGTTTAGCGAGCTGTGTGAGCATGTTCTTCGGCAACATTTCGTCGACTTTGTTATAGTTGGCTTTATTTTTTGCGCCTTTAGTGGCTTGCGGCCGCTTACCGTCGCTGAATAACATCTCGTGCTTGAATAATTTCGTGATCGCCTCGATAGGATCCTCCTCGCCCGTCCCAATTATGTCACCTGCGCCATCACCAAAGACATCTAGTGCGAATGCATCTTCATCCGAGTCCGAATCGTCAGCCTTTTGCTTAGAGCCGCTTAGATTGGTGCACTCATTTATTGCGCATACGTCTTCAGACGGTGCACGTCCAACATCCATAGCCGTGTCGCTCGGATCACCGCATGTCGTACCGCTTTCATCCTTAGATTCTATCGATTCTTTTGGTCTCGGCGGATCAATGTCTTCCTCATTCATTCCAATCTCAGTGGCGAGGAGTTTTAATTGACGAATCGCCTCAGCGATGTCCTTTTGTTCCTTCTTATTTTTCCCTCGCTTAGCCGTGCTCGCGCGCGCTTTCAGTTCGCCCACCTCGCGAGCGAATTGATCGATGATACGGTGTGGATCTTCTGCAAACTCTTTGCGTCGAGTCCACATCAGCTTCTTCGCGGCAGCCTCCTCCTCGCTCAAACCAAAGTCTTCGAGAGAGTCGTAACTATCGTTGCTGTCGTAATCGCTATCGCTTTCCTCGTATTTAGCGTATCTCGCGATCCAAGACTTGTCCACCGATGTGTCATCCAGCACGTTGTCGTTGTCTTTTTTCGCTTTCACTCTCGTCATGCTGTCGTCGGGTGTCTCGATGACTCGCTCTGGCGCAGGTGCGGTGCCGGCTTGCGCCGCTGTCGCCTCCACTGAGCCATCCGCGCCGAGTTTGTACTCCGATCTCTCCACCGTTTGGAATTTCCGAGGCAATCGAACGTTCAGAACGTGTAAACACAACCAATCCAAAACGTCCGACTCGGCGAAAGCTCCCGAAGATAGTTCGCCGACGGCTCTCAACGCATCTTCGACGTCGCTCACTCTGAACCCTTGGTGAAGAAGAGAGTCGTACATCTTCCGCACCGTTGACGTGGACACCTTTGCGCCACCACCGGACGATCCGGAAACGCGCACGTTCGATGTTTGCAGCAGCGCCCGCACGAACGCCTCCGAACGCGCGCTCAGACGAACTCTTGCTGACTCATCCGAGGTTGTCTGTTGGACACCGACTGTTGACATCTCGCGCGCGTGCACGAGCGCCGGTGGCGAGCGTGCTCCTTGGGGTGCCTGTCACTCTTTCAACAGCCGTGGTACTCCCGTCCTTACTGAGTGGAACGGTCGAACGATGGCGTGTACGTCCCGCAAACGCGCTAAGGTGTGAAGTTGTGAGTTGGTTACGTCGGTGCAGCGTTTTAGGTGTTAAAAATTTTAGACTACTTTATGTTGGTGCGGAACGATGAAGATGCTCTATCTCTTACCCGAGAGCGCATTGTTCAAAAGCATACGCGCAGATTCCATGCACGATTCGTCGCCGCGCACGCGAAGCAACGCGTTACCAGATCCCGCCTTTGTTTCATCGATGGAAACCATGGCTTTGCTGCGATCCTGAACTCCCTTGATCGTCGCACCTTTTTGACCGATGAGCTTGCCGACGATGATCTTTGGAATTTCCAACTCCACGCAAGGACCCTTTGCACCTCTGGGAAGCGCTGGCACTCTGGACGAGACGAATTGGCCTCCCTTGTATTCCCAGCCGTACACGCCTTCTCCAGTCAACTTTACACCTTTGACGCGGCCAGCCAGTTCGGCGGCAGCCTTGGCCTCAGCGTCCTTCTTTGCCTCTTCCGCGGCTTGTTTCTCTAACTCTATAGCCAAAAGACGGTCGGCCTCAGCCTTTTCAGCGGCGGCTTTCTGTTCATCAGTCATGGCGTAGAGAAATCCCGCAGGCTTCTTGCCCGCAGCCTTTTTCCTGCGCTGAAGCAATGCCATTTCATCGTCGCTGTCGATATCGCTATCCCCATCGCTGTCGATATCATCATCTCCCATGGTCTTCGCCGCCTGAAGACGGGCAGCCGCGGCGGCATCAGCCGCTTTACGCTTTTGCTCGGCTTCGCGGGCAGCGTTCGCCTGGCGTTCCTCGGCGAGTTTCCTTTTGAACTTCTCACGTTCCTTCTTATTCATCTTCGCCATGCGAGCCTCGAGCTCTTCCTCGGTTTCAGACTGCTCATCGACATCATCTGCCACTTCGGGAGCAGCTTTGCCAGGAGCTGCCGCCGCAGGCTTGGATGGCTCCGGCGCCGGTTCGTCGTCATCGTTGGCGGCGGCGCTTTCATCTTCCGATTCCGCTTTTTTCGCAGCCTTCTTCTTCTTCTTTCCAGCGCTCTTTTTGCCGCTTTTGCGAAGGTACGTCAAAAGCTCCTTGACAAAGTTTGCACTCTTACCCATCATCTTTTTAACCTTCGGGTCAGCGATCGGGTTGCCATCCAATTCAATCTCACGAACCTTTTTCTCCTTCAATTCGCCCCACTCGCCTGGAAGATCCTCAATCTTGTTAGACTTCAAGAAAATTTCGGTGAGAAGCGTGCACTGGTGAATATCAGCAGGCGCATCGGTGATTTTATTCATGCGCGCGGAGAGAGTCACCAAACGCTCCTTGGCTTCAATGGTGAAATCGTCCAGCGTCGTGAGTTGGTTGTTATCGGCAACCAACGTGACGAGGTTGTTTGCATTCTCAAGCGGGGCGAGCGACTTGATCTTGTTGCGGGACACGCGCAGAATTTCCAAGTTTTTGCACTGCGCCAAGCTCGACGGGAGAGACGCCAACGCGTTGTCTTCCGCTTCGAGAACCTTCAAGTTTTTTAGCTTGCCGATGGAATCTGGCAACTCGGTCAACCCGTTACCGCTAATAATGAGCGTCAAAAGTCCAGAAAGTCGACTAATGTCGGGTGATAGCTTGACGAGCGTCGGTCCCAGTCGAAGCTTCAGGTTATTGACGCTGTTGACGTAGAAGAGCGCCGGATCAACCTCCGTATCGCCCTTGGAACGTTCAATGGCGAGCTCCTTTGCACTACTCTCCATCGCCTTCACCGTCTCGGGCCATCTCGGTTCCGGCGGTTTACCCGCTGGCACATCCTCTTCTTTTGCGTCATCATTCTGAGACTTACCCTTACCCCCCTTGCTCCCCTTGTCTCCTCGTCTTTCCAACGCCTCGAGCTCCTTCTTCTTTCTCTTGCTTCTCTGCGTCGACGTCTCGCCCTCAAACGCCGCGTCCTCCTCTTCCTCCTCCTCTTCCTCCTCCTCGCTCGAATCCCCACCTCGATCAATCTTACGCGCCAACGCATCGTGTCCATTTTTCCTCGCGTAATCCGCCGCCGTGCGTCCTTTCGCGCACTTCATCTTAAAATTCGCCCCGGCGTACAACAACTCGTCGCACGACTCCTCGTATCCTCGCTCCGCCGCCATCATCAACGCCGTCCGTTCATCCCCGCATCCATCCACGAAATCGATCGGCTCCTTAATCCGGCTCCGTCGGCAGTTATCCAACAGCATTTGCAAAGCCTTGTGTTTGTTCCCCATGGCGGTGATCATGATTGCGGTGTACCCATCGTCGTCGCGCGTGCCTGGGTTTTGTCCACCGGCGCCGAGTCCCCAGCGGACGGTGTCGAGCTTGGCGTTTTTACACGCCGTTAAGAATTGGTCGCGTTTGGACGCCATCTCGATGTTCTCCTTCGTTCGTTCGTTCGCACGCGTCCGTCCTTCCGTTCTTCCGTCCGTCGGTGTGTGACGACGCGTTTTCACTCACTCATTCATTTGTTCTTTCCTTCTTCAGCGGCAGAGGTGGGAGGAGTTATTACGACGACGCGTTTTCAATCAATCGTTCATTCTTTCTTTCTTCAGCGGCAGCGGCAGAGGTGGATTTATTACAACAACAAAGCAAAATTGCCCGCGCGATGGCGGCTCTCATGGATACACTAGCGATGAGCGTAGCCTTGACGCGGTGTGTGCGTCCGTCACAGACCGACGGACGTACATCAACGTGTAGTGCGCGATTTTGGTTTTAACGCGGAGCCGCGCCACCGGTTTCTGAAGAAGCCGGCGGCGGCGGCGTCGGCGGCGGCGCGCCGTCCTCGATGGATCGGGGTTCGTCGGCGTCGCCCATCGATCCGACGACGGTGCTCAAAAGAATGAGCGCCGCGCCGGCCGTGGCGGATGTGGAGAGGGTTTCGCCGAGTAATAAGTAGGCGAATATCGCACCCCATACCGGTTCCGTGGAGTACATGAGCGTCGCCTCTTGCGACGCCAACAAGGTGAGGGCGACGGTTTCGAGGTAGACGCACCCGGCGGTAGTGACAGCGCCGACAAAGAAAACCTCAAACCAAGGAACTTCGGTCCAGCTCTGCACACCCAAGATGGCGCTCACGTCGCAATCGCACTGAATGTAATCTCGCACGAGTAACGCCATGAACACGGTGACGACGGTGAGCATTTGTAAGCACACCAATCCCATGGATTCTTTGTGTCGAAGCGTGACGCCGTTGAAGATGCAATCCGTGCGGAAAATGTGAATGCCAAACACCAACGCGGAACCGAGGGTGAAGAGATCGCCACGGAGCGTGTCGTCCATCCCCGGGGACGTCAACGCTTCGGTGATCTCCGTCGTGGACACCGACACTGCGTCGGTGAATCCCGGAACACCGATGACGTTTTCCATCAGCGCCAAACCGGCGACGGCGATCGCCGTGGCGCTCCAAACTTTTGGTTGCACCGTGCGACCGGCGAGACCGGCGATGATGGGCACGGCGATGATGGTGAAGGAACTGATGAAACTCGCCCGAGCCGCATCCGTGGACTCAACGCCGAGGTTTTGAAGGTAGTACCCGAGCGAAACCCACAAACCGAGTTCAAACCCACCCCGTATAATTCTATCATCCTTGATCGCGTTTTTCAAAAACGGCGCAAAGACGAGCGATCCGACGACGAATCGCAACGCCGCGAATAAATCCGTAGACATTTCTTGTTGCGCCACTTTAATCAAGGTGATGTTCGCCCCGAACCCAGCCATGATGAGACCAAAGAGCACTAAACCTCTCGTTCGTTTGCTCACCCCTCGATTCACCGAGCTCCAACTCTCCCAGAGCACCTCTCTCGTCGTTCTCTGTCTCGCCCGGCACTCGGCGTCGTTTACGTCGCACTCTTCGACGAAATCATCCAAAAAAGTACCGGATATCGCCGTATCCCTCGCGGCGCCGAGCGTGAACGACGCCGACGACGCCGACGTTTTCGCGGCGGTCTCATCGGTATCGACGAGCGTCACCACCGCCAACGCCGCCGACGCGTCCATCCCGTCGTCCAACGCGTCCAACGACTTTCGAACCGACCCCCCCGGCGTCGCGGCAAACTGCCCACCCGTCGCCCGCGTCGTCGTCGTCGTCGTCGTCGTCCCCCCGCTCCACCGCGTTCGCGCGCGTAGCGCGTCCTCAGTTCCCCGTACCGACGGCGGTTCCATCAACGCCCGTCCCTTTTCGCTCCGAACCGACCGTCGTCCCGGTTCGGATTCCCACGAGTGATCCCGTCGTCGGCTGCGTCGTCGGCTGCGTCGTTCACTCCCGTAATCGCCCTCCCTCGCCCTCGGTCGCGTTCGTTCCGCCCGTCGTCTCGACGGCGATCGGTCCCTCGTTCTTCTTCTCGTCCCATCTTCCGGTGGGTTCGACGACGACGATCCGGACGACGACGAAGACGAAGACGATGCGGACGCGGACGCAATCGAGATCGTAATCTTCGATCGGCGGCGCCGATGCGATTCGAAAAAGCGCACCACTCTGGTTGACGATCTCGACGACGATGACGAC
>Ga0255777_10001634_pt1 | contig 20935 bp, 14 predicted proteins | sample 101ome_15_FD_179975 | JGI IMG/M metagenome (GOLD analysis project Ga0255777, IMG submission 179975) | Coastal salt marsh microbial communities from the Groves Creek Marsh, Skidaway Island, Georgia - 101402AT metaG (version 2) | ecosystem: Environmental > Aquatic > Marine > Intertidal zone >... | reverse complement strand
TTTACCGCTATCTGTTGTATGTACGCTATACTTTAATGTTGGTGTTGCTGCTGATAATTCCAACTTACCACCTAATAAATTACCAGTAGCATCTTGTCCATGTGTATAAATTACTTTATTATTATTATCCCATTGACCTAAATATACCCATACTCCATACGCATATCGCGTGCTTGAATGACTGGCAACATCAATATTAATCGCATTATCAATTTTAACAAAATCTTTCAACTCTGTTGATGTATCAAACATATAGACGTATAACAAATATAGAATGACAATAAAAAGAACACCAATAATAACTAAAGAATAGTTCATGACTATATATTATATATTTACTTTATAATATATTTTTACAATATTGATAACGATAACTTATGTATATACATCTCGCAAAGTCATATATGGATTATAGCACAGGCGGATTCATAACACTATATACGTTATACATTTGGGATATCTGACGCCTAGATAAATTTGTTGTATAATATTGAATATTGCATATTGCTCCTGATATTCCGTACTCATCTCCAATATGAATAATATCATAATCACTAAATGTAGGAATTTTTTCCAATTTCTTGGTTACTGTAAGTATCCCATCAACAAATACATCTACATCCGAGCCATTATAGTTAAATACAATATTCACCCACTTTTGAATAGGTGCTTTCAATTCAACAAATTCTAAATCACCATTGGAATTTGGAATATTTGATAAATATGCCTTATATACGTAAGAAGGATCCTTATCTTTTAATATAACACTTGAGTCATTTACATCATTGTTAACAATGTTATATTTGAACTTCAATTCTGGTTTTCCTTCAAAGCTAAATAGTGTTTTTTCAAAATCTTCACTTACTAAAGATTCTGGATTTACAAATACCCACAATGAAATGGCATAATTGTTACTAATTCCTTTATTGTCTTTTAAATCAGAATTAATGTATAATGCTTCACGTTTCAAGTCCTCCATATTTTGTATGGTTCTCTGTTTATTAATGTAATCCGGTTCGCGTAATAAAACTATATTATTACTGCTATTGTAAATCGCATCAATGATATCAGGATAGTATATAATCAATAGAATGACTGCCAATTCAATAAGGAATAATATATATACATCATTTGTAGTAGCTCCGAATTCTTTAAGTATAAACGCTACAAAATCGCGCATCATACAAGGAATGTAAAATATAAAGGTTGCTAAAAATCCGAGTGTTCCGTCGAGAGAACGTAAATAATTACCAAATACGCGACTAATAATTGCTAAAAATCCGATAATTGCAACGGCAAGTAATATATAAAAAATATATTGTCCCATTTCAAGTTGATAAGTAGTTATATCAATATACGAATAAGCCATCATAATAATATACACACTAATAACCGCATAAATAATTAACATTGGTTGTGATGATAAACTATTTGTTAAACTACTGACTTTTGAGAGCCCAAAAAGAATAGGTACAACGATAATAAGGAATGTAAATATTCCTTTGCGATTATCGTATAAAATATTTGAATTATCATTAAATACATATAATAATATTGCCATTACAATAAATCCAATCAGTATGGTTGTTTTTTGAAGTATGCTATTCTTGAAACCTGTATCTTGTTGCATGAGCTTACTAAGTTCAGTTATTTTATTTATTACTGCTTCATATATATTTTTTATCATTCCTTTATCGTCCATATAGTATATATTACACGTATATATATATTACATATTTTCCATTGCTGTTTTTTCTCCGTGGCATTCTCTACATAGTGCTACTAAATTATCAACGTGATTAGAACCACCATATTCTAAACGGGTTTTATGATCAACTTCAAACCAGGCTGATAATTGCTGTTTGCAATTTCCACATTTCCAATTTTGATTGGAAGCAACGTATTTCTTCTTTGTTTCGCTTACTGATCGTTTGGTGCCTTTTTTTCCAGAATTCATTAATACGTGTTTTGATGCTTCTTCTCTTGTACTTCCACCATCCTGATACTGTGAAGAAGTGAAATTCAAAAATGGACTAATTACATTTGATGTATCTTTGTCAATTGGCATATACTTCAAATATTCATTGGTAGATTTTACAATCTGAGAGGCTTTTGTAGGATCTTTCTTTATCAACCAATATAACATGTATGAACCCAATGCCACACCCGCCATTTGATAGTATTTTTTCATAGATAATAATAGTTTCAAGTATTTTCCATCTGTATAAATATTATAAATTACTAATGATGTAATAAGTAGAAAATATAATTCAATCCTCATTTATATATTCTATGTATATTATTATGATTATCAACACTGATGTTTTATTCAAATAAAGTACATATAAATGATTACTAATAAAATGATTATATACACCAAGTAAATATAGTTTTTTTTCAAGTTTAATACTTTCATTAGTTGTTCTCCTCTTGATTCAAATAAGAGTAAATATTTCATATACGCATCTTTACGGGTAAGTTGTTCTTTTCCAATAATTTCATTTACCTTATTATGAATAAAATGAACCCATTTTTGAAATTCAATGCTACTATCTAAATACGGCGATACTGGATATTTATCCAATAGAATCATAAATGTTTTGCGCGATGTACTATCGGGAATGAAGACAGGAAAATTCATAATTAGGTCATAATATTTGCGCTTTAATACCTTATTAGGTTTGTTCGGGTAATTATATGATATTGTATGTAGAAAAAACCAATAATGGGGACCCCATACTTCGGGATTATTAATGGACGACATATATTGTATAACTATATTCAAATATTATGTAGAATACATAAAGGTTTCATTATATTTTATATTAGAATGGATAATTATTGTAATAATTGTGGTAAACAAGGACATTTATATCATCAATGCAAACTACCTATTACAAGTAATGGGATAATAGCATTTCGCAAAAATAATGATGAACAATTAGAGTATTTAATGATTTGCCGTAAAGATAGTTTAGGATATATTGATTTAATTCGCGGGAAATATGATGTATATAATCACGAGTATATAGTATCTATGATTGACCAAATGTCTATAATGGAAAAAGTGAATATACTAAAATATGATTTTAATGAGTTATGGAATAAAGTATGGGATGCATCTCAGAACGCAAGAAAATACAGAAATGAATATAATGTTTCTATTGACAAGTTCAATAAATTAAAATCAGGTTATATCGATGCTTATACGAATGAAGTGATTTCATTTGCTACATTAATTAAAAAATCAAAAACAAGATGGATTCAACCTGAATGGGGATTCCCTAAAGGCCGTAGAAACTTTCAGGAAAATGACTATAATTGTGCTATTAGGGAATTTTGTGAAGAAACAGGATATAAGGAAGAACTTATTCATAATATTGAAAATATAACACCATCAGAAGAAATTTTTACTGGTTCAAATTATAAATCATACAAGCACAAGTATTTTTTGGCATACATTGACTATGATATTAGTAATCAGACATATAATCATCAAACAAGCGAAGTTAGTCAAGTAAAATGGCTTAAGTATGATGATTGTTTAGAGCATATTCGGGAGTATAATTTAGAAAAGAAAAAGATATTAACAAACATCAATACGATATTAAAAACATATCGATTATTTGAAATGTAAAATCTCTATTAGTATTATATATTATATAATGAATAATACTAATAATGAAGATCCGAATAACATGGAACAAAGAGAACAAAAATGTAAAGATATGAATAAAGATTTCAATCCCAAGTCAAAACGGTGTGTAAATAAATGTAAGCCGAATCAGGTTCGCGACGAAGAAACATATAAATGTAAAAATAAGAAAAAAATAAATCAAACTGTTGTAGAAACATCATCTATTGTCAATCCTGTGCAAATTGACGCAAATGCTGAGAACCCATTAATATCAGCAGTTACTAATTTTCTATCTCCAACCATTGTTACGGAAAAAAAACGTGAGCGATCCAAGAAAAATAAAACAAAAAAAAATGTGAAAAAAATGTCGCCAAATACTGTAGCACAAAGCGAGATTGAAAAATATAAACAGCGAATTTTAAGCAAATTTAATCCAAATGAAGACATAGATGTAAATAAAAAACGTGGTTCTTCAAATTCATTGATGTTTATTATCTATGAAAAAGAAAAACAAGAAGGAATTAAATATACTATTGATGATTATATCTACAATTTGGAAAACAAGCTTACTAAAGAAGAATATGCCAAAGTAAATAGTTCAGACATTAAAGACATTTATAGGATATTAAAGCGTTTAGTACCTATCAAAGTACCCAGCGATTTTTACCAACGCCAAAAAAGTGTTCATATAGATACTATATTTTCAATGCAAGATAAATATAGAATTTCGCAACAACAATCCAATGAACCCAAGGAAGACGATGAACCCAAGGAAGACAATGAACCCAAGGAAGACGATGAACCCAAGGAAGACGATGAACCCAAGGAAGACGATGAACCCAAGGAAGACGATGAACCCAAGGAAGACAATGAACCCAAGGAAGACAATGAACCCAAGGAAGATGTGAAAAAAATGTCTCCAAATACAGTAATACAGAGTGAAATTGAAAATTATAAACAACGAATTTTAAGCAAATTTGAACCAAATGAAGACGTAGGTGTAAATAAAAAACGCGGTTCTTCAAATTCATTGATGTTTATTATCCATGAAAAAGAAAAATATGAAGGAATTAAATATACTATTGATGATTATATCTACAATTTGGAAAACAAGCTTACTAAAGAAGAATATGCCAAAGTAAATAGTTCAGACATTAAAGACATTTATAGGATATTAAAGCGCTTAGTACCTACTAAAGTTCCAAGTGATTTTTACCAACGTCAAAAGAGTGTCCATATAGATACTATATTTTCAATGCAAGATAAATATAGAACTTTGCAGAAAGAATCGGAAGAACCCACAGAACAAAAACCAGAAGAATCCAATGAACAAAAACCAGAAGAATCCAAGGAACAAAAACCAGAAGAATCTAAGGAACAAAAACCAGAAGAACCCAAAGAAGATTTACCTACATCTAAAAATCTTTCTATTCAAAACCAATTCAGTAGTTTTAATCCAGTAAAACAAAATAAAGCAATGAAAAAGCAAAATCATTTATTTGATATATCACATAAACTTAGTCCTATTTTCACTACCATTGATAAAGAAGACGCTGATATTAAAAATGAATACAGTAAACACGAAGTAACCAATAATAAAAATGAATTATTAATAAAGATAGAAAAGGACGAGTATAATGATAATTTAGAGCACGACGAAAATAAGAATAACTATCCAACGTTGAATGACCCAAATTTCAGCAGTAAAATTGCATTATTTAAAGAATTTGCTGACACTAAATACAATGGCGAAATTGGTAGTATTAAGGACCTGGCAAATAAAATGTGTAAAGCAGAATTTGAATTATTGCCACATCAGTTATTTGTCAAAAATTTTTTGTCTGAACATACACCGTATAATGGTTTATTGCTATATCACGGAGTAGGAACAGGTAAAACGTGTAGTGCTATTGGAATAAGCGAAGACATGCGTAAATATATGATGCAAACTTCATTCAAGCACAAAATTATCATTGTAGCATCACCGAATGTTCAAAAGAACTTTTACAATCAATTATTTGATGAAAGTAAATTAGAACTTAATGGCGAACAATGGGACTTACATAGTTGTATTGGACGCTCCCTTATTCAAGAAATAAACCCCAATGATGTAAAAGGCTTAGATAAGTCAAAAGTAATTACCAATATCAAAAACATCATCAAGAAATATTATCACTTTATGGGATACACTGAATTTTCACGTTATATGGCGAAGAAAATAGACGTAAGTCATTTACAAGCGGATAATGATGTAAAAAAGGTTCTTGAAAAGCGCCGCATCAAAGCATTTTTTGACAACCGTTTAATTATTGTAGATGAGGTTCATAATATTCGTATTACTGAAGACAATACAAATAAACAGGCCGCCAAATTACTAATGAAGATTGCAAAACACAGTCATAATATGAAATTGCTACTCCTTTCTGCTACACCATTGTTTAATAGTCATCTTGAAATTATATGGCTAACTAATTTATTGAATATGAATGACAATCGCAGTACTATTACACAATCACAAATATTTGATAGCAATGGTGAATTCATTGAAAAAGATGATACCAATCCAGAAAGTGGATTAGAACTGTTACAACGAAAACTTATTGGGTATATATCATATATTCGTGGCGAGAACCCATATGCGTTCCCTTTTCGCATTTATCCCAATGAATTTGACCCAGAAAATAATATTATCGATAAAATACCCAAAAAGCAATTCAATGGTATAGAAATCAAAACACCTATGGAACATATTCCCATTTATAATACAAATATGGGAAGCTTTCAGTTGAAGCATTATAAAGACCTCATTCAAAGTCTTCCTGAACAAACTAAAAATATGTTTGTCAAGAAAAAGTTTGATGAAATAGAGAACATTGGGTATTCATTATTACAGAAACCAATTGATGCTACTACTATTATGTATCCGTCACCGTCTAAAAGCGAAGAATTTCCATACAATATTGGCAAATCAGGATTCAACGCATTAATGAATTACACTACAGATAATTCTGTTCCAATTAAATATGATTATGAGTACAAACCCGAAACATTATCTAATCACGGCCGCATCTTTTCTCAAGAAAATATTTCAAAATACAGTGGTAAATTCGCATCCATTTCATCAGCAATCAAAAAATCAACAGGTGTTATATTGGTTTATTCCCAACATATTGAAGGCACAATTATACCATTTGCATTAATGTTAGAAGAAATGGGGTTTTCACGTTTTTCCGCAAATTCAAAAATGAATAAAAACCTCTTTAAAGAAAAGGTTCGGGAACCTATAGACTACAAGAATATGAAACCAATGATAAAATCTCAACCATTTTCACCCGCTAATTACTGCATCATTAGTGGTGATAAACATTTCTCACCAAATAATGAGGAAGATTTAAAAGTGATTACACATATTGATAACAAGGATGGAGAACGCGTCAAGGTTGTTATTATATCCAAAGCAGTAGCAGAAGGTGTGGATTTCAAATATATTCGTCAAGTCCATATTATTGAACCATGGTACAATATGAATAGACCCGAACAAATTATAGGACGTGGTGTTCGTAATCGCAGCCATTGTGCATTGGAGTTTGAAGATAGAAATGTAGAAATATATTTATACACATCACAAGACAAGTCTCTTGATCACGAAACTCCCGATGTATATATGTATAGAAATGCCGAATACAAGGCAAAGAAAATAGGAAATATTACACGTATATTGAAATCCATTTCAGTAGATTGTAAATTGAATATTCAACAAACCAATTTTACGATTGAGAACATAAACCGAATAATTGAAAACAAAGATTTATCCATTCGTCTATCAAGTGGTAAAACGTTGTCATCCTATAAGATTGGCGATAAACCATTTACAGAGTTATGTGATTACAAGGATAATTGTGAATATACGTGCTTTGCAACACGTGATTATGGTAAAAAAATTAATTATTCAAATTACAAAAAGTATTTCGCAAATACAAATTATTCAATGATTTCCAGTCGTATAAAAGGACTGTTCTATAAAAATTTCGTATATTCACAAGAACAATTGATAAATGAAATTAATATTCAACAAGAATACCCAAGAGAACAAATATTCTATGTTCTCTACAATATGGTGGATAATCGCAGTGATATTGTGATTGATAAATACGAACGTGAAGGTTATATTATAAACAAAGGTGATTATTACGCTTTTCAACCCAAAGATATTGGTAGCGATAATATATCAGTCTATGAACGTAGTCGCCCTGTTGATTATAAACACGACCATATAGTATTAGATAAAGATATGCTATTGATTGATAAGAAAGCATCCCCACAAAGTGAAGAATTAATAGATAATGACTATAATGCAATCATTACGCAAATGGAAAACATAAACCTTATGATTGATACAAACAAAAAAGAAACATTTACAAGTAAAGATCATTGGACACTACATGTCACAAGTAAAAAGTTTAGAAATTTGTTGTTTAATGGAATCAATATGGAAAAGGAAAAATACATTATTTATTTGAATTTCAAATTACTGGATGAACTTAAATTAAGTGAAAAAATAACACTTTTCAATGTAGTCTATTTCAAAAAAAATAGAACAGACTACAAAGAAGAAATTATACATACATATTTCAATAAAAAGATTGTTGAACATTCAAAGAAGAAATATTTGATATTGGTAGAGAACAATAAACATAAGATATTTGTTATTGGTAAAGAGGATACAAAAGAAGGTTCCCTACTTGATTATGAAAATCTAAAAATACCATTGGAAGAAAAATTCCTACAGAGTAGAAATGATTTATGGCCTATATCTGGATTTATAGTTAATACAAAAGACAATGTGCGAATGAAAATTAAAAGAAAATTAAACAATAAAGGGCCAGGTATATACTGTGATACAATAAATTACAATGATTATATTGCACGTATAAAGTGTGTAATTGACGGAAACACGTGTATGGAACCTTTACGCGAATCAGACAATAGGTTTCATAGCATTTTTAAACATTATTTGTTTTCGTCAGACGCTGCAAGCAGTTCCAATCGTAATAAAAAGGTGGATAGAAAAATGCTTTGTCTTTTTATGGAATTCTTATTACGTTATTTAGACGATATAAAGTTCAGAAATAAACGATACTTTTTTGACATTGAAGAAACAGTCATTGGACAAATATCCGAAATATAATAAAAAAATTGAATTATCATATACATAATAATATAAATATTATTATATAATTAGATTAACCATGAAGGACAATGAACAACTTTACAGTATATTTATTCAATCAATGTTAGAAAGAAAAGTGTATTTACATATCAATGAAGTAGGTAAAACTGTAAAGCAAAATCTTGAAAAAAAATTGGTATTTGATTTGGAAGATAAATGCATAAATGAAGGAATGGTTAAAAAAGGTTCCATTAAAATTGTGAATTACAGTCCTGGAAATGTAATGGGCGAAAAAATATGTTTCCATTGTGTATTTGAATGTTTTATATGTAATCCTGTCGAAGGTATGCTTGTAGAATGTAATGTAAAAACAATTACAAAGGCAGGTGTTCATTGTGAATATAGTGACGACGATAATAGCGATTTTGTACCTCTTCATATCTTCATTGCGCGTGACCATCATTTCAATAATTCAAAATATACAGATTTGAAAGAAAATGATAAATTGAAGTGTAAGATTGTAGGAAGTCGGTTTGAGTTGAATGACCCATATATTACATCTATAGCAACAATGTATAATGGATAAAAAGGTATAAAAGCAAATTATTGATATTTTTTATAATGGAAGAAATAAAGGGACTTATTGATAAATGTTCTAAGCAACAGCATATTGATATTTATAAAATTTTTAAAAAACATAATGTACCGATTAGTGAAAATAAAAACGGTTCATTCATTAATTTGTCATTGATAAATGACGATGTTATTATTGCTGAATTGAATAACTATTTAAAACACTTGAGAACACAGGAAAATGAACTCAAAGAAAAGGAAGACATAAAACAAGATTACCACAATACATACTTTTAGAGTAAATATTATATTACATTGGTATAAAGAATAACCCCAGTATATATATAAGATATAATGCTTTACAATCAGGTAGAATTAATCGTAAGCCACATCTATCAAGACAAAATTAGTAATAGTTTTGATATTACTAATTTACACGATTATTTTTTCACACATGACGTGAAAAGAAAATTTGACGCATTATCACACAATGTGAAAACAATGGATATTAAGCGACATACCCATGACAAAGTAAAGCGAGAACTACATACGACCGATATTTATAAAAATACAATGACATCACACCAGACGGAAACGCACACATCACATTCAAATCAAGTGAAATATAAAATAAATCAACGTGATACTTTATTCTGGTGTTTATATATTTTGGAACACGGGTATTTAGAGTATATGAAAATCCAAATTAACTACGGTAATGTATATATTAGTGAAAAGAGAAATGTATATAATAATATGCATACTAAACGTGATTTAGTAAAGAACAGTAACATCAAAATCACAAATATTTCATTTCAGGAAATCATGAGCGATTTGATTGGATATTCAAAGAACAATATCAATTATAATATGGTATATGCGTTTATTGCCCATTACAAATATAATATCATTCTTTTGAATAAAGAGAAAAAATCGTTTTTTCACTTTAAAAATAGCGTTACAGAAAACGCAACTCATTTGATTGAACTAAAAAAAGGCAAATATTTTAATATTTCGGTGGAAAATATGAATGATAATGATATTAACGACATTTACACAGCATATACTGAACTGCATCATTTTGATAAAGCAATGAAAAGTATGTCGTCATATAAAATGGAACAACTGCGAGAACTGGCAAGTCGTCTAAATATTGACACCACACTGAAAAAACAAGACCTCTACAATGAGATATATAAAAGTATTTCGTGGTAATAGGTTGAACTATTTCAACTTTTACAATTCTAAAAATTGAAATCATATAAAATATATGTAATAATACTATATATGACCTCTAATACATCATCTACTATGAATCTCGAACAACTTGTGGATAGATATTTAGAAAGCAAACCACTATTATCTACAAACAAGGTCAATGAGTTTGAAATTCGTTTCGGAACAAATCCGCGTGTTGGAAAACCAATCAATCGCATTGATTATGAGAATGTAATTAAATATATAATGTCGTGTGGGTTTGAAACAGCAAATAAAGATGGTAATAATATGTTGCGTATGACAAATGAATTTATTGACAAACGAAGTGGAACGACGCGTATGTCTAATATCCGCGTGGAATTAATGGGCGATGACGTTATCAAAGAATATTGTCTCCATAATAGTCTTCAGAAAATTATTGATATGCCTTCCAATAATGGCGATAAAATTAAATTCACACAAAAGATGTACGCAAACGATAGTAAAGGAGAGCGTCTTGTCCCAGTTGATGTTGAACAATACAATCTTCGCGCTTCATATCAGACGGAACAAGATTTCAATATGTATTCCAATATAGCAAAGAATATTATCCAAAATTGGAATGACTCAAAGAAAGTGTATCGTCTAATAAATCGTGTTCGTTTCAACCACAAAAAATATCCAATTTATATTGATGTAAGCATTGTGAAATCGTCGTCTAAGAAAAACAAAGCATATGTTCCTCAATATACCATCCAAGAATCCAATGTGTTTAATAATATTGAAAACTATGAAATAGAAATGGAGGTTAATAACAACGATGTTGGAACCGGGTCAGACTATGACACTTCAGCCAAATTAACATCATCTATTAAAAAAGTTATTCGTATTATTATGTCGGGAATACAAAATACCAAGTATCCAATCACATATGACGAACAAAAAGAAATATTAAACGATTATTTAACAATGATACACGGTAATGCTATTCCAAAATATGTGGCACCCAAACATTTTATTGGCCCATCGTCATATACGCTTCAAGTGGAAAATGTAGTGAATGAAAACGATAGCAATATTCCAAATATCAACAACAACTATTGTGTTACAGACAAGGCAGACGGTGAGCGACGATTACTTTATATTTCATCAATAGGTAAGATTTATATGATTAATACAAATATGCAAGTCATATTTACAGGAACAAAAACAACCACTGAAGACGTATTTGGTAGTCTTATTGATGGCGAATATATCAAATATGATAAAAACAATACGTATATTAACTTGTATGCGTGTTTTGATGTATATTATATAAAGGGTAAGGACATTCGTAGTTTGCCATTTATACATAAACAAGATGGTAATACGATTGACCGTCTATCTAAATTACAAGAAATTGTGAATAATATCAAACATACTCCAGTTATCAATACACTGGACACACAATTGCGTATTAATATTAAAGAATTCTATACTTCCACAGAAGATATTAGCATATTCTCCTGTTGCAGTCAAATATTATCAAATATAGAAGATGGCACGTTTGAATACAACACAGACGGAATCATATTTACACCCAATATGATTGGTGTGGGTATCAATGAAACAAACGATAAGGTTTCAAATTTCAAGGTTTCGTGGATTCATTCATTTAAATGGAAACCGCCACAATACAATACGATTGATTTCCTTGTATCCGTCAAAAAAGACAATAGTAATCAAGATGAAATACATCATATATACCAAGATGGCTCTAATCTTCAAGCTCCGACATTTACAAACAAATACAAAACCCTTGTTTTGCGATGTGGGTATGACCAATCAAAACACGGTTATCTCAATCCGTGTGAAGATATATACCAAGACAATATGAAAACAAGTAAAGATAAGGACGATGATTCTAACTACAAACCTGTTCCATTTGTTCCTACTGATCCATACGACGAAACAGCATACTTATGTAATGTGATGCTGAAAAACAATGTGATGATGACAGAAGAGGGAGAACCATTTGATGAAAATATGATTGTTGAGTTTCAGTACGTGTTGAATAACAAGAAGGGTTGGAACTGGGTTCCATTGCGTGTTCGTTACGATAAGACCAATGAATTACAAAACGGAATGAAAAATTATGGCAATGCATATCACGTAGCAAATAATAATTGGAGGTCTATACATTATCCAATCACTTCACAGATGTTACGTTCAGGTGAAGGATTTCCGAGTTATTATCAACAAGCAGATATTTACTATAATCGCAAAACTGGGCAGTCATATACACGCGGTCTAAGAGATTTCCACAATTTATATGTTAAAAATAATTTGATTAGCAGTGTTCTTAAACCAGGTAATACTTTGATTGATTATTCTGTAGGTAAAGCTGGGGATATGTCAAAATGGATGAAAACCAAACCCAGTTTTGTATTTGGTATTGATATTTCAAGAGATAATATACATAATAAGATTGATGGAGCGTGTGCGCGCTATATTAACAAATACAAGGAAACTAACAGAATATTTGATGCATTATTTGTTGTGGGTGATTCAACACGGAACATTAAAAATGGAGCTGCGTTTTCCAATGAAAAGGACAAAAATGTGTCAAACGCAGTATTTGGAATATCACCAAAGGAAAAACTATTACTTGGTAAAGGCGTGAATAAGAGTTATGGTAAAGGTTCTAACGGGTTTGATGTTGGTTCTTGTCAATTTGCTCTTCATTATATGTTTGAAAATCGCAATACTTTACACAATTTTATGAATAACTTGTCTGAAACTATTCGTGTAGATGGACATTTCATTGCAACGTGCTATGATGGACATAGTGTGTTCAATATGTTAAATGCCAGACAAAAAGGAGAGGGTATAATGTTTCACGAACAGAATAACAAAATTTTTGAAATTATAAAACAATATGATGAAACTGGTTTCCCTGATGATGAAAACTCGCTTGGTTACAGTATTAACGTCTATCAAGAAACAATCAATAAATACTTTGTAGAATATCTTGTCAATTATGACTACCTTGTTCGTGTAATGGAAGATTATGGATTTATTCCAGTAACAGATGATGAAGCAAAGCAAATGAATATGCCCAATTCGTCTGGACTATTTTCAAACTTATACGCAAAATTGGAAAAGGAGAATAAAAATGGATTTTATGGTAAATCACTTCATATGTCTCCTAATGAAAAGAAAATTTCGTTCTTGAATCGCTACATGATTTTCAAAAAGGTTCGCAACGTAGATGGCTCTAAAATTATGAAAATGGCAATGAAAAACTACGAATTTGTAGAGACGGATGATAATCTTAAAGAAGATGTCCAAGAACAAAGCAATCCCGAGAATAGCGAAAAGGAAATTGTGGTTAAAGAACAAACAAAAACTAAGAAAACGGGTAAAAAACGCATAATATAATTCTAACCCTTTTGTACTACTACTATACCTTGTAAATTAATATAAACATTTTTTAATATACCATAATAACGATTATGACATATTATCTTTTACCCAGTTCCCAATTAACATTATTTAATCATATTAATATCAAGTATAGTGAGAATGTTCCGGAAATATATTTGTCGCATTCTTTGTCTCATTATTTGAACACCATCAAGGAAAAAATAACCAATAACGAATTGGAATGGGACAATACCAAGCGATATACCAATCCATATGAATATATTCATTCCATTATCCCAGAGAAAAATAGATGTATATCTAAGTACAAACCACTATCACGTTCATATTTTAAAATGGTGGAAATTGTCAAGTTGTTCAATTTACTTGAAAATTACAATCATCAAAATATAGAAACATTTCATCTTGCTGAAGGACCTGGAGGTTTTATAGAAGCACTTGTAAATATTCGCAAAAACCATAAAGATACATATTATGGAATGACGATTATTGACCATAAACATGATGACAATATTCCATCTTGGAAAAAAAGTCAGGCGTTTTTACGTAACAATCAGAATGTAGTTATTGAAAACGGGGCTGCCAAAAACGGTGATTTATTGGATATACGCAACTTTGTAAGCAATTACAATAAGTATAAACATTCAATGGATATTATTACAGCAGACGGTGGGTTTGATTTTTCAGAGAATTTCAATCATCAGGAAATAAACATTCATCGTTTATTGTTTGCACAAATTTGTCATGCAATTATTATGCAAAATTACAAAGGTAGTTTCGTACTGAAAATATTTGATTGCTTCCGAAATGCAACCATTGATTTATTGTATATTCTATCTTCATTATACGAAAAGGTGTATATTGTGAAACCCCATACAAGTAGATATGGTAACTCCGAAAAATATATTGTATGTAAATACTTCAGGTATAGTAAAACGCAACATCAACCCATTTTGAAGTCCATCTATAATAAATTACATCAAATGATGCAAGCAATGTTAAATAACACAAAAGACTATATCCATCGCTTTATAGATATTGATATTTCTTCCTTCTTCCTTAACAAAATTCAAGAGTATAATGCTATTTTTGGACAGCAACAACTGGAAAATATAGCATATACCCTATCATTATTACGAGATAGAACAACCGATGAAAAAAAACATTCACTGGTACGAAATAATATTATAAAATGTATTCATTGGTGTGAAAAATATAATGTAAGTATAAATACTATACCTGGAATACTGGTAAGATAAATAATATTTTTTCATCTATATAAAGACACTATGTATATATAGTGTATATATACATAGGTATTCACAAGTTATTATGAGCGAAACTCCTAAGCAACATATTTCTCTTGTCGTATGCGGTCACGTAGATGCCGGAAAATCTACAACAACGGGTCATCTTATCTTCAAGCTTGGTGGTATTTCAGAGCGTGAAATGCAGAAGCTTCAAGCAGAGGCAGACCAACAAGGTAAAAGTTCATTTGCGTTTGCCTATTATATGGACAAGGACAAGGCTGAACGTGAGCGCGGTGTAACAATTAATTGTACTACCAAGGAATTTTACACAGAGAGTTACCACTACACGATTGTAGATGCTCCTGGTCACAGAGATTATGTGAAGAATATGATTACCGGTGCTGGATGTGCAGACGTTGCTCTATTGCTTGTCCCTGCTGAAGCAGGTGGTTTTGAGACTGCCATTGCTCGTGGTGACCACGCTTCGGGAGAGGTACAAGGACAAACGCGTCAGCACGCCCGTCTCCTTGGTCTCCTTGGTATTGAAAAACTTATTGTTGGTGTAAATAAGATGGACTCGTGTGATTGGTCGGAACAACGTTTCAACGAAGTCAAGGAAGAAATGACCAAAATGATTCAACAAGCAGGATTCAAACCCAAACAAGTTGCCTTTATCCCATATAGTGGTTTTGCTGGCGAAAACTTGGTACAACCCACGGATAAGATGCCTTGGTTCAAGGGTTGGAAGGCAAACATTTCCAAAGACGAAGTTGTTGAAGGAGTAACCCTTTATGACGCTCTTGAAAAGCTTGTGCGTCCCCCGAAACGTTATCCAGATAAGGATTTGCGCATTCCTATCAATGGTATTTACAAAATCAAGGGTGTAGGTGATGTTATTACTGGTCGCATTGAGCAAGGTACGCTAAACGCAGGGGATGTTGTACGTGTTGCACCTCGTGGTATTGAAAATCTAAAGGTATTTAGTATTGAAATGCACCATAAGAGTTGGCCAAGCGCTTCTCCTGGTGATAATGTAGGTATGAATATGAAAGGTCTTGATAAGATGAATATGCCCAAGGTTGGTGATGTTATTTCACTTCAAAAGGGTACAGTTCTTGAGCCTGTTGAAAGCTTTACTGCTCAAGTAGCTGTACAAGAACATCCTGGTCAGCTGAAACCTGGTTTTTCTCCGTGTGTTCATGTAAGAACAGCCAAGTCTGCGTGTAAGATGACTAAGATTGTATGGAAAATGGGTAAAAAGACGGGCAATGAAAAAATGGAAAATCCCCCTTTCCTTGAACGTGGTGAATCCGCCGAAATTGAATTTGTTCCACAGCAACCACTTTACCTTGAAAAATTTGATGATTGTCCAGGCCTTGGTCGCATTGCGGTAATGGATTCCAATCAACTTGTAATGCTTGGAAAGGTGATGGATGTCAAATACAAGCCTTACAAGAAGTAAATACACAAAAATGTTATTGAACATAACAGCAACAATAGTATCATAAATATAATTCATTATTTTTATGATATAGTAATAATCATTTAGATCATTAGGCCTTCCATTTTATCGCGAGTTTGATAATATTTTACTATCTAATTCATTACGTAATGTCAATAAACGATGATATCTCAAGTTTTTCAGTCCTACAGTGTTTATTCTATCTTGATACATTTTAAAATTATTCACCATAAATTCGGCCACATCCAATATTTTATCAAATTTACTCCAATGGACATATGGAAAAACATCCAAGTTATTCATCAAAATAGATTCATCCGATAAGACGAGCTTATTAGCAAATAATAACCGGTCACAACGTATATGTTCAAATATATTGAAACACTCAAAATGATGGACGTTAATAATGACCTTGCATTTTCGTATTAATGTATCTCGCTCTTTCCCCCATCCCAATATATTTATACTTGACATCTTCCTGTTTTGTAAGTCATTCCATAGTTTCGTTCGTCGGTAGGTTAATGATGAATCCACGGTATCAGATTTTTTTGGCAATGCATTAATTATACCTACATCGTATTCATATTCATTTTCTTTATTATATAACTGTATTTGATCTTGTAAATTGAATTGGTAAGGTAAATAGATAATAGGCTTTTTTATTTCTACACCTTTGTCTTTCGCATATGCTTGAATATAACTAATATTTGCAATACTATAATCTGCTATTTGAACATTTTCCTTTATTAAGTTCAGTATATGGTTCCCGCGTATTTCTTCGGATAACATTTCTACATTCAAATATATACATCTATTCTGTGATAACATATCATCTATTATTTTTTGTTCTATATCATTTGTATGTAACCACATTTGAGTAATTACATAAACGCTTTTTGTTTGTAAATATTTCCCAATTGATAACTCGGATATGTGAATTACATCATCAAATATATTGAGCGAATAGATATAATCTTCTAATACCTTTGGAACACGAGTTTTATCATTTTCTAATGTTACTAAAACATAGTGCGTGTTATTATACATGAATAATAATATATAATAACACAAATATATTTAACTGTTATTTTGTTCAAATTATATTTGCGAAAGTCTTAGGAACACAGCGTGTTATTGTTCCATTAGTGTTGAATTTTGGTGTGCATTTCAATGGGTATCCAATCTTATCTTTAATAGTATATCCATTTGCCGGAACACCATACGCTAATGCATTTGCTACGTTCTTTCCATATGCATTTTGATATGAATATGCTGAATCTGTAATTGAATTGTATTTTAGTCGTTGAATACGAGAACTTGATGATACAGCACCTTGTTGACCATATTGAGGATTGTTTGGCTTATAATAAAGTGGAATATAACGGGATTTAATTTTAGATGTGTTGTCAGAAATAAAAAGAACGTTATTTAAATCTTGAGTTCCGCCACCAATATTAGGGTCAGGATAATTTCCAGCACTAAATCCTGTTGCTGTAACAAGTTCGTTATTAAATATATTTAACCCGGGAACAACAGTTGTTGTTGGTATAGACCATGTTGTAACTGTAACACCAAATTCATCCTTGGGTAACTCATAATCATTTGTAGAAAATAAACTATTATCAAATGGTGTAACAGCCAATTGCATCTTGTTCATTGTATAGTTGTAAAAAAGGCGTATCATTGTATGACGAACATTGCCTACTTTTTCTACAATATAATGTAAATTGCTTATCATTGCGTTTTGTAATACGTCATTCAATTCTGTGTCGTAGTATGTTCCCGCTGGAATTACAACATCGTGATGTACGCCATTTTCACTAGTATCCACCCATTGATATTGGAATGACGTATCTTCCGTAAATGTATATGTTTCACAATGAGAGCAGCTATTTGACGAATATATATTTTGAGAAGCCGCTGGTGTGCCGGGCGTGACAGTTTGGTCACCTTGACGGACATAGTAATATTGATTTTGTTCGTGTGTTCGCGAACGCCCTTCTAAATATTGTTTAGTAGAAGAATAAAAATTACGATTATTCATTCCACTACTACGTACCCGTCTTAAAGCATCCCCGGATTTTGAGAATGGTAATCCGGCTACAGAACAAGGGCTTTCGCATTTGTTTTCATTATAATGAAAATCCACAACTTGCTGAGAACCACTACAATTGGATGCTTGTGAATTTACAATTGTCGCCCCGGGTGTTTCCATCATAGAAACACTGGCATTAATTTTTTCATTGCAATTGTCAACATTTATTTCGCGACGATACAATTTTAATGGACTTGCTTTAAATATATTTGTCGTAGTACCAGTATTTTTCTTCTTCACACTTACAATTTCATTAAATGTTCGTCCCTTCCATGGAATAATAGTTGTAGTCATTATATTATATATTTATACTATATACCTACATAAAAATGGATATATTTAAAAAAATATCATATGAGCAAATGATTTTATTGTCCCTAATTTTATTTTTCATATTCATAATATACGATTTCTTTTACGTATTAGAAGCGAGGAAGTGGATTCCATATATTGACTACATAAACAAACCCAAACATAAACGTCGTTAAAAACAGAATTGTTCAATATTTACGAAAACCATATATAGAATTTATACTATTCTATATATCGAAAATGATTATCACATTGTACATGGATGACATTAATTATGATTATGTCAATTTCTTGGATTCAAAAGAAAATAAAATTACAAGTGGTTTATTTACCAAAATAATTTATTCCAATTCTATATTCACAATGTCCGGTTTATACTTTTATTTTCCCATTGTTACATCTAATGTGAACAACAATTACAATCGTTTATTTATAAATTTCAACATCAACAATGAGTTAAATAATCAAATCATCACTTATTTGTCCGATATTGAAGAAAACGTATTGCGCATATACAATTTTTCAAAAAACAAGGAGTGCAAATTTTTACTCAAAGACCAATTACAATCGGGGTATATTAAAATTCATTCTACAAATGATGTCATTGATAATGGGTCTAAATATATTGTAAAGATTTCAGGAATATGGGAAAATGAAAAAAATATTGGAATTACCTACAAAATTATAACAATTAAAGATACGATTATTTACTAAATCTATTGCTTATATTTATCCAAAATCTTACATGGAATTAGTTCGGTTTGATGTTCAGATAATTTTTTACAGCATTTGTTTATCGTTACTTCGCTCACATTGCATGTTGTACGTACATCCTTTTTGCTTATATTAAGATTACAACATTGACTTACAAAGTAAATGACACCGGATGCAATAGCGTGGGGGATATTATTTGTAATAATATCCATCATTTCAATCTTTTTTATCACAAATTTACATAGCATTACCATCTCGTGATTCATTTTTAACTTACTACAGAAACGGTCAATGAATGACATTGGTGTTATTGTGGATAATGTGGTTTGTAAATCAATATCTTTATCGCGTTCAATATTATTCAATATATTCACCGCCATTGAACATCCATATGTCGCACTTGCTTTGTCTAAAGCAAATATTTCAGCAATTTCGTGTGCGTTGCGAGGACATCCATTGAGACGACATGAAATATAAATGGATGCTGCCTTTATGCCATCGCGATTTAAACCGCGGAACATCTTTTGTTCCGATACATCTTTGTGTATTTTCATTGCACAATCAATAAAGATTTTGGGAATACCTGCGTTATGTGCCATTGTTGTAATAAATTGGAATTCATCATACAAAGCTTTTTCGCGATGAGGCATTGCGTTCCATTGTGTCCATTTTCGAATTTTCTGCATTTCGAAAGATGATTTGCCACTTGTCATTACTTTGCACCCAAATGATGATTCCATTAATAATGGGTTAATCGGATTTCCACACCGTGCTTGGTCTTTTTGCGAGCGGTCATCACTTCCATAAAACGACCATTCTGGTGAAAAGTCCAATACATCTTTGTGTATTATACCACATTCCTTATTTGTACATGTGGGAAAATCGTGGTCCATCACCATTAACTCACTATTACATTTAATACACTTGTCGGTAGAACACGTTTCAGAAGATTGTGTTTTATCAATCATTTCATTCTTATCATTTTCAAAAATAGCCCATAGTTTTTCTTTTTGACTACTATTAATATCCTTCTTTTTTTTCTTTGTTTTATTCAATTTCTGATACGAAGTCATATGTGTACCAACATTTTCCTGATACATAA
>Ga0255777_10001624_pt1 | contig 20976 bp, 22 predicted proteins | sample 101ome_15_FD_179975 | JGI IMG/M metagenome (GOLD analysis project Ga0255777, IMG submission 179975) | Coastal salt marsh microbial communities from the Groves Creek Marsh, Skidaway Island, Georgia - 101402AT metaG (version 2) | ecosystem: Environmental > Aquatic > Marine > Intertidal zone >... | reverse complement strand
ATATGCATTATTCCAACTGGTGTCAGAAATATCACCACGACCCATTAAATATAAACGAAAATCAATTTGCAAACTATATATTCTAGAGATGGATGGAATTCTATCTATTGCAACTATTCAAAGAAGAGTGGCTAGCCTTGGCAATATATTTAACCTGACCAAAAGCAACAACCCAACAAAAGAACCTGTAGTGATTCTAACTTTTAAAAAGTTTCGCAGAAAATTTGTAAAACCTCAAAAGCAGGCAACACCTCTAACTTACAACATATTAACGCAGTTAAAAAAAGTCTGCTCTGACAATATAGCTGGATTTAGAAACAAGTTATTGCTACAATTAGGTTACGAAACCATGCGTCGACGCTCAGAAATATGCCAATTTAAATTTGAAGACTTGCAACATCTTGGTAATCATAAACACGCACTCTTACTGAGACGCTCTAAAACTGATCAATATAATCAAGGGAAAATAATTCCGATATCTGATGAATTGTCTAAGATGATTTTAAACTGGTCATTAACAATTGGTCAGAACAATGGCTACATTCTTAGAAGTTTCAAACGAAATCTATCTACCAATTCATCGCTTACATCTGCATCAATTAACCATATTTTAAAGGACCTTCAAAAACAAGCCGACCTGAATCGAATAGGTGAACTGTCTGGACACTCGTTTAGAGTTGGAGCTGCACTTGATCTATTAGATAAAAACACCCCACTAGAGAAAATTATGCTTAGAGGCGGATGGAAATCAGAAACCAGTGCAATGAGATATCTTCAAAGTTGGAGCGATCAAGACTGGCTTATTGTTGCTAACCATCATAATTAGCTAGAGCCACCTCTGTTAAAACATCACATGTTTTTTGGATTTCTTCCTTTGTTAAGGTTGGATGCACTAAAAACACTAAAGAGGATTCCCCTAGTTTTTTTGCATTAGGCAGTCTTTCTTTAGGTCTAAATCCAGTATTGTCGAATGCTTTTTCTAAGTACACTTCCGAACAAGATCCAGAATAACAGGGGACGCCTTTTTCGTTAATCTCTCCCATTATTTTGTCACGAAGCCCAACATCACCGTTCACAAAAACATAGCACTTATAAGCAGCATGCTCTATATAGTCAGGAATAGTTGGCACTCTTAATACGTTACATTGTTTAGCGGCACTCCAGATGCGATTAGCATTGCTCAGGCGTTTCTTGTGCCAATCTGGCATTCTTTTTAACTGAATTCTGCCAATGGCAGCCTGCATTTCGGTCATGCGCCAGTTGGAACCAAATGACTCGTGCAACCATCTAAATCCCTTGGGGTGCTCTCGCTCATAAACAGCCTCATAACTCTTACCATGATCTTTATATGCCCACATCTTTCGCCATAAAAATTCATCATTAGTGGTTACCATACCGCCTTCACCGCCTGTAGTCATTATCTTGTCTTGACAAAAACTCCAACAACCTATATGTCCAATTGAGCCAACAGACTTGCCTTTGTATTTTGCCCCATGCGCTTGAGCACAATCCTCAATTACATACAAATCATACTCATTGGCAATAGCCATTATTTCATCCATATCACATGGCCAGCCTGCCAAATGCACACAGATGATTGCCTTAGTTTTATCAGTGATAACAGAGCGAACATTTTCGGACGTAATATTCTGAGAGCCTAGATCTACATCAGAAAATATAGGTGTTGCTCCAGAGTTTACAACAGATGAAACCGAGGCAATAAAAGTTCGAGAAGTTACAACAACCTCATCACCGCCGCCTATATCTAAAGCCTTTAGTGCAGCGTCTAGAGCTAATGTTCCATTGCCCAACGCAACTGCATATTTCGAATTAGAGAATTTAGAAAATTCTTTCTCAAATTCCTTGCATTCATCCCCAGTCCAATAATTGACTTTATTGGACAATAGGACATTTTGAACGGCACCAGCTTCTTCTTGTGTAAAAGACGGCCAAGAAGAAAACTTCATATCTAAAGACATTTGATTATATTAAAGTTTACAGGAGAATTATCAATATACTAACTCAATACCCTTTCCCATCTTTTAATATTTCTAGTAATACCAGACCCAGATGCGATATACGAATCATCCTCAATTTGAATATTGGACTCTACAGAGGCACCAGCGCCTAGCACTACTCTTTTTCCAATGGATACAGAACCAGATAGCATCACTCCTGGGCCAAGAAGACTGTTTTCGCCAACAATACAATGGTGTTCAATATTTGAAAATGCAGAAATAAATGCACCATTGTCAATATAAGATTTTGCCGAAACAACAACCCTAGGACCTATAAAAACGTTTGAGCCAATAATTGCAGACTCTGATATTTCTGCAGTTGGATGAATAATATTGATTGTCTGAATGCCTCTTTCTTGCAGTGCATTTAACAATTTTGTTCTTAGATCGCTACTTCCAGTTGCAACAAAGACTCTGTCAATTTTTCGATCTTCTATAAGAGTGTTGATAAAATCAAAATCTATGCCGCCAAGGTTTAAGGGGTCACTTCCCCTATTGTCGTCAAAGAATCCAACTATATTAAGATTAATATTTTTTGACAAAGCATCCTGAACCTGCCTAAAGGCTTTCCCACCAGGCAAGACTGCTACTTTTATAACAGACGAACTTAAGTTAGACAAGCTCCGAGGCAAAAGAGATATGTCATCACTTGTTTGTTCTACTGTTTTTTCTACTGTTTTTTCTACTGTTTTTGTTTTACTTAAATACTCTTCTATCTCCTCTACTTTGTCTGTCACAATATGCACAACATCATCAAGCTGCAAAACATCACCTTCACTAAATTCAGAATAGAAAAAACCCTTGTATTCCGATTCAATTTCAATTGCAGATTTTTGACCCTCTACAATAAGCACAGTGTCCCCTATATTAACCATATCCCCTTTTTCAAAATACTTCTTAACTAATGTGAATTCTGTGTCATTCGGATTAACTTGCTCTACATACAACTCATGTATCATAATAACGCCTCTTTAATTAATTCCAAAACCGTATCTTTATCAATTACTAAATTACGTTCCCATTGGCTATTAGCAGGTATATTCTCTACACTTTCGCTAGCAACTATTGTTTGATTAACAGAACGACTAATCTCACGGGAAGTAGAAGACCATAAAGGGCCAATATTACAGTTTGTCTCCTCAACTATAATGGTTGGAATATCTACGATATTCAAAACATCAAGATATTGCGACGCTCTATACAATTCACCAACAATCAAAACTTGTGAGTCCAACTCCAGCTCTCTAACCGCCTCTAATGAAGCCCTTGTTGTCGATCCGTGCGTTAATAATGTAAATTTAGGGTTGCTTCCTTTTTTAACTAATAAATCATGCACTAACTCTCCAGGATAAAACTCATGGTTTAAGCCGTCCAGCAATTCCCACCAAGATTTTTGCGTATCACCATATATTGTTTTCGGCTCAAAAACAACCGCACTAGAGCCTGATAGTGAGATGTTCCTTATAAGGGCGTCATAGTTTATAAAAGGAGTGTAACTAACAACTGTAACTTCGGTCAACCCTGAAAATAATTCAAACGGACTCTGCGAATGTGTTGGGCCATAACCTCTTCCCATTCCATAAGGCAGCCTGACAACCAAAGGGATAGAGACATTTCTACCGAACATTTTCTTGTATTTATCAACTCCATTGTGCAATTGATCAATGATTAAAGTTGAAAAATCAGCGAACATGATTTCTACGACAGAAGTTTTTTTACTGGCAAAAGCTCTACCTGCCGCTACACCAACAAGCCCAGATTCGGATATTGAGGTCCCTACAACGTTATCATATTTATCCGATAGTCCAAGAGACACTCCAAAGGCACCGCCATAAGGCAGGTCATCTTGGTGCCATTGAGTCACAATATCTTCTCCAATAAATAGGCCGTCATCTTTTAAAACCCGCTCTATTGAGTGATTAATTAACTGATTAATTCTCTTCTTATCACCTTCTATTACTTGAGCCTCTTCCTTTATTTGATGCTTATTGTCGTTGCTTAAAAAATCACCATTCTTCTGTTTTAATGCCGCATTCCAAATACTAGAAACTTTATTCTGAGTTTCGTCCATTAATCTAGAATAGTCAACTCCCAGTTCAGATGAAAAAATTCTTAATGGGTCTGGCAACACTGACAAAATGTGCTTAGGCCTTGTATCATCGCCTTTGGAGTGGGAGTTAAGCCTATACGACTTAACAACCAGGGCGACTGTTTTATGTCGATGCCAAATACTGCCTAAATTGGCCAAAATATCATACATTAGAATTGGATTAGCACTATCCACTTCGATAGTATGGATGTCAAAAGCTTCAAAGCGCTGAACAATCGATCCTGACAAAACTTGGGAGCTGGGCGTGGTCTGGCTAATACCATTATCCTCTACTACAAACAATGTCTTAGAACCTGTTAGCTTAGAAAGATTTATAGCTTCATATACCGTTCCCACACCCAAAGTGCCATCACCCATATATATTACTGTAGGCCTTATCATGCCAATACCCACCGCAAAAGGAGAGGTGCATCCCTGTATACCATTACTCAGAAAATTCTCTGCATACAAGTGTTGACTACCACCAATTCCATGTGAAGGAGATCCAGTTTTTCCAAGAAATTCATGAAATAGCTCTTGTACTTGGCCCGTATGTGCTACAAAATGCCCATGACCTCTATGATTTGATATAACAAATACATCATCGCTTATGACTGTTGATAGTATTGATGGCAACACCTCTTGCCCAATGCAAGTGTGTACTGTTCCTCCAAACTTTCTTTCCTTATAGCCTTGCAACAATTGCATCTCTGAGGCGCGTATCAATGCGGACTTGTTTAATACATTTGTCAACCTATCTTTATCCATAACCACTTAAAAAAAATAAATATAAAAAATCTTTACTATTTTCCTGTAAACCTGGGCATTGTCGCCTCATTTTTTGCAGATATTCCATCTCTTAAAATCACTTTTTTTATTGTTAGCAACAAGATTTTTATATCTAGCCAAATTGATTGATTATCTACATACCAAACATCAAAATCAAATTTTTCATCCCAACTAATGGCATTACGTCCATTAACTTGCGCCCATCCTGTAACTCCAGGTCTAACTTCATGCCGTCTAGATTGCCTTTCTGAATATAAAGGCAAATATTCTACTAGCAAGGGGCGTGGCCCTACTAAGCTCATATCCCCTTTTAAAACACTCCACAAACTAGGCAACTCATCCAGACTTGTTGAGCGCAAAAATTTTCCAAATTTAGTAAGCCTAGCTTCATCACTCAATAATTTTCCATCCGTGTCACGTTCATTGGTCATACTTCTAAACTTGTACATATCAAATAAATTTCCATTCAATCCAGGGCGAACCTGCTTAAAAAATAACGGAGAGCCCAATTTATTTTTTACCATTAATGCAACCAGAAAAAAAACTGGAGAGAGGAGCAAGACCCCAATTAAAGTAAGCATTATGTCGAATATTCTTTTTGTCACTCTACAACATCCTTTATATAAAATACAAATTTAGATATATTTTTGTTTTCAATAGCATTTTTTATCAAAAAGTCTATTTAATTACTATTGTAAATTGACACAATAACTGAAAATGATTAAAAAACTAATTAACATTAGTAAAGAAATAAAAAAGGAGAATAATTATGAACACTTACGAAGCAACAGTAAAAGTTAGAGACATTCCAATGTCTGTAACAATACAAGCAGAAAGCACATTTAAAGCACAATTAATGTTGGAAGGACAGTATGGTAAAGAAAATGTGTTAACTATGCCACGCCACATTTTATAAAAAGGCATAGTCTTAATAAACTACATAAAGATGTGGAAAAGTAATGCCATTAGAAAAAAATAAATCGTTTAGTAATCAATACTACTAGGCACACTCTCTTTGGCAATAAAATCATCTGACGTAGAACGCTGCATCCTTTTGGACTATCGTCAACAAACTCAATAACTTCTTCACTTCTTCACTTTTGAAATTAAAAGGCTCGGAAAAAAGATTTATCATTCTAAAATTTCCAGTAATTATATCTTTATTCACAAAGTCTTTATCTAAGATGTGGGTTGTTGTAAGAAGGTATTTATAGTCAACCCTTGCAATATTATTTAAAAAATTATTATTATCTTCAAAAGACAAGTGGAACAAACAATCTCGCACCATAATTAAATCACATTCTGGCAACTCATCTTTGCAGATATCGGCAACTTCAAAATGAACATTTTTGTCGCCTTGTGTTTTTTTATTCTTATTTATAACAGACCTTACAATATCATAACCATAATATTCAACATCTACTTTTGGAAGAACAAAACGCATCTAATTAAAGTCTCCGCAAGGGCGTCTACAAATTTTATAATTTGATACTTTGGTATTGCTTTAACCAGCCAATTTCTCAGAGGCTTGGTGTATTCAATTTCAGAACCCTCACTGCTACCAGACTCATCACTACTCCAAAGGTTTTTCTCATAAATATCACTAAACCGCTCTTGCAATGTTTCACGTTTCAACATTTTATTGTAGGCCAAACGATAACTAAAGTGCTTTTTAATTGCCACAACAGTTAGCCTAAGTCTATTCAATACTGTATTAATATTCATTTATGCCTTTTTTATTTGTTTATGTCCAACCTTATTGTGTGCTTAATTTTGAGCCAAATCTATAGATACAAAAAAATGCTCAACAAGCATAGCAGGCTAACTACTTTAAGATTCCCAATAACACTAACGAGAAAATAATACACGATTCAATAGGAGATCTTCTAAATGCAAAACACCCTCTAGAAAGACGTTTAAAACGCGACTCTCCGCGCCCAAAATACTTTACCATAACGGATTGATCGTATTGATACCAACCAAATGTCAAGCTCTTAATTCGCTTCATTTTTGCAAAAAAACCAACATTTACACCCGCAACATTATTTTCATGTTGTCGATAAAATATCGGAGCCTTATCATCAAAACACCACCTTTCACCACTAAATCTGGCATAAGCGTAAATAAGCCAGTCATGGGAAGATATGTAGTCCTTCTCACTGCAAGATACCAAAAAATCTTTCAAGCCACTATACAATGCAAATGAAAGACAGAAAGTACAACCAGCGCTAGCAGACTCATATAAAAAATCAAGATTTGTGATGCTTTTATTTTTCACAATAAGTTCTTGCCTCCCATCTGGCCAAAATGCACTAAGGTTAGATGAATAGCCCGAACAAGATTTTTTCTGCATTATAGAAGCTGCACGGTAAAGTTTTTCTTCTGCCCATATGTCATCCTGATCAGAGAGTGCAATATATTGGAAATCGCTCGAAACACCCGCTTCTAAAATAAGTCTGAAAAAATTTTTTGCTGCAGAGCCGTATATTTCACCATAGGGCAGAAGTGTAATATTATCAAACCTCTCCATATAAGACTCAATAATTTTCAAAGAATCGTCAATAGATCTGTCAATGCTAACAAAAATATGGACACATACCATTTTTTGAGAGAGGATCGAGTCGAGCTGTTCGTGCAGAAATTTAGCGCCATTGTATACTGATAAAAGGACAGCGAATGAATTATTAGACATAAATGATAATTTAAATATAGCTGTTAAAGAAATGTATTTTTCTTAGATATTAAGATGCGAAGCAAAGAAAATACTAGCACAATCCTTGAAAATAACACTCTAAATATAGGTGCCTTTCGGCACCTTCCAATATCAGAATTATTGCCATCATGCCTGCGAAAGAGAATAGGAGATTCAAATAAAAAGCACACTTTATATTTGAAAAGCAGAGAAGTGCATCCAAGCCAAACATCATGCAATATACTTTTTGGAAAAGGATATGCAGCCTCAAAGATCTCTCTTCTAAACGCCATTGCAGCACCAGTAAATCGATTTCGAAAAATATTCAATAGCAATGAAGATGATGGCGAAATATTGTCCCACATAGAATAACCCATAGGAGACAGATCTTGAGCAACAAATTTGAGATTGCATACTACTAAATCACAGTGCTTTAACTTATCAAGAATATAGGATATTCGCTCTATCTCCCAAATATCATCTTGATCTGACAAAACTATAAAACGACCACGAGCCCTCGAGATGGCATTCTCAAAATTTTTTGAAATTCCTAAACGATTTCCAGAGACAATCAGGCCATTTTCTGGCATCAATGGCCTGATCATTTCAACTGTACTATCGGTAGAAAGATCATCACTGACAATCAACTCCCAAGTTAAATTTTCTACTGAGTCGCAAGCCTGAATGATAGACTTTATCTGGTCAACAATATACTTAGAGCCATTATAAGAAGCCAAACAAATAGAAATATCAGGAGGAATGGTATTTATGCTATTCACTGGCATGGGATCTTCTTGCTAAAATGTTAGCACAAACTAGACACAGTAGTAGCCATCCTAGGCCTAGTGGGTTGTTTATAAACGGGTTGGTCAAACTGATTAAATACATAAACCCTAAAGAAGCAAGCAAAAAAATTCGATACGGTCTGAGCTCCTGTTGAAACATAGAGCTTTTTATCACTACATAGATATAAGGAAGTATTGATATGATAACGCCCACAAGGCCAGAATGTGAAAAAAACCACAATAATGAATTTTCAATATTTTGACGGTTATTGATTGTCCAGCCAAAGCCATGACCAAAAAACAATGTGAACGCATCTGTATTATCAATAATAAAGGATATATCTCTAAGTCTAACATTAAGCGATCCTTCAGGGTTTTCGAGACCTTGACGATACAAAAGAATGTAATAGAGTGCAATCGACATCAATACCAACATCAAGAATGCTAGCATATATTTTTTTTTGAGTAGCAATACAAACATGACCATAATCAAAGTAGTCAAAACAATCCCTTTTGTAAAGGTTATCAGTATAGAAGTTAATGCAATTATGCTAAACAGCCTTAAAAATGGGAAATGTATTATTTTGTGCAGAGACAACACCATAATAAATGCAATACTTATATAAACAACCCCTTTATAAAAAAAGAAACTCTTCCCTCGCCATAAAAACTCTTTAGAGTAGAGAAAGGATTCATAGACAGAGGAGAAACTCACCAAGTCAACGTATATCAAAAAAGAGAGTAAAACATGGAGCGTTGCCACAAAAAAAGCTGAAAAATATAGTAATTTCAACATCTTGACAATATGCTCTTCTGACCTTATAAGAAAATATAGCGATGGGAGCCATAAGAAAAATAGCAAAGGCTTTATATTAAAGAGAGCTTTACCTAAATCATGGCCATTTAGCTGGCCAATAAAAACGAAACAAGATATAAAACAAAGAAATGCAATAGTTGATTTATACACATAGCCCGAAAATTTCAATCCCAAAGAAAAACAATAAAAAAGGAAAAAGAACTGAAAGAAAAACAGCGCATAACGAAGAGACAATCCGTTCCACTGAACAAATCTACCTCCCCCTCCTGCAAAAAGATCTAATCCAAATAGAGTCAACAACATAACTTAATCACTCTATTAATTATCCTTAAGGGTAAAAATATTAACCCAATTGGTCGACACAACAAACTATAGAAAAATTCTGCTTGAGTAATATTGATTGTTCTGCGAACTCCCAACTTATCAGGACTAGCAACAGATAGATTGTGGCTAACCTCTACCTCCGCCACGAGAATATTATTTACAAATCGAGTAAAAACATAATGATCTAAATAATCCAACCAAAATACGCCAGGTATTGACACATCCATTACTATCGATAAAGGAAAGAATGAACCGCTTAAGATAGCCGAATTAGGATTAGACAAGGTCGGCCTAACCGATCCGATTTTACTAATGTTGCACGGGCTGCATAACGTGTCATTTTGGTCATAAACTTTTGGAACTAATACACATGTCGTGGCCTTTTGATCAATCTTCTCTATAAAGCTAAGTATAAAGTCAGCCCTAGTATCATCATCAATAAATAGGACTCCAGACCAATTGATATTCTTATTGGTTTTTATTATATTTTGAGTAAAAATAAAAGTGCCACGTGTGCCAGTATTAGCACCATCCCATTGATAACAAACCCTATCACCCAAATGTTCTTTTAAAAAAGTAAGATCTGCTTGTTTTTTACTATTATCATAAATTAACAATTCGACATAATAACCCAATTTCTCTAGCGATAAAGCAATTTCAGGGAAGTCCCTAACCAAAAAAATATCACAAGGATTTCTATTGAAAAGTGTTAGTGATATTAAAATTTTCATACATTATCTTGTTTAGATACGAAAAATTTGGACAACTATCAACAGATCTGTAGCCAGACCTACTCAATGAATCACATAGTGCTATAATTTTATGTATTTCATCTCTAGAAACTGAATTAAAATCGAAAACATTATCTAAATCTAAATGCAAATTTGGATAATTGCCTCTATCAAAGAAGATAACAGGCTTCCCCCTATGGATCGCCTCTGCAACAGCCAATCCATAACTTTCATACTCTGATGTGGCTAACAATACATCATATTTTGAATGTACAATCTCTCTAGGTAGCTCACCATAAAATTTAACCTTCAAATCCTCACTTTCTCTATCAACAGAGACCTTGTACTCAGGATCAGAAGATCCCCCAATTATAACAAGCGCACTAGGACTCAAAAGTCTCAATTTTCTGTACATATTAATCGCTAGCAATTGTCGCTTATTTTTATCAATTGTACCAACCACCCCATACTTTAACTTATTTGGATCAAACAAGTACTCGCCTTTGTCAAACCCGCCCAGCGGCACCAAGTTTCCAATATATTTGGCCTTTGTGTATCTTTCTTTCAGACGTCCATCAACTAATACAACCCTACCCCCAAAAAAATTAAGAATTATGTGCTTTATTTTGTTATAGCCAATAAACCGCTCTGTTTCGTGCAAAATGATCAAAAAATCTTTACATAGCAGCATTGCAACACAGGCAAGGTCTACATTATTAATGGTATTAAGAATATAGATTGATTTTTTATTCCTTATACAGTGTTTGGCAAAATACATAAGCCTTAATAATCTAAATTTATAAGGCAATATATTCAACATACTGTTTTTTACTCTGCACGACTTCATTAGCTCATGCAAGGCTATATTGCCTCCTGTGCTAGATGATCGCTCATGAGAAACAAAAAAAATCTTACGAGTGGACATGTATTGTGAAAGATGTCAGTTAAAGGACTATCATAGTGACACTAAAGCGTAACATAAGCCGAGTATCGAAACAAAAGGCAACCTTAAATACAAGAGATCTTTATATATGGCCGGAACAATCAAAGATTTTAAATAGGAGGTTGATGCCTTGACTTCCAGCAGTATACCTGCGTAATGATCAATCACAGTAAGTCTTGGAATAAAACCTGTTTGATTTGTTGCTTGCTGCATTCTTCCTACACGATATTGAACGCAAATTCTCTCATCACAAACCATCTTTCCTAAAACTAAAGAGTAAAACATTAATGTAACATCTTCTGCATCTATTGGTCGTTCAGATAATTTAATTAAAACATTCCTCCTATAAACAGCCGAACAACCATTAAATATTACTTGATTTTTAGTGCCAAAAAATTTAACAAAATGATCAAGATCATAAACTGCGGAATGCACATTTCTATCGTGATTTTCTTTAATGGAGCCGTCTGAAAGTAACAATGAAATGTTTGAGGTATAAGACATTATGGACTTATCTTTAAAGAATGGAACTGCAAACTTCAATCTATTTGGGAGAGAAATATCGTCGCCAGCAAATAGTGCGACTAACTCCCCTTTTGCCTTAGAAAAGGCAGTCTCTACATTTTTAGATATACCAAGATTACTTGTATTTTTATTTAAGTAAGTAATTCTACTCTTAGATTCATCTGGAAGAGAATTGATAAAATCATTAATCAAAGAAAAGGTTTTATCAATTGAGCAATCATCAGAAACAATAACCTCATAATTATTATAAGTTTGGTTGAAAATTGACTTTAACGCCTGAATAATTGTATCCTCTTGATTGTATGAAACTAACACACAAGATACCAACATTATAAAGCCCCCATTAGGTCAAATTTTTCTTGCAAACCTTGCAAATCAATATTTGTTGACAACGAATAAATATGACTGTCATCTGTCTTTATATTTTTCAAAGAATTCTCTGGCACAAAACGCTTGCTAACCTCTTTTTTAATGTTCGAGCCGAATAATTTAAAAAACAAATCCTTTCTATAAATGCCATCCAAGACAAATTGTTCAAAACTAACAAACAAACACCTGTGATTAATATTAAACTGATTTTGAAAATGCAGAATGCTTTCCTGGTGGTAAAAAAAACGCTCAACTCCATTATACTTACCTTCAATATATTTAATATGAGGGCTTTGTATTGATGAGAAATCTAATCCACTCCACTCTGGATATTGAGAAGAGAATCTTCTTCTGGTAAAGATAAAGACTGGAGAAATCTTCAAATTATCTAAAAACTCCAAACTTTTATCATCATAGTACAATGGATTGTTTAAAACAATTGTCTTTGACTTGGAAATAGTCATCAAATGGTTGATGCAAAAAGTCAAGCGTATATTTTTATATGGCAACAGCCCTTGACATGCAACACCTAATAGGTAAAGCCTTAAATGTCTAAAAACTGAATGTCGAATTTGCAATTCAGGCGGACGACTCTTTCTCAAGCCACAACAATATAAAGATTCGCCTATAAAAACTCGAATTCTATGTACAATCACCCCCCAAACAACGCTAAATTTAATCCTAGAAAAGCAATCAGAATCGCCAGACAGATCGACTAAACCTCCAGGCATCCTTATCTCCTCAAAATCCCCTAAAAAGACAGCACACTCGCCACCTAGATTGTCAGACACCCAATCTGTAATGGCACTATTTCCAGAACAGCCGCCCCCCATCACGAAGAAAAAAATTCTATCTTTGAATGACTTCAATATTTACCTCCCCATCATCTCCAAAATTTACATATTTATTGGCATAAATATAATTTATATCCTTGTGAAGAATCATTATTACAGCCTTGCTAGACAACTCTCTTTCGATAAGATTAAGAGCATTTCTCGAGCTACGCTCATCCAAAGAAGAGTTTATTTCATCAAAAATGTACAAGTCAGCCTCTCTTAAAATGGCTCTCACTATAGACACCCTAAGCTTTTCCCCTCCGCTAAGCAGCCCTATATCCATATTCAAAACAACCTCTCCATCTTTCTGAAATAGCTCAGTTAGATATTCCTGCGCCAATTCCATGTCAGCCTCAGGGACAAAAAAAACAAGGTTTTCACGTACTGTACCATCGATAAACCCGGGGTTCTGGGTAGCAATTGATAACTTGGATCCAGGTTTTCGACACATAGAGCCTTGTTCACTAGGGAAATCACCTGCAAGAAGGTCGATAAATGTAGACTTTCCGGAACCAGATTTTCCGGTAAAGACTATCTTATCATTGCAATAGATTTGAAAATTAGGAATACAGATCTTCTTGTCGCCTATTAGAAAATAAAACCCCGAAGTAGAAAATAGAACATCTTTCTCTTCACACTGCAGCAACTGGATGCGTTTATTCTTTTGATATTCACCCATCTTTAAATCAAAGTCGGCAATACGGGCAATTGATGATAAATTTGATGAGATTGCGAGATAGTTCAAAAAAGCTTGATACATACTAGGCGCAATCTTTAGAAACCCAATAATGGCCACTATACTCAAGCCTATAAATTCTCCATACCCGACTGAGAGCAATATAGGCACCAGCAAGAATCCTTCCAGTATGCTCTTTGAACTGCCACTAATTTTATTTATATTAGCTTGAGTATTAGCAATGGAGTGATTCACATTAGCAAAAAACCTTTTAGCTCTCTGTTGAGATTCAAAAATTTGAATATCACGTTTATTTACAACCTGAAGATTGACTAGCTCAGTTCGACTTTTTGCTAAGTTAGTAATAAATAACCCTAATTTAGAAATGTATTTCTTTGTCAAAATTTTGTATAGCGCAATAACTAGAAATAGATAAATTGACAACAATAAAACCAAACCTCCAGAATAAAAAGAAATACAAATTAACAAAATAATGGCGGTTATAGACTTGCTAATAAAATTAAGCAATGGCACCAATACTGCATGAGAACTTCGCACACTCTCATTCAAGGTTAAATTTAAAACCTCAGTTCCAATATTTATACTTCTATCTGAGCCAGTGCGATAAAAACTTTCCATTATCAACTCGGACAGATCGCCACCCATTCTGTAGCCAATCTTACTTTGCATATAATTAATTTTCCAATTGAGCAAAATGGATACTGCAATTGATGCCATTCCGATAATCATAATGCCTTTCTGATCTAATAATGGAAAACTAATAGAGTTGTTTGTTATTGATGAAATTCCGACCGATATGGCTGCAACAAGAGCAAGGTCGTTCAGCGAAGAGAGTATATTAACACCGCCAAGGAGCCAAAGACTATTTTTGTTATTAGCAATAACTTTTCTTAAAATCCTTGATTTGACTAGCTTCTCTAACTTAATAACCATTTACAACCCGGACTATATATTGATAGTCGGCCTTTGATAGCGTTGGATATATGGGGAGACTTACTACCGTACGATGGATCTTTTCAGTTATTGGCAAATGTATATAAGACAATTCACTATATGCATTTTGCCTATGTGGTGCAATTGGATAGTGAATCCCAATCTCAATCTCATGCTTTTCCATGTAAGCTATAAAAGCCTTTCTATCATCTACTTTAATAACAAACTGATGCCATACCATATCTAAATTTGAGCTTATATCTGCATGCGAAAATTTAGAGACACTGATCTTTGCGTTGTTTATATTTTTTATGTAATAAGATGCAATCTTTCTCCGCCTACAATTATCTCTATCTAGGTGCTTTAATTTAACTCTTAAAACTGCAGCTTGTATTTCATCCAAACGGCTATTCACGCCCTTATGCGTATTCGTATATTTTTCAATACTGCCATAATTCCCCAATAACCGAACCATATCAGCCAATTTTTTATCATTAGTAGTTACTGCACCAGCATCACCCAACGCTCCTAAATTTTTTCCAGGATAAAAACTGAATCCTGAAGCCGAACCCCAGCCACCTGCTTTAATACCATTATTAATAGCTCCGTGGGCTTGTGCAGAATCCTCTATTACCAGCAGATTATTTTTTTTTGCAATTTTATTAATTTCCAACATGTTGGCTAGCTGCCCATATAAATGAACAGCTAGTATTGCTTTTGTTTTGGGTGTTATGGCCGATTTTATTACTTCATAATCTATATTATAGGTTTCTTCATTTGGCTCAACTAAAACCGGTTTCAAGCGGCTTTCTGTAATAGATAAAATACTGGCAATATAGGTATTCGCCGAAACAATCACTTCATCCCCTTCCTCTAGTTTATGCAGCTCTTTGTACGCTCTGAAAATAAGAGTTAGCGCATCTAGTCCACTTGCAACACCAACACAGTACTTTGTTCCACAATATCTTGAAAACTCTTTTTCAAATGCTTTAACTTGCTCGCCTTGAATATACCAACCAGAATCAATTACACGAGTAGTGGCCTCGATCAGATCTTCACGATATTGCCTGTTAATGCTTTTTAAATTAAGAAAAGGTATCATTAATGTAAGCCTAAGAAGATCTTTTCACTTTCAGACAAGTAATCTAATAATTTTTTTCCTGCAAAATCTTTTAGTGTCATGTCAGCCCCCCTCTCAATCAAAAAATCATATAAATCCCTATTCTTGGCTTTGACGCAAAAGTCCTTTGCATACATAAGAACGGTTGTACCGTTTTTATTAGAATCGTTAACATTTGCTCCTTTTTTGAGAAGATACTTAACAACCTCATAATTCCCGTGATATGCAGCGATAATAATAGGTGACCAGCCATTTTCATCTCTGTCATGAACACCACATAACCCTTTCAACAAATCTTCCGCCTGCCGAACAGTACAAGAAGAAAACTGATCGATCCTATCGATCCTATCGATGTATAACCTAACATTAAAATCAATAGTTGTCAGGTCAAAAAAGTCATTGCCTTTATTTATTAGTGAACCTGCACTTCGTATACTACGCGCATCAAGAATCTCGACCTCAACGATCCGCTCACCCATGATTATAGGCAACTGGTACTCTCTAAAACTCAATGCATAAACTTGTCTGACCACACCATAAGCAGTTTGATTCAAATCAATTTTTAATCTAGAAAAATCTATGCTTTTTTTAGAATGGTAAGTTGAAAATTTTTTCGACTGCGGTTTAGCACATAATTTTCCAGTAACCATCTCATCAAACTTACTCCTAAATAATTCAAAAGAAGTTGCCAAGTACTTACTATAGAGGTCTCTCGCTCGATCACTCTCATATATCTCAATCTCACACTGGTCAATAATTGGGCCTGTATCAATACCGCTATCAATCTTATGTAAAGTAACGCCAGAAACTGATTCATCATTCAGTAAAGGCCAAATAGATGTATACACCCCTTTATATTTTGGAAGCAAAGAAAAGTGAATATTATATGCTTGAGCTTTTTTAAAATTCTCTGGCCGGACTATTTTGTCATATTCAAGACTGATAAAGACCGTTGCTTTTTCGTATGCGTCTTCTAGTGTTATTTCAGTTACACCTTTTTCAAGTGCAGTCTTTTTTAATGATTTTTGCCAGCCATGATTTCCATCATCCGTTTGGTTGCAAACAACTGATAAAGCACCTACATAATTATCAATAACATAATTGAGCGCATTGACAGCAATATTATTTTTCCCGGCCAATACAAGCATTATTTTACCAACTTAAGAAACTCGTTATAATTACGGATATAATCAGCTTCGTCATAGTGCTCACTAGCCAGAACCAGCAACACGCAATCTTGCGTGAAGTCACGCATTTCTCGCCAGATCAATCCTTCAATTAACAGTCCTGTTGTTGATTTATCAAGCACAACTTCTTCTCTATTTTTCCCATCGTCAAGTGCAAATATGCATCTGCCTTTAACCGCTATACATAATTGCTTTAAATTTTTATGTGCGTGAAACCCCCTCTCTACGCCCGGCTTTGTGTCAAAGATATAATAAACTCTGTTTATATCGAAAGGTGCGTTACGCCCTCCCTCTATTGCAATCAGGGAGCCCCTATCATCCCCTAATGTTTTAAAATTTATTATTTTATATCTAGTCACAACTCTTTAAAAATGAAATAAGAGAAATCCTCCAAGGTACTATACTAATGCCAAATGAGTCAGCTATGACTGTTTTGCTCATTGTGGTATTTTCCGGCCTCTTTGCAGGGGTTGGATATTGATCTGTTGTTATAGGCTTGACTTTACAATCTGTCTTTGTAATCTTGAAAATTTCTTTTGCGAAATCAAACCAACTTACCTCGCCTTCATTTGAGTAATGATATATTTCAGTTGATTGTTGTTCGAGGTAGTTTTTATTGTTTATTATCTTTAGTATTGCCTCTGCCAAATCTCCTGCATAAGTGGGCGAGCCTATTTGATCGCTCACTATATTTATCTCATTTTTTTCTTTGCCAAGTTTTAGCATGGTCTTTACAAAGTTATTACCATACTCAGAGTACAGCCAGCTAGTCCTAATGATAATGGCGTTAATTGACATAATCCTTTGCAGAATTACCTCTCCAGCTAATTTGGTTTTTCCGTAAATATTAATCGGATTGGTTTTATCGGCTTCTTTATAAGGCTGACTACTCTTTCCATCAAAAACATAATCGGTAGAAATATGAATTAATTTGGCCCTCTGGTTTTTAGCAATTTGCGCCAACTGCCCTACTGCCAAATTATTAACCTGATTTGCAAGGCCTCTTTCTCTTTCGGCCTTATCAACAGCAGTATAAGCAGCACAGTTAATGATAATATCAAACACATTACCTTGGAAATAACAGGCGATATTGTTTTTATTACTCAAGTCCAGCTCTTTTCTACCAGCAAAAATAAAATTATCATTTTGCTTAGTATTAGCAACAAGTTTGTGAATAGACTTGCCTAGCTGACCATTTTTTCCTATAACCAATATCCTCATAACTCTTGACTATTCAAAATAAGTCTTTGGCATTTGCTAACATCGGATGTATCTTATCTCTATCTGAGAGTTGCACTATTTCTAGTGGAAATTGCCAATCAATACCCAATTCAACATCATTAAATGCAATACCTCTGTCATGCTTTGGCGCATAGTAATTATCTACCTTATAGGTAAATATAGCACTATCACTAAGCACAACAAAACCATGGGCAAACCCATGTGGTACAAAAAGTTGATGTTTATTTTCTGCTGTTAACTCTACAGCTACATGTTGGCCAAAGGTAGGGCTAGACTTTCGTATATCAACAGCCACATCAAGAACACTACCTTCAATGACTCTTACCAGTTTGGCTTGAGCATATGGCGGTATTTGATAATGTAGCCCACGCAATACACCCTTGGTTGATTTGGACTCATTGTTTTGAAGAAAGTTAACTTGATAACCAATAGCCTCTTCAAACAGATCTTGCCTAAATGTTTCTAGGAAGTAACCGCGATTATCGCCATGCACAGTAGGTTCAATGAGTACTACATCAGGGATTGATTGAGGTGTAAATTTCAAACCACCTCCTCTGCACGTTGAAGTAAGTATTGCCCATATTGACTCTTAGCCAAGGGTTGCGCTAATTCTATGAGTTGCTCTTTAGTAATATAACTTTTTTCAAAAGCAATCTCTTCAATACAGGCCACTTTCAATCCTTGCCTTCTTTCTATAGTTTCAATAAAGGTTGAGGCTTCTAATAAACTATCGTGTGTACCCGTATCTAACCAAGCATACCCTCTGCCCATCAACTCAACACTTAGTCGGCCCTCGTCTAAATACATTTGGTTTAAAGTAGTGATTTCTAGCTCACCCCTACCAGAGGGTTCGACTTCAACAGCCTTTTTAACCACATCATTCGGATAAAAATACAAGCCTGTTACTGCATAATTACTTTTAGGTATTTTGGGCTTCTCTTCAACACTAAGTGCCTTGCCAGCGGCATCAAAATCAACCACACCATAACGCTCTGGATCATGAACATGATAACCAAATACTGTTGCCATATTTTTATCTTTAGCATTTGATACGGCATTGGACAGCATATCAGTGATACCCTGACCATAATAGATATTGTCGCCCAAGATTAAGCAAGCGTCATCATCGCCAATAAAATCCTTACCTAGAATAAATGCTTGAGCTAGACCATCAGGAGAGGGTTGCACAATATATTCAAAATTCATACCAATGTCAGAACCATCGTCCAATAATTGTTCAAACTTTGGCAGGTCTTCAGGAGTAGAAATAATAAGCACTTCTCTGATACCGGCAAGCATTAGTACTGACAATGGGTAATAAATCATCGGCTTATCATAGATTGGCATAAGCTGTTTTGACACACCTTTAGTAAGAGGATATAGGCGAGTACCTGAACCGCCTGCTAGAATAATTCCTTTCATGATTTAACCACCCCTAATCTCTCACCTTGATAGCTTCCATCCTTAACACGGTCGCACCAAATAGTATTTTCTAAATACCATTCAACAGTCTTTTTAATACCTGTTGCAAAAGTTTCATCTGGTATCCATTTAAGCTCATCAGCAATCTTAGTAGCATCAATAGCGTATCTTACATCATGCCCCGCTCTATCATCTACATAAGTAATAAGCTGTTTATATTGGTCAATACCGTCAAGTTTGCTCGGCACTAACTCATCCAGGATACTACAAACAGTTTTAACAACTTCAATATTTTGCAATTCATTATGCCCGCCAATATTGTAAGTTTCACCAACCTTACCAGTAAGCGCCACATGAAGCAGTGCTCGTGCATGATCATCGACATAGAGCCAGTCGCGTATTTGCTTGCCATTACCATAAATTGGCAAGTCTTTACCTTCTAACGCATTAAGAATAATCAGAGGAATAAGCTTCTCAGGAAACTGATAAGGGCCATAGTTATTAGAACAGTTGGTAATTAGTGTTGGGAATTTAAAAGTACGTTGCCATGCACGCACCAAATGGTCAGAACTTGCCTTTGCTGCTGAATAAGGAGAACTAGGCGCATATGGTGTTTTCTCGGTAAATAAGTCATCTGTACCTTCAAGATCACCATAGACTTCGTCAGTAGAGACGTGATGGAATCTAAAACTATCTTTTTTGTCACCTTTTGCACTAGACCAATAACCTCTAGCCTCTTCAAGCAAAACATAAGTGCCAACAATATTAGTCTGAATGAATTCACCAGGGCCATCGATCGATCGATCTACATGTGATTCAGCAGCAAGATGCATCACAATATCAGGTTGATGCTCATTGAATACACGTTTGATCTCATTAGCATCACAAATATCTACTTGTTCAAAGATATACCTTTCATCATTTTCAACTGAAACCAAAGATTCCAGATTGCCAGCATAGGTAAGCTTATCAACATTAATAACGCTGTGATTTGTGTTGTCAATAATATGACGTATAACAGCAGAACCAATAAAGCCTGCGCCACCTGTGATTAATAATTTTTTATTCATAATGGGTTTTATTAGATATATAAGATATTGTATGAATTATTAATTTGCAAGAAATAATAGAAGCTGTAATGAGTCATTGAGAGGCACTAAATTTACAATAGCTTCCACACGACAATTTATGCTGAAATTGAGGCAAAAATAGCATGACTATATTATATACATTCCCTAAAAAATTAGGGTTTAATTTGACATATAAGCTTGATTTATGTGATTTCCTTTAGACACTCTTTAAGTGATTTTTGCCATGATGGGATCTGGAGTCTGAAGTGGTTTGTAATTTTTTATTTCCTAACTACTTTCTAACTTCTCTCTTCGGACGAATTGTTAATTCACCATTACAATTCTTACAAATTTTATTTAGACTTTTTGCACAATCAATACAATACG
>Ga0255777_10001623_pt1 | contig 20988 bp, 18 predicted proteins | sample 101ome_15_FD_179975 | JGI IMG/M metagenome (GOLD analysis project Ga0255777, IMG submission 179975) | Coastal salt marsh microbial communities from the Groves Creek Marsh, Skidaway Island, Georgia - 101402AT metaG (version 2) | ecosystem: Environmental > Aquatic > Marine > Intertidal zone >... | reverse complement strand
CCCTAACATTGCTCTTGCAAACCGTGACACCGCCGAAGACATAAAAATCATTGCCTCAACCGCTCTGTTACCCGTTGAGGCCCCTCTAAGCCTCAACCCCGAACCTGTTATGCCAAATGCAAAACGCATCGTGACAGGCATTGATGCTATAATCACCAAACAAAGTGAGCTAGGTGCAAAAATTGCGACGTGGATTGCCAATAACAATGCTTGGCAATCCTGGCGCGTTCATGCGCTGTTACTTCTGTTAATTCCATTGATCGGCGTGGCCACTTGGACTTATCGACTTCATGAGCCTGACATTTCTCAGCCTAAGATTGAGCTTTTGACACCAAAGGCACAGCAAATAGAAAGGGCTGCAGATAAAGCGCCAACTACGCCTTTTTCAACACCGGTCATAGAAAATGTCTCGCGTGCGCCGTTGACAGATATGGCGCGGCCCATCCCTGATCTTATTTCATCAGTCGAAACAAATAGCGCAGTTTTGGAGTCAGAGAGTGAGCTGTTGGCTCCAGAACCACAGCAAACAGCAGGTACAATCGATACACCGCCAACTGCGCCTGCCCCAATACTTGTTATACAAAATGTCCTACGTGCGCCCTTGACCGATATGCCGCGTCCCAATGCTGATGTCACTTCATCAATCGAAACAGACAGCGCAGTTTTGGATCCAGAAGGTGAGGGAGAATTAGGTTTTGAAAACCACGGTCCCGTGGCATCTTTGAAATACGCCGATTTGGTCCTGCCCTTCTTGACAGACCCAGAGGTGAGCTCAAACGATAAGCTCAAAGAGATTTATTTTGCATCAGGTGTGTGGGCACTGGAGCCGATCGCACCTAGTATGCCAGATGAAGTAGCGCTAGGCGATCTCTATCTCGCCTCAATAGATCCAAGCTTCGAACAACAGGATGCGATTGCTTTAGGTGTGATCCTTAATCCGTTTGCAGATCAATTTTTTCTGTCGCCCCCATCACCTGCTCCGGAAGGGACGGTTTTTATATTGGACGAACGTGGCTTGGTAGCCCCTTCATCAGAGGGCACCTTATCGCCTGATGGGCACCGCGTATTTGCCGGCCTACCAAATTTGCGCCCACCGGAGCGGCCAAATTTGATTGACGAACCCACGGCAGTTGCCATGCGTCTCACGAACACTGGCTTGCCTATTAATAAGTTAAAACCACGTCTACCCGCGATAGAAGCGCAAGAATCAGTTATCAACTCAGTTGCCGCGGGCATCCGTCCACGAATACGCCCAGATGATCTAGCAACTCCTGCAGCAATTGCAGAGGAGATTGCAAACGCGCAAGCCATTGCACGAAAATCGTCGATTATGCCACAACTGCGTCCCAAAGATTTAAATATTAGTGTTCAGGCGGCATTAGCACCCAAAACTCGCAATCGTCTATCCGATGAAACAGTGACCCGTCAGAATTCATCAAGCTTTGTCGTTGCAAATGCCACCTTAGAGAATGCCATCAATCTGAGTAAACTAAACGTAATCGGAATTTATGGTAGCAGCTCCAAACGCCGCGCGTTGGTACGAATGATCACGGGGCGGCGCGTTATGGTAGAGGTTGGCGATCGCCTGGACGGCGGACGTGTGGCCGCCATCAGTGATAGTGAGTTGCGCTATGTTAAGGGGGGGCAAAACGTTGTTTTGAAAATCCCCAAAGGCTAGGGATTATTCGAAGTCGGTTTCGCTATTTTCGATTTGTACCCATTCAATTACGTTAAACAATGCTTATAAACTGCGTTGACCAATTCCAGTAACCCGCGCGCAATCGGTAACTTCGAAAAATATCAGACCAAATAACTAGAGCAGGAAAGCGAATCTAAGTTGTTGAATCTCCAATTTTACAATAAGGACGAAGGCTTTGACGGATTTAACAAGCGAAGGACTAACCCTCTGCAACTCCTGCCTCTGCAAAGGTTGCCATGCCCGAATGGCAGGCCACAGCAGCCTTAACAATACCTAGCGCCGTGGCGGCACCTGATCCTTCTCCAAGACGCATATTCATTTGAATAATGGCATTTTTATTCAGATGACTCAACATGCGCTGGTGCGCTTGTTCCGCGCTTGCGTGACCCGCAATCACATGATCCAAGGCAGCAGGATCGATTGCATGCAGCGTCGCACACGCGGCCGTGCAAATGAACCCATCCATGATCACGGGAATGTTTAACGTGCGCGCGCGCACCACTGCCCCTGCCATGGCCGCCAATTCACGACCACCCAAACAACGCAACGCCTCGATTCCAGATGTTGCATCTGGGTTCGCGGCAAGTCCGCGTGTTACGGCGTCTGCCTTGCGTGCTAGTCCCTCATCATCAACGCCTGTGCCGCGTCCAACCCAATCGTCAGCAGATCCACCAAACAAGGCCGCGGCGATTGCCGCGGCTGCGGTCGTATTGCCGATGCCCATTTCGCCCGTGATCAAAATATCAGCATTTTCATCAACCGCGTCCCAACCTGTTTGTAAGGCCGCAACCAACTCCGCCGCACTCATTGCAGGGCCTGCCGTGAGATCCGAAGTTGGGTTGTTCAAGTCCAACGCGATCACATCCAATTTTGCACCAAAGCATTTGGACAACTGGTTAATCGCTGCACCACCTGCCTGAAAATTATAAACCATTTGCTGTGTGACTTCAGACGGAAACGCAGACACGCCCTGTACACATACACCGTGATTGCCCGCAAAGATCACAACTTGGGGCGCCTCGATTGAGGGACGCACGTTTCCACGCCATGCCGCATACCAAAGGGCGATGTCTTCAAGCTTGCCCAAAGACCCGGCAGGTTTTGTGAGCTGTGCGTTTCGATCAGCCGCGCCAGATGCCGCCTCTTGATCCGCTGCTGGCAGTTCTTTAACTAGGTTAACAAACTCAGCGAGCGATGAAAAACAGTTGGTCATTGAGTGCCCCTCGGGTTAGATCATGATGGCTTATTGCCTGTGTCCAACCAAAGCTCAAGACCCAAACCGATAGGATGGAGACCAAAGACGACATGCACGCGATCATTCATTCGCCATTCATCCGCGATATTTTCATTTGCATCAGCTTGTTGACCCGCCTGCCTGTGCAACTGGACGAACCTGCCTATGACCATCGTGGCAAAGCGGGTTGGGCCTTTCCGTTGGTCGGCGTGTTTGTTGGGACTGCGAGTTCCCTAATTGGTATTTTGTGCATGATTTTAGGGTTTGGGCCCAATATCAGCGCAGGGTGTGTTGTGTTGACATCCCTAATCATCACAGGGTTCATGCATGCAGATGGATTAGCCGACTGTGCAGATGGGTTTTGGGGCGGCTGGACAATTGAGAGACGCCTGGAGATAATGAAGGACAGTCATATAGGCGTCTATGGCGTCATCGCACTGATCTTGATCATTGGCCTACAATGGCAGATTATTGCTGCATTGATTGAGGCCGAAATAGCATTTATCGCCCTCATCTCGGCAGCTGTGTTGTCGCGCGCGCCTCTGCCATTGATTATGGCACGCATTCCCAATGCGCGAGGCTCGGGCCTGTCACACCGAACGGCCATGTCGGATCAAAACGCCGCCTATGGTGCTCTGGCGCTGGGGGGAATTATCGCCTTGATCATGATGGGGATCGCAGGGGCATGGGTGATTGGCTGCGCAGCGGGGATAGCCGTTGCCGCGACCACACTCGCTCGATTGAAAATTGGCGGGCACACGGGCGACACTCTGGGCGCGACACAAATATTGGGTGAAACATTCACACTGCTCGCAGCCCTTCAATTTTCTGCATGAAATAACCCGCGTCTCCGCGGGTTTTCCTAAAAATATCTAAACTGCCTCAGGCTGCGCGAGACACCAACACATCATCCACACGCTTTGCCGCTGCGGTCTCATCGCCATCTGCGACGGCGGCAACTTCACGTGTCAAGCGCTCCAGTGCAGCTTCATATAACTGACGCTCTGAGTAGCTTTGTTCACGGTCAGTGTCATTACGGTGCAAGTCACGAACAACTTCTGCGATTGCGATCAAATCACCAGAATTAATTTTTTGTTCATATTCTTGCGCACGGCGTGACCACATGGCGCGTTTTACCTTGGCTTTACCCTTCAAGGTTTTCATCGCCTGATCAATCACGTCTGGCGAACTCAATGCGCGCATACCGATTTCGGTTGCTTTCGCGGTCGGTACGCGTAACGTCATCTTATCTTTTTCAAAAGAAATCACAAACAACTCCATCGAAATGCCTGCAATCTCTTGCTCTTCGATGGAAACGATTTGTCCAACGCCGTGGGCTGGATAGACCACATATTCGTTAGGACGAAATTCAGATTTCTTGCTTTTAGTCATTCAATTATCCCCTTTTGCATCTGATGTTCAGACGACAAAAATGCTAGGTACATCCCAAAAGATGTCCAAACTAAGCATACGCTGATTTTAGTTAGATACAGCCAAGCTCACTGTACCCATGTCGACACGGTTCTTCATTTGTAGATAAGATATACCACAAAAATTCACCGGTTTCCACCCTTGTGGAAATCACCGCATTTTTATCCGCCTTCACCGGGTGTTTCTGAGAAATATTTCTCAAGCTTACCCTCTTCGCCATCGCGTTCATCTGCTTCGGGTAGCGGGTCTTTTTTAGTGATGATCACGGGCCATTGTTCTGCATATTTACGGTTAAACTCGACCCATTTTTCTGTGTCTGGCTCGGTGTCTGGACGAATTGCATCTGCGGGGCATTCAGGTTCACATACGCCACAGTCGATGCATTCATCTGGATGGATCACCAACATATTTTCCCCCTCATAGAAACAATCGACGGGGCATACCTCGACGCAGTCGGTATATTTACATGCAATGCAATTTTCGTTGACGATGTATGTCATTGGCTATCATCCTACTTCATTCTTAAAATGCTTGCTAAAGCAGCGCGGCAAATCAATCAAGAGTGCGCGCGCGGATAAGATCAAGGCTGCGTCGATCCTTCTTGGTGGGACGCGCGCCTCCTCTTGGGGTTTGCTCGTGTAGAATTTTTTCCTCTGGGAGGCTTAGATCTTCGTATAATGCTTGCGCTTCACTGGCGGGACCACGGCGCGTTCCCAGTTCGACAATTTTAATCACACGGATTTGGTTGCCTTGCGGAAAGGTCAAAACCGTACCCGCCACAATAGCGGTCGAAGGTTTTGACACTTTGTTCGCATTAACGCGCACATGACCACCTGAAACCTGTTTCGCCGCAAGGGTACGTGTTTTGAAAAAACGTGCATGCCAAAGCCATTTGTCCAAACGGATTTTTGGCTCTGACATGCAACTGGTCCCTACTTTTTCAAACCCATAAGCGCCGCGGCGAATGGATTGTCAGGATCGATTTGTTTTTCTTTCTTGGGCTTGGCCTCGAACGAACGGGCCTTGGCCTGATCGCCGCGATTTGGTTTGCCCTTGGGCTTGCCGCCCTGCTTTTTGCGCGGATGATCGCCATTTTGGCGTTTCCCACCCTGCGCACGCGGCTTGGGCTTACGCCCCCACGTGAAGGTATAGTAAACTTCCATCTCTGGGGCTGCTGCCACGTGTTCTGCCCCTTCTGTTTCCGCAGCTGGGGCCTCAGCAGCGTCCTCTGCAGGTGTTTCATTTGTCTCCTCTGCAGCGGCTTCCGACTCTGAGGCGTCGGGTGCTGAAACCGGCGCTTCGGCACGTTGCTTTTCACGCTCTGCGCGCGCAGCAACATATCCCAAACCTCCCATTAAGTTTGCAAATTGTTCAAGTGTCATGCCCGTAATCGACAACATATCGGCGGTGGCTTCAAATCCACCACGGCTGTCTTGGACACGCAGCAAGTCGGCCAAACGTTCCAACATATCAATGCGGATTGCGCGATCACCTGCATTGCGATAGCCCGACAAACGATCAACACCTACAGGCGCATTTGCGTCCACTGGAACCGTCACCAAACCGGGTGGTGGGGCTTCGGGGAAAACGTCCAATCCTGCGTGCAAACTCCATAACAACAAACGCAGGCGCGTTGGCGCGGGTTTCAGCAACAGTGGCATGAAAATAGTGAATTGACCAAAACGAATACCATGTTTGCGCAGCATCGAACGCGCATCCTGATCCAACGCTTTGACTTCGTCGGCAACATCGGCACGGCTCAAAATACCCAGCGCCTCAACCAACTGAAATGCAAATCCGCGGGCAAGCCCCGTCAAAGCTTCGTCATTTTTGACAGCCATAAGCGGTTCGAACAACGCATTAATTTTGCGATCAATAAAATGCCGTAGTCTGCGATGCACCTTATCTGTTACATCAACGCCTGCTTCTTCATCAACAAATACGCTGACCCTTGGGCGCAAAGGGTCATCGCCCGCCAGCAATTTGCCAACTGCGTGTTCGCCCCACATCAATCCACCCTGATCCGTGAAATCAATTTCCGTATCTGGCGCATTATAGAATTTATCAGCACGCAGATGGAAATGCGGGACCAAGGCCTGCATCGCTGCTGATTTTAACGTTTTGGCGTCCTGTCCTGCCGCTTGCTGATCTTGACGGAACTGGAAACCTTCTAGACGACCGACGAACTCACCTTCGACGCTCACCTCACCATTTTCATTTACTTCGGCCAAAAGGGCCTCCTTCTGCTTGAGCCGGCGCAACAAAACCGATGTCCGCCGATCCACAAATCGTTGTGTCAAACGCTCGTGCAAAGCGTCTGATAGCCTGTCTTCTATCGCGCGTGTGGCCTCACGCCAATGATTTTCATCATCAAGCCACCCTGAACGCTGTGCGACATAAGTCCACGTGCGCACAAATGACAATCGTTTTGAGAGCGTATCAATATCACCCTCTGTGCGATCAATGCGTTTAGTTTGACGTGCAAACCAATCGTCAGGAACACGCCCATGATCAAATAAATAACGGAAAATCACCTCTAATAGCGATGCATGTTCCGCATGCGAGATCCCGCGAAAATCAGGGATGCGGCACACATCCCATAACAGCGAAACCCCAGGTCCGTTTTTAGCCCGTGTCGTGATGTCTGCATTCTGTGACAGCGTTTTTAGAACCATCAAATCATCGGCTTCACGCGCTTTGACCAAATTTTCTTGGCTTGGAGATACTTCTAACGAATCAATAAGGGTATCAATTGTGCCCAATTTCAGGTCCGCATTGCGCCAAAGCAGTTTTTTCAAAGGGGTAAAGCGATGTTCCACAATCGCATTTGCAATCCCCTCATCCAATGGTGACGCCTCGCCCGTAACACCAAAGGTGCCATCCCGCATACCGCGCCCTGCACGCCCCGCAATTTGGGCCAATTCATTGGGCGCAAGCGGGCGCATCCGGCGGCCATCAAATTTGCTCAGCGCAGAAAAGGCGATGTGGTTTACATCGAGGTTTAGCCCCATACCAATCGCATCTGTCGCAACCAGGTAATCAACATCCCCATTTTTATAAAGCTCGACCTGCGCGTTTCGCGTCCGCGGACTCAGTGCCCCCATAACCACCGCTGCACCGCCTTTTTGACGGCGGATCAATTCGGCGATTGCATAAACGCTGTCGACAGAGAACCCAACAATCGCGCTGCGTGGTGGCATGCGAGATATTTTTTTGGACCCCGCATAAGTCAGCTGGCTCATCCGTTCACGGCGCATGATTTGCACGTTTGGCACCAATTCTGTAATCGGCCCACGCATGGTGTCAGCCCCCAAGAACAGTGTTTCCTTGGTACCTCGTGTGTGCAGTAGGCGATTGGTGAACACATGACCGCGCTCAGGATCAGCGGAGAGTTGGATTTCATCCACCACCGCGCATTCCACTCCCATATTGTCAGGCATCGCCTCGACCGTACAAACCCAATATGCAGCCCGTGGGGGAATAATGCGTTCTTCGCCCGTTACCAAGGCTACAACAGGGGCCCCGCGGATCGCAACAATTTTGTCGTAAACTTCACGCGCCAATAAACGTAAGGGAAGGCCAAACACACCCGAGCGGTGCGCCAACATCCGTTCAATCGCGTAGTGGGTTTTCCCAGTGTTGGTCGGCCCCAAAACCGCAAGGATGCGCGCACTCATGTCTATGCCCCAAGCTAAAGTGGTAGCCCAGAGACTGTTTTCGCGACCCGTGAGCGCGCATTGATTACCTGTTCAAGATGCGGATGTATAGCAAGAACTTCATCATAGGCACGCAATGCAAGTTCAGGTGCATTGAGCTGCTCGAGGATAACACCCAGCCCTGCCAACGCTTCGAAATTTTTCGGATCTATCGATAACGCATGTTCTAAATCAGACAGCGCAGGACCATGTAATTCTAATGCCAAATATGCGCTGGCGCGTCCTGTCCAACCAGTCGAAAATTCGGGCGCCAATTCGATGATCGCGGTAAAATGTTCGGCGGCCAATCCATGTTCCAAACGATTTTGCGCATTCTGTGCGCGTTTTAAAAGCAGATCCACCACGTTTGACCCAGACTGCTGCCACAGAAAACGAATTTCTTTTTCCAACAGCACTGACTCAGATTGTGTCGCATTAGTTAGTTTTTGATAAAGTTCTTTGAGTGTGCTAGTTTTTGTATCAGATATTGAAATACTGGGTGCGCACAGGGAAACCGCTAGTAAAGTTGCCGCCAGGGCATATTTGAACTTGGGATACCTATTCGCCATGATTGTTATATTAGGGACCAGCTGGGGAATTTCCAGCACTTTCAACGAGGATTGATGATGAGCGATGTAGTCACAGCAGCGGTAAAAGCGTTGAACGAAAAACTTGGTGGAAACGGTTTTGACGGGATCGCGAAATTCGAAATCGAAGACGAAGGCGAAATTGTAATTGACGAAAGCGGCGCACGCGCAAGTGATGATGCCGCTGACGTCACACTGAGCGCAAGCGCCGATACGTTTCAGGACATTTTGGCGGGAAACTTGGATGCAACCTCTGCGTTCATGACGGGCCGACTAAAGCTTGATGGTGACATGGGGTTGGCCATGCGTTTGGGAAGTGTTCTAAGCTAATGCACAAAGCGGACGCGCCATATCGTCATGATTTGGCTGATGGGCCAGCCGAGTGGTCATGCCACTGGATCATGGCCGATGACGGTACAAAATTGCGCGTCTGCAATTGGGCACAGGCAGCCCCACGGGGAACGGTTTTCGTTTTTCAGGGGCGCACAGAATACATCGAAAAATATGGCCGTGTTGCGCAAATGCTCGTTGATTTTGGATGGAAAGTCATTGCAATTGATTGGCGCGGTCAAGGGTATTCTGAACGTCCAGAACACGATCCGATGCAAGGATATGTGGATCACTTTGCCCAATACCAGAAGGATATTGATGCCCTAGTTGATTATGCAAAAGCCGTTGATCTGCCCAAACCGTGGAACATACTGGGGCATTCGATGGGGGGGTGTATTGGCCTGCGCGCCCTGCATCGTCGTGGAGATGAATTTGATCACGTCATCTTCAGCGCCCCGATGTGGGGCATTGAATTTGGCCCGCTGATGAACTCCTTTGCCAGCACGATTGCAAAAATTGGCGTCAGTCTGGGTTTTGCCAAATCCTATGTCCCATCAGCCAATTCAGATTGCTATCTGTTGAAGGGCAAATTTGATGGCAACCGCCTAACAAATGACCCAGAGAATTGGCACTACATGGTGAACCAAGTTAAAGGTGATCAGGAATTACGCCTTGGCGGGCCCAGTTTTTCGTGGGTGAACGCAGCCGTAACTGAAATGAATGCTTTGATGTCCAACGCTCCACCTAATATCCCAGCTATGACACTGCTTGGTACCGACGATGCAGTCGTCAGTCAAAAAAATATCCATGATCACATGAAGAAGTGGGATAATGGTATGTTGTTAGAAATACAAAATGGGCGCCATGAAGTTTTAATGGAAAGAAGCGACCTTGTTCAAAAGCTGATCCGTGATATCGACGCCTTTTTCCGAGATGATCTGATTGTTGAAGGCGCACTGATCGCTGCGGAATAAACGCCCCTTGCACCTCATTGGTTCGCACCCTACGTTAGCAGCATTCTGACCAATGAGGCAAAGTATGTTTATAACTCCATCCCCTGTTTTTGACGCATCTGTTTCTGGTGGCACAGACAACCTTTGCAATTTGCCAGAATGGGACCTAAACGATTTGTATCAGGGGACAGATGACCCCAAAATCGAGCAAGATTTAGCATGGTTAGAAACCGAATGCGCAGCATTTGCGGCCGATTATGAGGGCAAATTGGCGGACCTGAACACCATTGAAATGCTCACCTGCATTCATCGCAATGAAAAAATTTCGTCAGTTGCGGGCCGCATAATGTCCTTCGCAGGATTGCGGTATTATCAGCTGACAACAGATGGTGAACGGACCAAATTTTTGTCCGATGCGCAGGAAAAGATTACCGTATTCACAACGCCGTTGGTATTTTTCACACTAGAATTGAACCGCCTGTCAGAGGAGGCGCTGACCGGATTGTTCGACGCAAACGCCGATCTTGCACGCTATCTCCCTGCCATTCGCCGTATTCGCGCGTTGGAACCTTATCAACTCTCTGATGAATTGGAAAAGTTCTTACATGATTTGGGCGCTGTTGGGGATGCATGGGAAAAACTGTTTGATGAGACAATCGCGGGCCTGACATTTGATATCGAAGGTGAAGATCTGAACATCGAAGCCACACTAAATCTTCTGACAGAACAAGATCGCAGCAAACGTGAAATGGCCGCACGCGAATTGGCACGTGTCTTTAGTGAAAATATTCGCACCTTTGCCCGTGTGCATAATACACAAGCAAAGGAAAAGGACATCATTGACCGCTGGCGCGGCATGCCAACTCCGCAAACAGGGCGCCACCTGTCCAACGATGTGGAAGCCGAAGTGGTCGAAGCGCTCCGTGATGCGGTGGTTGCCGCCTATCCAAAACTTAGCCATCGGTATTACGAATTGAAACGTAAATGGCTGGGCCTTGATAAAATGCAAGTCTGGGATCGCAACGCGCCCCTCCCGATGGAAAGCGATCGCATTATTGATTGGGATGAGGCACGCGAAACAGTGATGAGCGCATATGGCGGTTTCGATCCGCGCATGGCCGATCTGGCACAACCGTTTTTTGACAAAGGGTGGATTGATGCCCCCGTGAAACCCGGGAAAGCCCCAGGTGCATTCGCGCACCCTACGGTCACAGATGCGCACCCATACATTATGCTGAATTATCTGGGCAAACCGCGTGATGTGATGACATTGGCACATGAATTGGGCCATGGCGTGCATCAGGTTTTAGCTGCCGATCAGGGTGAAATGCTGTCTTCTACCCCGCTGACACTTGCAGAAACGGCGTCTGTCTTTGGCGAAATGCTGACGTTCCGCACAATGTTGGACAAGGCCAAAGATCAACAAGAACGCAAAGTGATGTTGGCCGGTAAGGTCGAGGATATGATCAACACAGTCGTGCGTCAGATCGCGTTTTACGATTTCGAATGCAAATTGCACGATGCGCGCAAATCAGGCGAATTGACCCCAGATGACATCAACGCATTGTGGATGTCGGTGCAGGGCGAAAGCCTGGGTCCAGCATTTGAATTCATGGAAGGCTATGAAACATTCTGGGCCTATATCCCACACTTTGTGCATTCACCCTTCTATGTTTATGCCTACGCCTTTGGGGATGGATTGGTAAACGCGCTTTACGCGGTTTATCAGGATCATCCAGATGGGTTCCAAGACAAATATTTCGACATGCTGCGCGCAGGCGGATCGATGCATCACAGCGATCTTTTGGCGCCCTTTGGGTTGGATGCGGCTGATCCGGAATTCTGGGGCAAAGGCTTGTCCATGATCTCGGACATGATCGATGAACTTGAGGCGATGGAAGCATAATTTCGCGAAAAACGCCTCTTTCCATTGACTTTGTTACAATTCACGCAAAATCCCTGTGTATGGGGGTTTTGTCCATGTGGAAACAACTAGCGGTACTTATTTTTATGACACTTGCAACTCAGGTCGCGAGCTTTGAATTTGAAAGCATTGATGGCGGCAAAATTGTTCTATCTGAATTTCAGGGCAAACCCGTTCTTATCGTGAACACAGCCAGCCGCTGTGGATTTACAGGCCAGCTTGAGGGCATGCAAAAACTGCATGAAACCTATGGACCCAAAGGTTTGGTTGTTTTGGCCGTGCCATCAAATGATTTTCGCCAAGAGCTTAAATCAGGGGAAGACGTCAAAGAATTCTGTGAGGTTACATATGGCCTAACCCTGCCCATGACCGACATCACATCCGTAAAAGGGGACAAGGCACATCCATTTTATAAATGGTTGCAACGCGAATACGGGTTTAAACCACGGTGGAACTTTTACAAAGTGCTACTGGACGCGAATGGGAATTATGTCGACAGCTACAGCTCTGTAACAAAACCCATGTCCAGGAAAATTACCCGCAAAATCGAAACACTGCTACGTTAACGTTCCACCACGGAATGGACTAGCGATTTCCTCATGACTGCCTTGATCGTGTAGGGTTGCTACAACTTGGGAGATGACCCACACTTAGGATGAGATGCAGCGTCGCACACTACATAAGCGTCGACATGAATTCATGATGCTTGGCTCGGACAAGCGGGTCTAATTCCCAGTAAATCACTGCAGCAGGCGCACTGTATTTTCGAAGGGTGCTCTGTCAATCTGATCGTTTTTGGATGACGGGCAACTGTTCCACCATTAGGTCTGGTCCTAATCCTGCGGCTATATCCCGCAAGATTTGCAAGACCTCAGCCCGTTGCGCCCAGTGCCCGATTGTCCCCAAGGAACGCTCTTATATCACCATATATCCAAATCCTGCACGAGATTTGATGATGTCGGCTTCACGTACGCCGCTGCCTTTGGGGGTGTCTGCCAACCCATGTTTTCATAAATCTGAACCGTCCGCGGCAAATCATCCACCGCAATAGTCATCAAACTAATCCGTTGTTCCATAATCAACTTTCTAAAATGCGTTCTAATTTTTGTTGAATAACGTCCAAACAAGGCTGCGTGGAATAAGAATGATCTGCCCCTTTGGTGAAGGTCAGATGCAGATCATCCGCCTCAATATGATCTAACAACCGCAGCGCTGTGTCACGCGATACTGCATTGTCCAATGTTCCCTGAAGCATGTGGACAGGGCACCTAAACACAAGTGGGTCGCGCATGACAAAGGCGCGGCGGCTGTCGGTTAGTAGATGAAGTGAAATGGGATACGGATCGCCATAAACGGATGGGATATAGGTGACACCATTTTCCGCGATGTCCCGTTTTTGCGCCTCTGTAAAACTGGAAAGCATACTATCCTCGGTGAAATCAGGGGCAGCGGCAATCAGTATCAAACCGCGCAAACGATTCCCCATTTCACGCCCAAGGTTCAGGGATATCCAACCACCCATCGAAGATCCAATCAGGATCAAATCGCCGCTGGTTTGCGCTGCAATGACGGCCGCGGCATCTTCGGCCCATTCAGCAACGCTGTGTTCGGTGAATTCACCTTCGGATTGACCGTGTGCCGCGTAATCAAATCGCAAAAATGCGTATCCTCGCGCCTTGGCCCAGTCTTCTAGGAAAACAGCCTTGGACCCTGTCATGTCGGACATAAAGCCCCCCAAAAACACAACCGTCGGTCCCGTCCCTTCGCTTTTAGAAAAGGCCAATTTTTGACCGCGCGGCCCTGTCATAAATTGTGTCATGAAATGCTCCTTTTTCGCAATAGTATGAAACCGTCTCAGCGGCGAAACAAGGGACGAAAGCCATTTCCTGTAGTCGAACACCCGTTTCGCAAATCAACACTTGACCCCCTGCCCCAAAAACGGCACATGTGGCGCGAACCAAATAACCCGCAACCGGGCGTTCCGTGGGCGCCAAAAAGACGAGGAGGACCAAGATGTCCAAAATCTCTCTTACCTTTCCAGACGGCAATAATCGTGACTACGCAGCTGGCATCACTGCGGCGGAAGTCGCATCGGATATTTCAACATCTCTTGGTAAGAATGCGATCAGCGCAACCGTGAACGGCATGCATTATGATCTGCAATGGCCCATTGAGGCAGACGCGAAAATTGCCATCAACACGATGAAAGACGCAGAGTTCGCATTCGAATTGGTGCGACATGATCTAGCGCATATTATGGCACGCGCTGTCCAAGAAATTTGGCCTGATGTAAAAGTCACCATTGGTCCGGTTATCAACAATGGCTGGTATTACGATTTTGATCGCAACGATCCCTTCACCCCAGAGGATTTGGTCCTGATCGAAAAAAAGATGAAGGACATCATCAACCTGCGGGACGGCGTCCGCACCGAGGTATGGGAGCGTGATCGCGCGATCCAGCATTACAAGGACACAAATGAACCCTTTAAGGTTGAATTGATTGAATCGATCCCGGGCAATGAACCCATTCGCATGTATTGGCACGGCGATTGGCAGGATCTATGCCGTGGACCCCACCTTCAACACACAGGTCAGGTTCCTGCAGATGGATTCAAATTGATGCATGTTGCGGGTGCCTATTGGCGTGGGGACAGTTCACGCGAACAATTACAGCGTATCTATGGCGTGGCGTTTTTGAACAAAGAACAACTAAAGGCGCACCTAACCATGCTGGAAGAGGCCGCAAAACGCGATCACCGTAAGTTAGGCCGCGAAATGGACCTGTTCCACATGCAAGAAGAAGCGCCTGGCCAAATCTTTTGGCATCCAAATGGATGGAAGATTTACACAACCCTCCAGGATTACATGCGCCGCCAACAGGAACGTGGTGGATATGTCGAGGTAAACACACCCCAAGTTGTGGATCGCAAATTGTGGGAGGCCTCGGGCCATTGGGACAAATATCAGGAAAACATGTTCATCGTTGAAGTTGACGAAGAACATGCGCGTGAAAAGGCGATCAATGCGCTAAAACCCATGAACTGCCCCTGCCACGTGCAGGTTTATAATCAGGGTTTGAAATCATATCGTGATCTGCCTTTACGAATGGCGGAATTTGGCAGCTGTAACCGTTATGAACCCTCCGGCGCACTACATGGCATCATGCGTGTGCGTGGATTTACCCAAGATGATGCGCATATTTTCTGTCGTGAAGATCAGATTGAGTCCGAGACTAAGAATTTCATCGAATTTCTATCCAACATCTATCGTGATCTGGGCTTTGAAAACTTTTCGATCAAATTCTCTGATCGCCCGGCACAGCGCGCAGGCAGTGACGAAGTTTGGGACAAATCTGAAAATGCGCTGCGTAGCGCAACAGAAGCCGCAGGATATGATTTTGAACTGAACCCGGGCGAAGGCGCGTTTTACGGGCCGAAACTGGAATTTGTTCTTACGGATGCCATTGGGCGGGATTGGCAGTGTGGCACATTGCAGGTTGATTTCGTCCTGCCCGAACGATTGGATGCGAACTACATTGCAGAGGACGGTCAAAAATACCGCCCCGTGATGTTGCACCGTGCGGTATTGGGATCATTTGAACGCTTTATCGGTATCCTGATTGAAAGCTCTGCAGGTCGTTTGCCGTTTTGGTTGGCCCCCCGTCAGGTTGTTGTGGCTGCGATTGTATCGGATGCAAACGAGTATTGTCAGGAAGTTGTCACGGCACTGCGTGCCCAGGGCGTGCGCGCGGAATTGGATCTGCGCAACGAAAAAATCAACTATAAGGTACGCGAACATTCTGTTGGCAAGGTGCCTGTGATTTTGGCCTGTGGCATGCGTGAAGTTGAAGAGCGAAGCGTGTCTGTGCGTCGTTTGGGGGAAAAGCAAACCACGACCAGCTCAATTGAAGAGATTGTCAGCACGCTCAAAATCGAAGCGAAGGCGCCAGATCAATTATAACATTAAGTGCGAAAATTTACTGTAAATGGGGGGGCAAAGTTTCATTTTGCACCCTTTTACAAGTCAAATCATCACGTCCCATACAAAAAATAATCACGCCAGATCACAGGAACGTGACACACACGCCTGTGATTGGAAAGAATACACAGTCGGGATTTAGCCTGTCATGGATCAACGCTTGTTTTGGGTTTCCCCTCTGCGTGTTTTGGTCATCAAAGGTGCAGGTGCGCTGTCCGTCGATCGCGCCCTGATGCGTTAAACGCCAAATCGTTCGTGAACATCTTCGCCCCACCCAAGCGCAAGCGCTCCTTGGTCATCCACGATCAGGGGACGTTTCATCACAGTAGGGTTCAAGGTAACCAATTCCAAAGAATCCATGGCGCGTGTGGCATCATCAAATCCACGCCACGTTGCTGATTTTTTGTTCACAATCGCATCACCAAATTCGGCGTATGCGCGGGTCAGCAAATCAGGCGAAATACCATCTTTTCTAACGTCAATAAAATTTGCCCCTGCTAAGGCTTTGATTGCCCTGCGGCAGCTATCGCATGTCTTAATTCCGTAAATGTCCATCACACCGCCTCCGGATTTTTTAAATTATCTTTTTTCTATTTCACTTGAATTTTGGAAAAACAAGCCATTTTGTTTTACAGGCCGAGTGCAAATAACACCTCCGAGTTCATATTGGCATCGGACGTTTGTAAGCGCTCTCGTGTCACATCAGGTCGTTGATCTGCAATTTCGGGAAGAAGAAGGAGACACGGACATGCCAAATGGCACCGTGAAATGGTTTAATACAACTAAAGGTTACGGGTTCATTGAACCCGAAGAAGGCGGAAAAGATGTGTTCGTACATATTTCCGCAGTAGAACGTTCTGGCATGAAGGCATTGGCAGAAAACCAGAAACTAAGCTATGAGCTTCAGGACGGGCGTGATGGTCGTGTAATGGCGACCGAACTGCAATCGCTTTAAAGTGATTGAAGCCTGCGCGCCTCTTCGCCAGCAAGGCGAATTAGATCGCGCATATATGGCTTTGCAAGATCATTATCGCGCGTGGCGGCGAATAACCCACGCGTAACCTTCTCCTTTGTAAGCGGTCGTGTGACGTAATCTGAACTATATTTCACCTCGCGCACGACCCAGTCTGGCAACACAGAGACCCCCCGATTTGAAGCGACCAACAGTAGGATGACTGCGGTCAGCTCAACTTGACGGATCGACGCAGGTTCCACCTTTGCAGGGATCAAAAGCTGTGAAAATAAATCCAAACGACTGCGTTCAACGGGATAAGTAATAAGAGTTTGATCACGGAAATCTTCGGCCTCAATAAAGGCTTTTTCAGCCAACGGATTTTGCGCAGAGGCCACAAAAACAGGCGCATAATCAAAAAGATGTGAAAATGTAATGCCAGGCAGATTTTCGGGATCTGATGACACGACCAAATCCACATCTTCCTTTTCCAATGCTGGCAGGGCTTCAAATGCCAACCCCGGTCTGATGTCCACATCCACATCGGGCCAAGATTTACGAAATCTCTCAAGCACAGGAAACAGCCATTCAAAACAGGCGTGACATTCAATCGCGATATGCAGGCGCCCAGATTTACCACTGCGCAAGCCTGCAAATTCAGACTGAATAGCATCGACCTCTGGCAGGATCTTATCAGCCAGTCGCAATAGGCGCATGCCCGCCGCCGTCAGGCGCAGTGGTTTGGATTTGCGCACAAACAATTCAATCCCTGTCTGCTCTTCCAGGTTTTTGATCTGATGGCTCAGCGCGCTTTGCGTGATGTTCAAAATATCCGCAGCATTTGACACGCCCCCGCTTTCATGAATGGCTTTGACCGTGCGCAAATGGCGAAATTCAATATGCATTTTCATATGAAACTCATAACCTTCTTTAGTTTTATGAATTTGCCTCACAATCACATATCTGAGAAAAAGTGGCAAGACAACTTATGGATATGACAATGACCCGACCCCAGATTTCGTTTGAGTTTTTCCCGCCACAAAATTTTGAGGGGGCTTATCGCCTGTGGGATACGGTAAACACGCTTGCCCCACTAAATCCACGCTTTATGTCCGTAACCTATGGCGCAGGGGGCACGACGCGCACCCTAACCAAAGAGGCCACGCGCGTATTGCACAAACACACTGGGTGCGATGTCGCGGCCCATTTGACATGCGTGGATGCAACGCGGGATGAAACTCTAAACATTGCCCGCAGTTATGCGGATACGGGTGTGACTGGGTTGGTTGCCCTCCGCGGCGATCCCCCCGCAGAGAGCGGCGCGTTTCGCGCGCATGAGGATGGGTTTCAAAACACCGTTGAATTGGTTGGTGCACTAGCAGAATTGAATGCGTTTCGCCTGTATGTTGGGGCCTATCCTCAAACCCATCCAGAGGCCGCAGATGCAGCACAAAACATCGACTGGTTGAAACAAAAACTGGACGCAGGCGCGGATGAAGCATTGACCCAATTCTTTTTTGAGGCCGAGGGTTTTCTGCGTTTTCGTGATGCCTGCGCCAAGGCGGGGATCACGAAGCCGATTACACCTGGGATCTTGCCAATCGAAAACTGGCAAGGAGTAAAGCGCTTTGCCAAGCGGTGTGGTGCAACCCTTCCTGCGTGGTTAGAAGATGCTTATGCCAAAGCCGAGCGCGATCAGCGCACTGACTTGCTTTCAATCGCACAATGCACAGAATTATGCAGCGAATTGGTTGATGAAGGGGTTGAGGCGTTGCATTTTTACACTCTGAACCGTCCTGAGCTGACCCGTGATGTCTGTGCCGCATTGGGTATTCATCCCAAGGTGACCTTGCAACATGTGGCCTAATCATTGGGCAATTGTTACACGCTGAACCACGTAACATCTGTATATGGGTAAGCAGTTTCTATTCTCATTGGCGCCTATCCCCAAAATCAGAATGTATTGTCCATCTTGGACCGAGGGGGGAAAAGCGGTAATTCCCGTAAAGCGACTGAGGTTACAGGAGATGGGGCTAAAGGTAGCAAATATCAGAGATATGTGATTTTTCAATATCAAGATTGGATCATGTTACATCTCTATAAACAGGTGCGCGTCACATGCAAAATCCCCACAGATACCCATGGGGGGTTTAGGTTGTTGAAATAATAACTTACTTACGCCAAGCGGCTGGACCGATTTTGTGGATCGAATTGCCATTAGTGTCGACCCCGACGCTCACAGGCATATCCTCGACCTTCAGCTCGTAAATCGCCTCCATACCCAAGTCTTGGAAGGCAATGGGTTTCGCAGATTTGATCGCTTTGGATACCAGATATGCCGCACCACCAACAGCGATTAGATAGACCGCCTTATGCTTGGCAATCGCTTCAATCGCGTTGTCCCCGCGCTCGGCCTTACCAATCATCATTTTTAAACCAGTATCGTTCAAAATACGATCTGTGAACTTATCCATGCGGGTCGATGTGGTGGGTCCTGCTGGGCCAATCACCTCTTCCCCAACAGCGTCAACAGGACCAACATAGTAAATCGCACGTCCCGTTAGGTCGACAGGCAATTCCTCACCTCGATCCAGCATATCTATCATACGTTTGTGTGCTGCGTCACGACCCGTATAAATTGTGCCAGAAAGCAGCAAAGTCTGCCCCGGTTCAAAGGTCCCCAACACCTCATCCGTCAGGTTGTCCACATCCACCTTGATCGCATTTGCACTGGCTTGCTCCAACAGAATATCGGGCCAATCTTTTAGATCAGGCGGTGTAAATTCCGCGGCGCCCGATCCGTCCAATGTGAAATGCGCATGCCGCGTTGCAGCACAGTTCGGGATCATCCCAACGGGCAATGACGCCGCGTGTGTTGGGAAGGATTTGATTTTCACGTCCAGCACAGTTGTAATACCACCTAAACCTTGAGCACCTATGCCCAATGCGTTAACCCGTTCAGCGATTTCAAGGCGCAATTCCTCGGTTCTGTTTGACGGACCACGCCGTATCAAATCTGCCATATCAATGGGTTCGGAAAGCGCTTGTTTGGCCAGTGCCATGGCCTTGTCCGCGTTACCACCAATCCCAATTCCCAAAATACCAGGTGGGCACCAACCTGCCCCCATGCTTTCCACACTTTGAACAACCCAGTCCGCCACGCTGCCGGATGGATTCAGGGTAGTGAATTTTGATTTGTTCTCTGATCCCCCCCCCTTTGCGGCGACCTCGACCTCAATTGAATCACCCGCGACCATTTCAACGGTCAGCATACAAGGCGTGTTGTCGCCCGAGTTTTTTCGGGAATCAAACGGATCCACCACGACAGACGCTCGCAGCGGGTTTTCATCGCGTAGATAACCCTGCCGCGTGCCTTCATCACAGATTTCCTGCAACGAACGCTTGAAATTTGTCTGTGCCTGCATCCCATATTTGATATGAATATTTGCAGACCCCGTATCTTGACAAATTGGACGACGCCCAATCGCACACATGCGTGAATTGACCAAGATTTGAGACATCGCTTGCTTTGCAGATGGGTTTTCCTCTTTCTCCCAGGCCGCACTCATCGCACGGATGAAATCAGGCGGATGAAAGTACGAAATGAATTGGAAAGCATCAGCGATGGATTGGATAAGATCGTCTTCTGTAATAATTGGCATAGTCACATCTTTTTATTAGCTCGCCCGCATAATAAACGTATTTACAGCAGCTGAAAGGGTTAGGTTACCGATTTTAAAAAATTCAATGAACTACAAAATTTGTTCAGGGTTATGATGTATGAGACTGCTAGGCAATTGAGTTGCGCATCAAGACATTGCCCAGTCCCAATATAAATCACGCACTTTTTTGGTTACAGAACCAATCTGAAATTGAAAATCTTCAAACGCAGTAACTGCCGTTACTTTGTTCATATTCCCAGACATAAAGATTTCATCTGCGGACTGAAAATCGGTGTATGTCAGCACTGTTTCGTGAACTTTAATCCCTGCAGCGCTTAAATTTGAAATATGCCTAGCACGCGTTATCCCGGATAAGAATGTTCCATTAGGTATAGGTGTGAAGACTTCGCCATCTTTAACCATGAATATATTGGCCGTCGCCGTTTCTGCAACGTTACCCATAGCATCCGTAACCAAAGCGTTGCTGAAACCCTTCGATCTCGCTTCGACAAGCATTCGAGCATTATTGGGATACAGGCAGCC
>Ga0255777_10001622_pt1 | contig 20989 bp, 24 predicted proteins | sample 101ome_15_FD_179975 | JGI IMG/M metagenome (GOLD analysis project Ga0255777, IMG submission 179975) | Coastal salt marsh microbial communities from the Groves Creek Marsh, Skidaway Island, Georgia - 101402AT metaG (version 2) | ecosystem: Environmental > Aquatic > Marine > Intertidal zone >... | reverse complement strand
AATGAACTCGAACTCCAACTCAAACAACAGAATGTATAATTCATCAAACTCCAACTCAAACAACACGAGGGATGTCAAAAGAATTCTGAGAACCGTGAACGCACCAACGGCCAAGAGGATGATGACGAAACGTTTTAGGAACAAAATCAACAACCAGGTGGTTAAAGAAGCAGCAAAATATGGCATAACAAATCTTAATGCCACGAGACTTAATTTAAATAATAAGGGTCTCACAAAAATTCCAGATTTTGTCTTCATGATGAAAAATCTCCAGTCTCTTGACCTCAGTTATAATAAAATCTCCCTGTTGCCATCGGCAATCGGTGACTTAAGGAATCTCCAGTCTCTTGACCTCGGTTATAATCGCATAAGGTCGTTGCCAACAACGATCGGCAGATTGAGAAATTTAGAGAAGTTTGACATCCGTTCAAACCATATCAGCAGATTGCCATCAGCGATCGGTAAATTAAGAAAATTATGGATGCTGGACGTCGACGAAAACGAACTCATCGTATTGCCATCAGCAGTCAGTGACTTAAAAAATCTGGAAATACTTAGCGTCAGTGAGAACAATCTCGAGTCCTTACCCGACAGCATAGATAAATTGAAACAACTCGAAAGGCTACACGTCAATAGAAATCAACTCACAAAATTGCCAGAGAGTTTCGGTAAGTTGAAAAAATTGAAAAAACTTGATATCGACCTTTACAAACTCATCTCTATACCCAAAACGTTTAAAAATCTATCAGATAGTGTAGTCATCACCGTTGAATATTCGAAAGATTATACAAAACAACAATTTATGAAACATTTTGAACCAAAACGTATAAACAAGAATACTGAGCTGTTTAATGCCGGCGTCTACCTAACAAACAACATCCCTCGTGGTAAAAGGGCATACATAAGTACACCATCAAATGTGAAAAACAACGGCACCCTTCGAAGGGTCTATAACAAAAATGGTCTGAATGAGGCTCTTCGAATAAGAGGGGGGAGGGCCAGACTTCATGGAAACAATTTTACAGCAAACAATGTTAGACTCATGAATGACAAGAACTTTAATTTACAACGCATCCGTGTGCGTCTTCTGAACACACCCCTGAACAATATGAGAGCCACCATCGAAGGGGTCAAGAACAAGTTGCCACAGAATGTGTCTCGCACAGATGTGAACAAACTGCTACGTAAGCTCAAACCTCTCATGTTGAATAAGATTCGAAACCGATTGAGAACGACCCCCGCCAATCAGAGACAGGCACTCCTTAACAAGTTCAAAAGGGATGGGTTAATAAAGAAGAATAACACTGTGTAAAAAAAAATCTTAGCCTCCTTTACCATGTCAACGTACGAACAGCCCGAGTGCAATTACAAATATCGCGTCAAGGCTTTGGAGAAGGTCGTCGACGGTGACACCATCGACGTCTCCATAGATTTGGGTTTCGACGTGAGCACGTCTCAGAGGGTGAGACTCCTCGGCATAGACACCCCGGAATCGAGAACGTCCGATAAGGAGGAGAAGAAATACGGTTTGCTCTCGAAAAAGATGCTCAAGCAGTGGTGCCTCAAGGCGGTGGAATCGGAGAAGGACGACATCGAGATCGAGATTCGGTGCCCGGAGGCGGACTCCAGGGGCAAGTTCGGACGAGTCTTGGGTGAGGTCTGGGTGAGTGAGGGTGATGTTTGGACGAACGTGAACAAGTGGATGTGCGACGAAGGATTCGCGGTTCCGTACGTTGGTCAAAACAAAAAGGACGTCGAGGCTTTGCACATGGCGAACAGAGAAAAGGTCAAACACCTGTTGGATTAAATTAAATAGTCTACGCAAAATAAAATCATTCGCACGTTTACAGCGTTCCCCACTTGTTTGAATATGGTTTTCTTCTCATACTCAAACGCATCCGGGAAACTCTGTAGTCGTAACAACTCCCGAGGGGTGAGTCTTCGATGAAGAGGGCCGTACACGGGGCACGTGTTCAGGGCCACGAGCGTCGGGACGTAGTCCACGCGTTTGCACCTCACGCCACTCGATCTGGGTGTCCACAAAACCTCGTCTAAACCCATCTCATCGTCCCCGGCCTGCCACTCGAATTTCCGAACCGCACCTTCCCACAGCGCCTCCGCGCGCGCGTTGGTGAGCCACGGGGTGAGGATGTCTTTGTGTTTTTTGTAAAAGTCTCTATTCTTATCGATCCAATTTTTGTATCGCACGTAAAAACTATCGGTCTCCTCGAACGCATTGTCCCACCAATCCGTCCATAATGGAAATTTGGGGATGACCACCCCCTCTCTGCGTAAGGTGCGAACGAACTCATCCCACACCCTCTCCGTGACGACCATCTTTGGTGGGAGGGTTTCGGCGTCGACGCCGCTGTCATCTATCAACGCTCGCACGTGGGTGCGAAGGGTTTTCTTCGGGTTTTTCTCCATCGGTGGGAACTCCGGGAGGGCACCCAAGTCACGGCGTTTGCATAGAATCATCACTCTCTCTCTGTTTTGTGGGACATCGAAATGGAGGGCGTTGAGGATGATCGGTTCGTCCGACGTCTCGTACCCGATGGCTCGTATGTTTTCCCGGATGACCCTCCACGTGTTGCCACCGTCGTGTGACCCGAGGTTTCGCACGTTCTCCAAGAGGAGGTATTTGGGTTTGTGGTGTCGGACGATGTCGCAAATTTTGAAGAAGAGATTTCCCCGGTCGTCGTCGAATCCCCTCTGTTGCCCAGCCTTGGAGAAGGGCTGACACGGGAACCCTCCGCACAAGATGTCGTGCGATGGGATGTCTGCCGGTGGGATGAGGGAGATGTCCCCCGCGGGTCGTATGCCGTAGTTCCTCTCGTACACTCGGCGACATCCCTCATCGATGTCTGAGGCGAACACGCACTCGTGTCCACGCTGGGCCAGGGCTTGGTGGAAACCACCGATGCCACAGAATAAATCAACAAACCGCATCACTTATATTACAATCGTTCACTAACTTTAAACACGCGCCTATGCCGGCGTATTCGTACGTGTTCTTTTTTTCTAGAGGCACGAACCACCCGTTGTGCGTCGAGTGTGTGAGCAGGTGTAACAAGTCACTCTTGCTCACGAGGGAATCTGTTTTGTTGTTCTCACCCAAAGTCACACACTCGTTGGCGTAATCTTTGTCGCAGACGTAAATCCCTCTCTCTACTACGATTCTCGAGCGTGGGTCGTTCTTTTTCGTGTACCAACGTTCGGATTTTAAATTCAAAATGATCACATCGCGTTCGAAAGACGTCGTGCGTCTCCCACTTTCACCGTTTTTCGACCAGGACAACGCGAGAGTCGATCCCCCATTCGTGAGGCTTTTCCATGAGTACTCCTCACCGAACGCCCGAAGGTCGGCCTGGCCGACGTGACACGGTTCGAATCCTGGGAGTTTTTCTATCGTTTCGGTCATGAGTTTATCGATGAGTTGTCCTCGGGTGAGACCGGCGCCGTCACCGGTGATCACGTCTTTCAAGGCGTCGGCTTTGTCACACATCGCAGAGAAGGCATCTTTATATTGGGGTTTGTTTAGTTCGTGTACCAATTCAGCGATATGGGCGTTAAATCTAAATTCCATTTCATTAAAATAGGCATCTTAATCTTTAAGAGTCAGTCTTACAAAAGAAATTTCCAGCAAATGTGATGCGTTCGTGATTGCTCACCTGTTTAGTCACTCGGTGCACCATGAACGCTGGGAAAATCATGAGCGTCCCCTCCTTGACGTCCGGTGAAAACTCTTTCTGGAAAGCCGGACATTTTTGGAGACCCTCGATTCTCAGGTCCGGGGCGGGGTTGATGAACATGAACCGACTGTCTTTCTCCGGGTCGTACTGCACGAAATACACGAAGCCCAACACACACCCCGTCTTTTCGCCGTGGTGCCAGTGCGGGTCCTGGTAGTGCCCTTTGCGATAGAGGTTGAACCACGCGTCTCGCACGCAGTCTTCGCAGTCGGGGTCGCCACACCTGAACATGGCGGGGTTGAGCGCCTCGAGGCCGTTTTCGGCGAGGTACTTACGCATGTGCGCGTGTATCGCCTCCATGAAAGGAGTCTTGGCGTGATAGGGTTGTTTCAAACTTATCTCGTCCCCGCGACCGTGGCCGTCGGGTGAACTCGTGAGACACGTGGCGTTCCATTTTACGGACTTGAGGATTGACTTTTCATCGCTTTTGAAGTATTCATTCACCTCTCTGCGAATCTCGGCAACGCGTTCTTCGCTGAACGGTTCGTAAAATCCAACGGGGTATCCGAAGATGTGCATCCGGATTGATTAGTATTAACGAATAAATTTTAAAACTGCATCCAACTCTTCCTGGGACATTTTCTTTTTCTTCGCCACCTCCTCCGTGCTCTCCTCCTTTGATTTGTAAGATTCGTACGACTTCCACGCGTAGGCGGCCCCGAGGAGGGCGAGTAAAATCAAAACGTGATTTCGTCTGATGCGCATTATTTACAGTAAGTTGATATTATAATTTCAAACTGGTTGACACCTCTAGAGAGTCAAGGGCGCGCATCCCGTGTTCGTACATGCCATTCAAGCGGTTCGTCACTGAGATTGACTCCTCGATGACCCGCGCGAATTCAACTTCTGTCTTTTTCAGCATGTACTGCGGGCACGAACGCGTGAACTCCGCCGCGATGTAGTGGCAGTTCGGTGACTTATATATCACCGACATACACCTGTCGAAGGCACCCTCGTCCAAGGGGACCATCGCGTCAATGAGTTCTTCCCATATGTCCCTCGCCGCGACGATAAAATCCTTAAAAACTTTCTTCCTCTCCCCCTCACCCACGCTATTCAACCACTCCAGATCCTCCCTTAAAATCTCCACAGTGTTCCTGAGTTCGTCGACGCGTTCGTTCAACGCCTTGCGTTTCAACTCCAACGCCCTGATACGCTCCTCCACGTAATCCATGGCGCAGTGGTCGTGCATCGTCGTCGCGCGCCTCGATCTGGTGGGCTCACACGTTCAAAACTCGGATCACCTCCTCCACCGCTGGACTTCTCCGTATGTCCGACTCGTCCATGCACACACGTTCGACGTACTTGAGTTCTAACCCGTCCATTTTATCACACAGGAGGGAGAGACCGTTATCCTGACCGAGGTCGCTCTGATTGAGATCCCCCGTGACGATGAGTCGTGAGCCCTCACCCACGCGCGTGAGGAGCATTTGCATCTGTGACATCGACGCGTTCTGCATTTCGTCGGCGATGATGAACGTGTTTCGAAACGTTCGACCGCGCATGTAGGCCAAAGGCTCCACGACGAGCGAACGCTCGATCTGGGTACGAGACAAGGTCTGTTCAAAATAATCCATCATCGGCCGCACCCACGGTTCCATCTTCGCATCTTTATCCCCGGGGAGCCAGCCCAGGCTGTCACCCGCACTTACGAGGGGTCGGGTGAGGACGACTCGTCCCCTGAAGGACGCCGTCGTCAGGAGGTGCTCCAGGGCCACTCCACAGGCGAGCATCGTCTTCCCAGTCCCAGCGGGTCCGGTCGCGACTATTATCGGTTTTTGTGACTTAAGTGCGAGCATGTACCGACATTGGCCGGCGGTTTTTGGGAAGTCCATTTTCTCTCTTTAATGTAATAATGGAGTTCCACTTTATCGGTATCACCCCAACGAAAAGTGTTCTCTCAATGATCGATGGTTCGGGTAAGTCAAGGTACATGATATTTCGAAGCGGTGAATCTGCGAACAACGCGGTCGAGTACATCGCCCGGTTCCGTGGCAAGTACGGACAGTGGCCGGTGTTTGACATGACGAACCCACGCGTGCGCATCCAACCGGACTTGAAAATAAAAAAGAGAGAGCCGGAGTACGTGAAAAAGTTTTTGCGCGTTCACGAATACTCGCGGGAAGAGATCGATTTGATGGCTCTCGAGACTGGGGCGTCTTTCTTTTGGGTGAACAAGTTTTTATGGTCAGCACAGGAGAAAGACGCCCTCACGGCGATCAACTTCAGCGGTTCAGACATCGACGGTTTCAGTGATACCGATATGGTCAAGCAAAAACTAGAGTACAACTTAAAAATTAGATGATCAATGTAATGTAAATGTGTGGCATAGTTTGTTTATTCGGTGAGAAGAAATCGATCCCAAAGAATCTTCTCACCCACCGAGGTCCCGATGATTTCCGTAGCGAGACCCTCGGGAAATGTCAAATCGACTACTACCGCCTCGCCATCAACGACCTCTCAAACGCGGCGATGCAACCGTTCAAAAAGTACAACAGTCTCTTCGCGTGCAACGGTGAGATTTACAACTACAGGGATTTCCTGAATGGGGACGAGACGAGTCTGAGCGATTGCGAACCGGTGCACAAGTGGATGAAGACCTTCGGCCCACACGCGACGATGACACACGTGCGCGGCGACTACGCGTTCGTCTACACGGACGGTGAGCACGTCATCGCCGGGAGGGACCGCGCGGGTGTTCGACCGTTGTTTTACAGTAAATACGCACCGGACTCCATCGCCTTCGCATCGGAGGCCAAGGCGTTGCGCTGGCTCGGGACGAAAATAGAAGTCTTCCCGCCGGGTGCGTTCTACGACAGCCGCATCGATGGATTCGTCTCGGTGTTTAAAAACTATTGGAAGGTGATGAAATTGCACTCCTCGTTCGTGAACGTGAAAAAATATCTCGAAGACGCGGTGAGGGTGCGCTTGGCGTTGAGCGACCGGGCCACCGGTTTCCTCCTCTCCGGTGGTCTCGATTCCTCTCTCGTGTGCGCCATCGCACAAAAGGTTCGCTTCCCCCAACAAATTCAAACCTTCTCCATCGGCCTCGAGGGGTCGCCCGACCTCGAGGCTGCTCGAAAAGTCGCCGACCACATCGGGAGTTTACACACGGAGGTGCATTTCACCGTGGAGGAGGGGCTCGCCGTCGTGCCGTCGGTGATCGAGGCGATCGAGTCGTACGACTGCACCACGGTGCGCGCCTCTGTCCCTATGTATCTCTTGTGCAAATGGATCAAAGAGAACACCGACTGTCGATACATATTCAGCGGGGAGGGATCGGACGAACTCTTGGGTGGGTACCTCTATTTCAAGAACGCCCCCTCCGTGGACGCGTTCTCCATGGAAAACGTGAGACGGTTGCGACTCATCCACCAATTCGATGGCCTTCGAGCCGACCGGTGTTGTGCCGCCCACGGGTTAGACCTCACCGTGCCGTTCTTGGACAACGAATTCATCGAAAAGGTGATGAACATCGACCAAAAACTCAAGATGACAAAGGTGGAAAAAGAAGTGTTGCGCAAATCCTTCGAGGGGTACCTCCCCGAAGAAATCCTTTGGCGCCAAAAAGACGCCTTCTCCGACGCCGTGGGTTCGGAGTGGGTGGACGCCTTACGAACGATTGGTGACACCATGGGTGACGAACATTTCAAGAACATCCAAACCATCTGTCGAGGGAAAAACGTCCCCCTCACCAAGGAGGAGGCGCGGTACCGCGAGTTGTTTTGGTTCAAGTTTTGCTCGAAGAATGACCACCTCATCTCCGAAATCTGGAGACCCATGTGGACGACCGTGACGGATCCGTCCGCGCGATTACTTATAGACAACCAACAATAATATTGTAAAACAAACACAATGGTGAAGAACATCGTCCAAGAATTCAATCCGCGCGAGGAGAGTCACGTCATGTGGCTCAAAGGTGTGAACGAGGCCATGGCGAAAGCGACGGGTGGCGAGAAAGTGGACGTCGTCGCGGTGTGGGACGAAAACCCTATGGGTGTCCCACTCACACAGATCCAGGAGTTGGCGTACCAGCACTTTCAGGTGGCCATGAAATACGCGAACGCCGTGCTTTCGTCGGACGCCTTCGTCCCGACGTGAGTGTTTTTTTTTCTCCGCACACAGTAATGAATAAGACGATCCTCGCCCTCGTCGCCGTCGCCATGTTGTACGTGTTGTTTTTCAGACGCACGGGAGAAGGGTACACGCCCCTGCGCGCCGCGTGGAGATACGCGCTCCGGGAAACGAGTCCGAACTCGGCAAAGCGGGTGAGTGGCCCGTTCGATAGATGCTCACCGGAAGAATGGCCGTGCAAATAAAGAATAGACCCACTTTTATTACGAAGAGAAGAAACGACATGAACGCCACCCGCGCGTACTGCATCGAACAATTTTCAGAAATTCTCGGACTTCCTCAGGATAACCCCTCGGTCGTTAACCTGGAGAAATCCATACTAAATCACACGTACGACTCCATGAAAACGGCCGAGGAGTGCAGTTTCGAAAATCAGTGGTTTTTAAACATCTACCGATTAAAATTTTTATCCGTCAAAAAGAACCTGTTGGAATCCTCTCACCTCAAGAGGGAAATACTCGAGAAAAAACTCAAGGCGTCGGAGGTGGTTGAACTTAAACCGTGGGAACTGTGGAAAGACGGCCCTTACGCCACGGCGATGGAGACGAAGATTCGAAAGGACATGAAAAAAGAATACAACGCGAGGGCGGCGAAGGAGCAGATGGAGGGCTTTTTCCAGTGCAGGAGGTGCAAATCGAAAAAGACCACGTATTACGAGATGCAGACGAGGTCGGCGGACGAACCCATGACGGTGTTCGTCAGTTGCCACAACTGTAACGCATCGTGGAAGTGTTGAGCCAACACAGTGAGTCTGTGATATCCCAAGGCATGTCCCCAACGCTTAAGATGAAATTGTAACCCATATCCCTCTTGACCTCCCCCTTCTCCTCGGGTTGACAAAAAGCCAATCGATCCCACGCCACGCCGATGTCCCGTAAATTTTGTTTCGTGTACTCGACGTTCCCGGGTATCCAGTGTGGGCGGGCGGTGATGATGATGACTTTGAAACCCATCGCCTTGGAGCGACGCGCGAGGGCGGCTATCGGGGCGATGACCTCCCCGTTCGAGCGAATCAACGTGTCGTCGATGTCGAACATCACCGCATCTCGAGCCCGGGGTTTCCCCCTGTTGTGCAAATCTTCGAGGGCCAGGAGGGCCAAGTCATCCATTATTAATAAAGACGTGAGATGATTATTTCACATGTCTTGCCCCGTGTGCTATGAAGCGGAGGGCGTCGCCCTCGTGTGGTTGAATTGCTCGCACGCGCTGTGTTCGAGATGCACGAGGAGGTGGGTGCACGGGACGTGTCCCACGTGTCGGGAAGGGATACACACAGAAACACTGAACGAGCGTCGACTCGAGCGCTTACACTCGGAGAGGGCCAAGTTCGCGTCCCTGGGTCCCGGTTTCGAGGTGTCGCTGCACACCGTGGTGCTCCGCGCCGTGGAGGGGGTGCACGTGCTAGTTAAAGAAAAAAATCGCTAACACGTATATGGCCCCTTACACTCCACCGATTTCGCACTATTCGGAGATGGACGTCTCTGAATACACGGAACAGGAAATGTACGATTTCATCGGTAAGGGTGGGCGGCGTTTCTATTGGCTCACTCGGTTTTTGGGTCTTCAATATCTGTGGTACGACGAGAACAGAAGGAAGATAGAGATTTGGGGCGCTCCCTACACACACGAGAATCAGCAGAGCGCGCACGTGATCGACGCCGAACTCAAACACTTCAGAGATGGACGGTCAAACGCTCTTGGAGTACCTGACGAACCCACCGGAGACGAACTGGTATAAGCACGAGCGTCTCCCGGTGTACAGACACAAGGACTACGTCGACGCACTCGAGCGCGACTACCTGTCCAAAGGGCTCGCGTTCGAACGCGCGAAGTTTGAATTCGATGACTTGGAGGATCGAGTGACCGTTAGAAAGCCACCGAGGCGCGAGTTTCCAGATCCCAAGCACGTCCCAGTGACTGTGACGGTCATGAAGAACAATAAAGTCAAAGTCACCTGTCACACGGCGTGGACGAATCTCTGGGAGCGGTACTACGACAAAGGGAAGTCGCCGCCGCTCCGGGCGATCGTCCAGGCGTACAAGGCGATCGGGTGCGACGATGATTTTTTGAAAAAAGTGATTAAGAGCCACGACGCCAAGGTGAGGGATGGTAAAATCCTCGCCAAGCACATTCAAAAAGTCTTCAAAATGCAGGAAAAAAAGAAAAAAGTGACGAAAAAGGCGGTGGCCGTGGAGGAAGAGGCGGAGGCATCGCCGAGCGATGACGAGGAAGATGACGACGAGGGCGAACGCGAGAACGACGTGGACGACGAAGAGGGCTTCGACATGGAGACCGCGGACGACGACGAGGACGTCGTCGACGACGCTGTACTATCAGATGTAGAATTGTAATACTTTCACGTTTTTGAATGCGGGACGCACATTTAAAAAAGTAAAAACTCCTCCGCTGAGAATTGAACTCAGATGACCCGGTTAACAGCCGGGGATAATAACCATTATATGACAGAGGACTGGGGTCCGGCCTACCTGATTTGAACAGGTGACCCATGGAGGGCTGTGTGTTGACGACTACAATCCATTGCTCTTCCAACTGAGCTAAGGCCGGCTCACTGTAGTCGCCGAAACATTTTCTCCGTTTTTGACGCAGGCAAAAAAATCTCTACTAGTATTAATGAACGCCCTCGTGCTGGTGCTCGTGCTGGTGGTCGTGGTGCTCGCCTTGTCGTTTTCACCGGACGCGCGACCGGTCACGAAGGACACGGTCTGGAGTTATTGGCACTCCCCCTGGCCCCCGTCGATCGTTCGAAGGTGTCGAAAAAATTGGTCCAAAGTCGGCCGCCTCACGGACGTCCGGTTTCTCAACGCCCTGACCGTGCACAAGTACGTGCCCCTGAAAACGCTCCGATATTTTTCGAGCATCACCTCCTGTCAGGCCCACAAGAGCGACCTCATCCGATTTTACTTGCTCAGGGAGTACGGGGGGACGTGGATCGACGCCTCCGTGTTCTTCACCGCCGTGGTCGATTGGATTCCCAAGGAGGGTGTGTTTTGTTACAGGGCGGACAGATTCAGTGTGCAAGGCCTGACGTGCCTTGAAAACTTTTTGATTCGAGCGCCGAAGGGTCACCCATTCATCGCGGCATGGATGGAGCAAACCATTCGAGAATTCACGGATGATAATTACAAGGAGAACAATAAAAAATTGAGGGACATCATCGGTAAAAACGCGGATTATCTCGTCCCCTACGTCGCCTCCATGAAACTCTCCCTCCCGGGAGACCTCGTCACCCACCGCGCGGAAGACGGTCCCTACCGAGACACCGTGCGCGTGGGGTGGGAAAACAGCGCGCAGTTGTGTCACTCGATAGAATACGGAAACACGAAGATTGTTAAATTGTGGAACCAACCGAGAAAGGTGTGTGCGCCGACGATCGTCCCCCTGACTCCCGTCTTCAAAGATTACACCCCCCGCGGGGTCTACGAGCGGTTCCGAGGAAAATTCGAAGAGCGCGGCAACGGTGATGCGGGACCGACGGACATGGTCTACGTCATAGCCATGCCCGAACGCATCTCTTACATCGAAGGCAAACTCTCGGAGATGAACACGAGATACAAATTATTGCACGCCGTGAAACCGGACGATTTGAGCAAAGACGATTACGAACGCATGTCCGAAACCTTGAACCCGAAGAATAGGATGCTTTACAATCGGATGACCAAACTTCCTGTGTGTCTGTCGTTTTTCATGTGTTACTACGACGCGTACGTGCACGGGTACGACACCATCCTCGTGCTCGAAGATGACATTAAATACAACGTCTCTCTCGATCGAATCAGGCAAGCGATCGATGAATTTAAAAAGATAAACGCTGAGATTTTGTTCCTCGGGTACTGTTGGGCCAACTGCGACAAGGACTACACACAAATCACCGAAAACCTCTATCGAGCACCCAAGGAGACCCAACTCCTTTGCAACCACGCGTTGGTGATTAAAAACTCGTTCATCAAGAAATACATGGAACGAGAGACCCCGACGTTTTGGAAGAATCGGAACGACCACACGCTCTCCAATTATCTCCGAGACAACGACGTTTTCAAGTGCGTGCCACCGAAGGCGTACATCAATCAGAACAGGGCGGAGTTGGGGAGCAACAACGAGAATTACGACATGGGTGGGAAGGCGTGCAACCTCGAGAAAAAAAACTAAGCGTATCATAGATGTTCGCGAGCGTCAAAGTCGGCCTTCTGCTGATCATCCTTCTCGCCACGTTTCTCTTCACGAGGCGTGGGAAGGCTTTGCATTTCAAAACGTTCCTGTTGACCCTCCCGAAGAGCGTCGAGAGACAGCGCCGGTTCTTCGAATCCCACCACAGGAAGATACCCGTCGAGGTCGTCTACGGCCCTAACACCCGCACCGTCGAGGCGGCCAGGGAATACGAACACAAAGTCGAGTTGAAACATTTCAAAAAAGCCCTCGAAATGCACTATGCACCCTCCGTGCGTCGCCCGGACATCACCTACTTCAACCTGGGTGCGATAGGCGCTATGTTTGGCCACATGGACATCTGGGAGAAGGCCCACAGGGACGGGGTGAAATACGCCCTCGTGTTCGAGGACAACACCCTCCCACAGGAAGAAATCTACGGCGAGGTGCAATCCGTGATTGAGGAATTGGGAGACGGGTTCGAGATGGTTTTTTTCCATTGCATCGCCCGATACGTCGACAAAGAAAAGCACGGCACCCTCGAAAAGGTGAAATGGATCTCAAGCATGAAGTGTTATCTCGTGCACGTCCCGAACTTTCGGAGGTACATTAAATATTTCTTCCCCATGAATAATCACGTGGATAACAAAATGGAGGACATCATCGCCAAAGGCGCGCGAGTCTTCTACAAAGATATGCGCCACTGCTTGAAGATCGATCGTTCGAAGGGGTCGACCATCGGTCACTCGGAGCACGACAACAAAGATTTCTTCAGTCGTCAGTACCCGCACGTCAGTAGTGACGCCCTCGTCGATGGCTATTAAACCTGATTATTTTGTCAGCATAACGTAAATATGAACCCCGTCCTCATCGGGGGTGTGATTTTCGTTATGGTGATTCTCATCATAGCGGTCATATCTTTCAGAAGCGAGGACGACGTCCTTGAGAGCCAGGAAGACACAACCGTCCCCCAGACGATGGAGGAGAAGACGGAAGAAATGCTCAAACAACAGGCGGGCAACGACGGCGGCGCCGTCGCGGGCGAAGACGTGGAACTCGACGAAAATGCCGAGACGGAACAGGCGAAGCAACCACCCGCGGAGAAGGAAATCTCAGAAAAGGAACCAGACGTCGACCCGAAAAAAGTTCCAGGTCTCGTCGGACACTACACCGCCGATTCCTTCGACGAGCGCGAAAACGTTTGGAAAGACGTGAGTGGTAAAGATAATCACGCCAACGAAGTTCGGGGTGAACCCGAGATCGTGGAGGAGGGTGGTGTGAAATTCCTCATGGGGTCACCCGAGACTGGAATTCGTTTCCCCACCTCGGTGATGACGAACGGTCGCAAGTACACGTTCGTTGCCGTCGCGAAATATAACGGCGTCAGTGGGGGTGGACGCTTGTTCGATGGGTACGGAAACGGCTCGAACTACCTCGCCGGTTACCATTGGAAGTGGCCGTGGACCGCAAAGTCGCGCGGGAACAAAGGTGGATTGGGTGGTGCGCACAGAACTGGCACGGAGTGGATCGCACACCACGACATCGCCATCACCGACGAAAACGTCGACGATTGGGTGCTCACCGTCGATCAAAAACTTTCGTTCCGAATGAATGGGGTTCAACGCTCGGGTCGAACACAACCCTTCGCGTTGGTGCCGCAACAGATGACCATCAATTACGGAGATCATTCAAGAGAAAGCGGACCGTGGTGGGCACAGCAAAATCCCGAGTGGTCGGTGGCGGAAGTACTTTTTTACAACAAAGAACTCGACAAGAATACGATTCGTAAACTCGAGGTGCATTTGATGAAGAAGTATAAGATTAAACAACAAATGCGACCGGAAATCAACACACTCAACAGTCACACGTGGGAAAAGGATGGATATTGGAAGACCGTGGACGATTGCAACGGTGGGTCGTCGTGCAAAGAGCAATTCCAAGTGTTGAATAAAACCGGACCCGATTGCGGCGACGAGGGTGCACTCAGACGTGTTAATCTGCACACGCATCACAGGAACCACGGAACACACGGAGGGAATGGAAAATTGTGGTGGGAATCGACGTGTGTACAAAAACTTAAACCGGGTGTCACCAATCAAAAAACGAATTACGTCTCCATCAGTGACGAAAAAAACATCGATGAAAAGTTGACGAAACTCGTGGGCATGAAGTGCCGCGACGGCGCTCTCAACGCGTTTGAATTCGAAAACAGCAAGGACGGCTCGCGCATGCGCACGAACTATTCGTGCTCGTCCGCGCGGGTCAACGAAAACAGTTGCACGAACATCCAGGCGCAGCGTTACGGGGTGGACATCCATACAAATTACAAGGCGAAACGAAACAACGAGCGGAATCCGAACAAAGGACCATTCACCGCGTTGGACACCCAAGCGTTGGATTGTGGCACAGGTCGCGTGCTCACGGAAATCAGGTACGCCGAAGACAATAATCTGACTCGACTCGAGGGGACGTGTTGCAATTTAGAGGATGAATAAAAAATATATGCTAATGATATACAAATATGAGCACCGCCGTCATAGGTGGGGGTGTATTTCTCTTGATTATTTTAGCCATAATCGCTTATTTCGTGATGAGTAAAGACACAGGAGACAAGGGGCCAACTCCGGAAGTTACGACCCCGAAAACGACGGAAGAAAAAGTCGAGGCTTCGGCCACAGGCGGCATCCCGTCAGAGGTGGCTGACGTCGAAGAAGAGGGTGCACAACCAGTTGACGAAGAGGCGGGCGACGAGGCGGCCGAAAACGTCGTCCAACAAGAAGTCTCGAAAGACGAACCGGACATTAAGCCTAAAGACATCCCGGGACTCGTCGGTTATTTCACCGCGGATTCGTTCGACGAACGGGCCAACGTGTGGAAAGACTTGAGTGGCAAAGACAACCACGCAGATGAAGTGAAAGGAGAACCCGAGATCGTCGAAGAGGATGGCATGAAGTGGGTCAGAGGAGGCAAGACCGCGGGGATCAGATTCCCCACCGCGTGCATGACTCGCGGTCGAAAGTTCACCCTGGTCCACGTCGCGCGTTACGACGGTCAAGACGGTGGTCGCATTTTTGACGGTCTCGATTGCCAGGCGAATTTCTTGTCCGGCTACCACTGGTCGTGGTGGGGTCGTCCGCGTGACCAGGCGTACGGTGGTTCCCACAGGTCGGGCACGAGTTGGATCTCTCATCCGTACATCATCCCGGGTGACCAACGTGAAATGTTCAACGTCACCGTGGAGTGGAAACATAAGGCGCGATACAACGGTTTACAGCGTTCGGGTAAGGTCATCGGGAGCGCGGTGACGCCGCAACAGATGACCATTAATTGGGGATGCGCCACGACTGCTCCCAATAGTCAGCAGACCGATTGGGCGGTGGCCGAAGTGATGTTTTTCAACACAGAACTCGATCTGGCGACGACGAAAAAACTCGAGACGTACCTTTTCAAAAAATACAAGCGTCCGAGACTCATTCGTTCGTATGTGGACCCTTGGAACATGTGGAAACTTGAGACTGGCAGGTGGTGGGGTGCCTTCCCCGATTGTTCGGGCGCCGCGTGCGCGGACCAATACCGCGCGTGGGACCGCATGGGTGGTGAGTGCGGCGACGAGGGTGCCATCAATCGCACTTTCATGCACAGACACCATCGCACTCACCCGAGTGGTGGGAACGGTGCGTTTTGGTGGTGGAACTCGTGCATCTCCGGCCTGGAGAACCAGGAGGGTGTCGAAAAGAAAACGAAATACGTCAACATCACGGACAATTCGTCGAACGCTGAAAAGTTGAAAGCACTCACGGAGATGAACTGTCGAGACTTGGGCATCGCCAGTTACGAGTGGGAAACGTCGAACGATAAGTCGCGCATGCGCTTGAAATACAAGTGCAACGGCACACCCATCGAGGAAGATTCTTGCCGAGAGATCGAGGCTGCCCGACACGGATTGGACATTGGCCCACAGCATAAAAATGGATTCAACAACGAGCGCCTGCACCAAAAGGGTCCGATGAGTGCGATGGAAACGCAAGATTTGAATTGCGGACCCAACCAAGTGCTCACGAAGGTGGAGTACGGCGAGGATGGCAACGGTGGTGTGCGCATGAAGGGTAAATGCTGCTCACTCCAAGATGTTTAATTTGTTTACAATTTTACAAACCGTCATCAAAATTCACGGTTAGTAAAATCATGTATTTATTTTAGATGTCCTTGAGGGCGCAGCACGTCCCTCTCAGTTGGGCTCCACCTTTGTCGTTCTTTTCGAGTTTCATCTTCGTCAAGACCTGACCCACCCCACATTGAAGATCTTGGTAATGCATGGCGGAGAATAAACCGTCGTTCGTGAGTCTATTGGGGTTGTGATTGTGTCGGTGAAGGTGTGCCACGATATCCGTGCACGAGTCTTCCTCGATATCCCCGTTGCACGAGTGCTTGACGCGAAGTTTACTCCCATCCTTGGAGGACTCGAATTCGTAGGCCGCGATCGCACTCTCCCGACACGTGATTTTATCGATGAGTTCTTTGTACTTGGAAAACCAATCCGCGTTCGCGTCGACGTACGACGACGTCTTCTCCGATGGCTGACCTAGGATGCCACCCTGGATGCAAACGCCTTCGTGTTGGAAATTTCCGTTACCGTATTTACTGTCGGAACCACCGTGGGAATTCAGACGCGTCGTGCGCATCACGCCCTCGGACCCACACGACATCCCGGACCTATCGAGGTCTTTCAACGACCCGATTTGGGACTGTCTGCCTTTGTAGAACGACGGCGTCCAAATCTCCGAGCGAATGTCTTTACGGATTTTGTATTTTTTGTGTAAATACGCCTCTACCTGTTGCACCTCGTTCGCGCCCAACTCACGATCGTAAAAGATCACCTCCGCGACCGCCCAGTCACTGCTCTCGGGTCCGAGACCACCCTCGGAGGTGTTTCGAATCACGTATGAGGACATAATGTCATTGAATCCATCGTTGATGAAACAATCGTCGTTCGAGGTAAACTTTTTGGATTTGCCCTTGAAACCACCGTGTTCGTAAATTTCAATCTCCATTCCCTTTGGCACCCGCACAGACGACACGTCGTCGTTTCGCATGCCGAGGTTAGCCATGTCGTACGACCCACTCGTACGAGACACCGAACGACCGCCGTATCCACAGTGCTTGTACAAAGTCACCGCACTGTCCCCGCGTTTTTCACCGTGGGTGAATTGTCCGTAATTGATCGTGACCCTGGTTGGGGTGACCGCACGATTGTTCGTGAGGCCAGAACGCTGCAGGCCATTTTTTCTGTACATGCTTTTCATGTCAGTCGAAAGCACCCACTTATCGTCCTTTTCGGTATTATAATTCGTGATCCACGACGAGCCGTCACGATGCGCGACTCCACCGTGACGCCCCGCCCAGAAACCCGATAAATAATTCGAGTCGATGCCGTCGAAGATGCGCCCGCGAGATTCGCCGTTATATTTCGACACGTGAAATAAGGTATATTTCTTCCCACGGGTCATCACTGCCTGTGGGAAACGCAAACCGACCTTTTTCCCACCGAACACGAACTTGACGCCTTCTTCTTCGTCGACGTCGGGTTCACCCTTCACATCCGTCACGTGGTTTTTTTGCTTGCTTTTATCCTTCCATTCATTCGCTTTTGAATCCCACGAACCCGCGTCGTACCACCCCACGAGTCCATCCAATTTATCGGGGCTTTCACTCGGGGTGTCTTCGGAGACTTCCACCTTTTGTATTTGTTTCTCTTCCGTCACCGGTTCATCAGCCGCCGCGACTTCCGCGACTTCAGTGAGCATATCTTGAGATTTTTCCACCGCGGTGGCTGGCTCTTCGTCGACCGCCGCGCTCGGGGCGGGTGTGGGTGATTCGCCCTGTCCCTGCATCATCATCACAACGACGATGATGATGATCACGACGAGAAACGCCCCTCCTGCGATGAGGGCGGCACTCATGATTTGTTACTATATTACTCTGATATTTTTTTATTTGGCACAACATGTGTACGCGTATTGATATTTACCCTTCCCATTGCGTTGAAGCTTAAATCGAGTCATGACGTCATTGCCACAGTTAGGATGGTGTCGGTCGAGGAAAATATTCATGTATTTCCCTCGATTTTCATCATTCCACGGTGTTGTCTTGTTCGTGCATTTTCCCGAGTGCTTTTTGTCGGAACAACCGTAATTGTACCTAAATTTCCCTCTTCCGTTACGCACGAGTCTGAAATCACGAATCGGTTTGTCACCACAGTTCACGTCGTGGCGGTCGAGATAAATCGCCGCACTCGATTCTTGATTCCACCCCGTATCCTTGGCGTGGCGACCCTTCCCTTCCCAATCTTTTTGACAAATGTATTCGTACGCGATCTGATGCCCCCTGGGTCGGTACAGGTGGAAAGAACGCAGAGCCCCGGTCTCGCAGTCCACGTGGTGTCTATCGAGGAATATGGTATTCCCCCCACCCCAATCATTCGCCGGTGTCCACTTTTGGAAGTGTTTGGTCTCCCCCGGGCTACCCGGATTCTTCACCCGGTTATAGAATTGCCACCCGTTGTGGGCGAAATGGCCCCAAATGCCGCTTTGACGCTTTGGAATGCACGTGCGACTCACGCTGTTGTACGAAAACCCGATGGAATCTGCGTGCTTATTCGCCTCGTCCGCGCATCGCTTCACGCCGACGCCGTTGATGACTCTGATGTTACCACCCGGGCGATCGCCCTCCCCCTCGACGAAATAACCTGGAACTTGTTTGTAGTAATACTGATACCCGTTGTGATGGTGTCCCATAGAGAGTGGTCTTTTGCAGTGCTTCGTGCCGTTGCTTCCCTTTTGCCAGCAGTGTCTGTGCGGGTGCCACGAGATCCCGATGCAGTTATCCATGGCATCGCACTTCGACTTACACGCCTCGAGGTCAGGGCCCCTGGTGTATTCGAGATCACCGCACACACGATCACCAGATGACGTCGTGAAATAATTGACGTTCGGTTGCGTGTACTTCTCCCGCATTCGAATCATCAAGAGTAAAAGAAGGAGGAAGAAAATCACCGCCTTCATCTATGTTACTTTACATTGACAAAAAAATTACAAAAACGCCGGGTGTGCCGCTCGTTCGGCTGGGGTGCGGAGAAGTTGCGTGAATCCCAAGAACATCATGATGGCGAACAGGGAGTCTTCGATATCTCGCGTCGCGATAAACGCGACGAGGAGGAGTGTAAAAATCTTCATGAATCTCGTCTTCCCGATCTTCGTGAGCAGAGCGGGGGGTTCGGTGATGCCTTTGGTGCCGTAGAACGAGTGCAACATCAACAAAATCCCAAACACAAAGGGGGAATTCACGATTTGCTGCGTGCGCGCGCTGTAATTGCTTCCCCTGTGCATGGCGAGACCCACGACGGCGAGAAGAATCATGAAAATGGGCACGATCGGGACTCGAGAGAAGAACGTGATTTCGTTCACGGGAGCGGGTGGAAGCGGTGGCTCCGAGACTTGCGCCGAAGGCACGGGAACGTCGTTTGGAGACGGAGAACTCATTTTGTTATATTACATGAATATTTTTTTCATAATACACAACACCCGTCGCGGTCTTGCAGAAATTGTGTTTCGTTTTGCACACGTTGAACGATTCGACGACCATGCGCTTCGCGAGGACGGTGTCGTACATGCACGGTTCAGCACCCATGACTACCTTGTCGAACGGGATGAAAACCGTCGCCACGTCGTTCGATTGCAGAGTGTCGATGATTTTACGAATCGGACTGTGTTTCGTGACGACGACCACGGCCTTGCCCTCTATGGCGAACGCGTTTTCGACGTCGAAGAGGTGATCCTCGTATGAATCAGTGGTTATCACCACGTCAACGAAAGGGCTGATCATCCCAACGCGCCGAGCCACGTCGTTTGATGGTACTTCGATGAAGAACACCGTGTGCGTGGCGAACGCGGTGGTGTGCGCGCATTTCACCTTTTCGACGTGCTCTCGAACGAGGGTGTTGAAACCAAAGCCCACGTCTTTGTCCACCGAGGTGAGCAAACCCACTGTGTTGACGTCGGTCGTCTTCGCGATCGTCGCCGCACTGTTCTGTGCGCGATGGTCCCCGATGCAATACAACTTATCGAGATGCCTCAGGGAACACTCAGCCTGTGAGATGTCGAGCAAGTCCGGGGACGTACATAGGATGGACCCACCGTCGTGTCGCAGTGAGTTGAAAGGGATTTCCTCCCGAAGGTCGTGATTCAGCCCCCTCCACCCCTCGAAGAATCCGAACACGCGGTTGCCACTTCTGCTCTCACGGATGGTGATTTCCGAGATGGCGACGTTCACGCCAGGACATATTCTCCCCGGGGTGACGATGCCGACGTTCATGTACACTTTAGATATGACACGGTTGTAATCTTTATCTCACACCGTTGTAAGATGAGACGCAGGTATTACGCCCTCGCTCTTTTTTTACTCACCAGTCTGTGGCTGGCCGAGATAGAATACCTCAAACCCGCGGGTGCGACGTTGGAGAAGGATGGTTTCGAGGTCGTCCACCCCGGAGACGTCTTGAAGCGGTTGCCACCGGGATATGAATTTTTGAATTACAAATATACGATCGAGGGGTGCACACTCTCGACGTTTCACCGAGACGTCACGAGTTCCAAGTATGTGTTTAAGACGAAACATCCCGTCTACACTTTCATCGTCTACGACTACGCGGACACTCCACTCGCGGTGTGTCCGGGCTCACACAAGAGCACCCCGTTTCTGTGGTCGCCACCGGAAAAGGTGAACTCGCCGTGGGTCCTGTTCGACTGCGACCTCATCCACGCCGGGGCGATGAATCCACACCACAAACCAAGACGCGCGGTGCAATATAAAATAGCACACCGAGACGACCACGCGAAACTCAAACACCTCGATGGCATAGACACCAAAAAAATTGGGAGGTG
>Ga0255777_10001619_pt1 | contig 21000 bp, 24 predicted proteins | sample 101ome_15_FD_179975 | JGI IMG/M metagenome (GOLD analysis project Ga0255777, IMG submission 179975) | Coastal salt marsh microbial communities from the Groves Creek Marsh, Skidaway Island, Georgia - 101402AT metaG (version 2) | ecosystem: Environmental > Aquatic > Marine > Intertidal zone >... | reverse complement strand
TTAAAAAACCCCTAAATTGGGGTTTTTTATTATCTTGGTATTATTTTAAATAACGTGTTAGGTTTTATAAGAATATCTCTTTTTAATCTTCCCACCTTTTTTAATGGTACTTGACTACGTGAATAATATAAATTAGTGTCTTTTATTTTATATAATATAGGGTTTCTTTTACCCTCATATTTCTGAATAGTTTGTTTTAATTGCTCTTCGGCATTTTTTATATTTTTTGAAGGAATCTTTATTTCCTCAATAGGAATAATAACCTTTAGAGGTTTATTTGGAGGTAATATTGTTGTGGTTTTTTTATTATCTCCAATAACTGTAGTGCTTATTCTTTTAGATTTTTCATCTTCATGTGTTACCATTAATATAAGGTTATTACCATTAATAGATGAATTACTAATTTTTAATGTAGAGTAACCTGATATAATATTTTTTATATCTTTATCATAATTCAAAGTAACACCTTTACTGTTAATAACGTCAACATATGCACTTTGTAATACATTATTTTGTTTATCTGAGTTTTTAATTATATCTCCATCAGTAGCAATATCAGCATTTAATACTTTACCACACTTATCTAATACTGCTAAAATATTTCTACTTTTATCACCACGAGTAGCTAGAGGATTTACACATTTGTTCCACTCAAAAGATGCACCTTCGTTTGTAAGTTTTACTTCTTGAACTGAACTGTGACAATTATCACTCAAACACTTAGTCCATAAGGTTATTGTGTCCTTACCATCTTGTTCCATCTTTTGTGAAATTTCATCCCATTGTGCTTCACCAACAACAAAACGAGCTTCTCTATCACCACCGTCCTTTTTATTATTTAAATCGGCAATACCTAATTCAGTATCATTTAAATAAACTGCAAATCTTGCATCATCACATCTATGACCTCCCCTACATTTGAACTCTGTTGAGCTTTCTTTCTTATAACTAACATCCACAACAAAACCCACTAAACAATCTTCATCATATACATCTTCAGTGGTTGTAGATTTCAAATCAACAATAAATTTAATGTATTGGTCTTCTAAGTATTTTGGGTCTTTAGGGTCGTCTTTACCTCGTTCGTATGTGTATTTTTGAGTACCTAAACCAATATTTGTTTTCGCATCAGGTATAATTGGTGCAGTTTTTATTTTACCTGAATCAACAAAATTTTTAAATTGGTCGGTAAGGAATTCCTTAATAGTTTCTCCTCTTTTTTGTGAAAGATATCCTGGGTCGACTTTTTTCTTAGTTGCGCCCTCGTTATCATAATTAGTAACGGCAGATTCACCAACCTCAATACTTATAGTCACTTCTGTATTTGGGTTTTCATTAATAAATAAGGCAACTTTAGCAATACTTTGATTAATTGCTTTTTTAGCTTCAGGACTCAAAGAATTAAACTTATACTTACCAGACTCAAATGATTTTTTTGGTAACTCAACATTTAATTTTTCAGTATTACTTACCGTACCTATTTTTTCTCCTTTTCTAACACCAGTTTTAAGTTGTTCAGATAAAACTTTTTTAACTATCCTTTCTAAATCGGCTTCTGTTAAACGTATTACTTTCTTTGCCATATTTAATTTTATTTAATTATAAATATCTATGATTTGGTAAATAATAAAATTAACCTTATATTTGTATTATATGAAACGAATAATCAACATAATCTTATTGGTCTTACTATCGACACCTGTATTTTCTCAGGGTTTTAATGACTCTATTATGAATAAGGTATTGTTTGATGAAATAGTATCTTTAAATATGAAAAGGGATAGTACAATTAAAGTGTATTATAGTTATGTTGGTGCCGAGTTATACAGCAAACCTTCAGTTGATTACATGTTAGTTAATGGTGTAAAACATCGTCCAGGTCACACCTCAATCGAATTATTACCCACTAGTCACTCTGATTTAATATTAAATGAACTTAATATTCCTTCAAATGTATTGACGGAAAATGAAGTATTGGCAAAAATCACTATTGGGAAGACCACTTACCAAGAGGTTGCTAAAATGGCAATTAACGCATGGTTAAATTCACCTGGACACAGAGGATGTATTAGTAGATTAGGTATGTATAACGCTACTGAAATTATTAGTATAAGTTCGTACTATAATAGTAATGACCGTAGTGTTTATATTAGTTTAAATAACTTTGTTTACTTTGAATAAAAAAAATCCTCCGATTTGGAGGATTTTTTTTATTGTCTCTTTTCTGTGTATTTTGGTATATTGAAGGTTACTCTTCTGTTACCTGCTAACTGTTCTTCAGTATCCAAAGTTTCCTTCTTATCAGAGTCCCAACCTTGACCTCCAAAATCGTGAGTTTCACCATTTCCTATAGCATTTACTTGTATTTTACCTTTACCAACTAATTCATCAAATATTATTTGTAGGTCATCAGCCACTTTTTTAGCACGTTCCTGAGATAAACATTTATTATATTCACTTCTAGGTCCTTTCACATATTTTGAACAAGCAGGTAATTTACCACCGATATTCGCAGCTGGGTCATCATCTTGAGATGCATAACCATTTACCACCAATGTTAAACCTTTCAAGTGATTTTCGTAACCTATAAATTGTCTTAAACCACCTTCAATAGTTTTCTTGAAATCTTCAATTTTTTTATTATAAGATGTTTCGTCTTTAAAATCTGTACTATCATATTTAAATACGTCTACTAAGTCTAATTTGATATCTCTATCTGCAACGGTAGTACCTGTATGTGGTGGTTGATTTGGTGGTGTATCTCCATCTAACTCTTTAAATGCAGTAGTTATGTTTAACTTATATAATGGCATCCTCATAGGTGCAATACCTAACCATACCTTATAATCACCAATATCAAAAAATCTCGATATCTCATAACTTCTACTATAAAAGGCTTTATCCATTGTTGTGGTATTACCTTGAGTAACCTGATTACTCAATTTTTTTGGTGCAAAAATCCTTTTTACACCATCAACGACTTTTTCCCATCCACCTTCAGGGGTAACTTTTGCTTGAATTTTAGCATCATTACTTCCATCATTAAGAACTAAATGATACATAATTGGTAATGAATCTACTTGTTCTTTAACTCCTGGTTCACGTTCATAAAAATCTTTTAGGGTTTCATCATCACCGATTATTTCATTAATAAAATCTCCAATATATAAACCACTATTAGATAATATCGCGCCACCATCAGTATCTACCCTAAAAACACCAGGGTAATAATCTCTTTCAATACCAAAATTTCTAATCATATAATCAGAAGATTTAACAAAATAATAATCTAATTCTCTTGATATAAGTTTTTTACCATCTCCATTAGCTGATGGAGCACCATCAGTAATTGTAATCACAGGTCTACCAATTTTATCTTTAATAGCCCAATCAGGTGTATTAATATCATTTACGTCAACATCTTTTAGCTTTATAGATATTTTAATGTTTTTTAGAAATTCATTTTTACGTTTATCCTCTAAAAATGAAATAATTTTATCCTCTAATAGATTTAATAACGTTGTCCTATCAGGTGTTTGAGTAATATCCTGTTCAGATAAAACTTTCTGAACTAGTTTTTCAATATCGGCTTCTGTTAACCTTATAACTTTCTTTCCCATTACAATAATATTTTTATTATAAATAGTTTGACAGAGAAAAAAAACTATTTATATTTGTAGTCAGAAACAAGTTCTTTGATATATGGGGGTGAATGGAATCGATTGGCGTAGATAGTCATCGAGGGCACGCAGTGAGACGTTACCTATCACTTTAATCTATGGTTGCAAATTTTAGCTGGCGAAACAATCGCAAAACTTCAGGCTGTGGGTCTTATCCGCACTGAAGAAGTAACTGTAGCGTAAGACGTTAACAGTGAAGCGGGTCGGGGGACATATAACCTATGAACAGAAGTCTTTACAAAGGTGGAAAAACGACTGAACCCGAAATCGAGTCGTACATCTATTGGTGATGGAGGATGTTAAAATTCAATCACATATTTCGGAATGTTGAGAACCAACATTGACCTAAGCGTGTAGTCCTTTATGGGTAATGCGAGCAAGACGCGGGTTCGAATCCCGCCACCTCCACCATTAATGCCGATTAGAATTGATTTTTAATCGGCATTTCTTTTGCAGTTTAAAAAAAAGGCTTATCTTTGTATTGTAATCATCAGTAAAGTATTAAAAACATCATCATGACAGTAACAGGAATCAACATCGAAGAAAAAGTAAGAAACTACCAAGGAACCAGCAACTTCATCAAAGCCCTCAAACCAGGTCTTATGAAATGGGGTCGTCTAACACCAAGACAATACCAAGCAGCAGAAAAAGTAATTATGAACGAAGAGCGTCAAAAAGAAATCAACGTAGAAGAACTACCTGAAAGACTTAAAGCTATCGTTACCTACACAGGTGAGTCCACTTTCGTAAACGACCTTAAAATGAAATTCAAAAAATACCGCAAGTTGACTGACAAACAAGTTGATGCAGGTTTCAAAGCCATCGACCGTGAGATTCAAAAAGACTCTCAGAAAGACATGAATATCAAATTGGTGGGTAACACAATTAAAATCGGACGTAAAGTGGCTATGGGTATCAAAGAGAACTACAACTTGGAGTTCCACCCAATCTTGGTTGACGTTACTGAAGTGATGGTTATGTCAAACAAAGCATTCAAATTGAAGGCAAAACTTACAAAAGAAAACGGTGGTATCTGTCGTTGTTGTGGAAGAACACTTACCGATGAGATGTCTCAAGTGACTGGTATCGGTCCCGTATGTGCCAAATATGTCGGAGTTGAACACCCAAAATCAAAAGATGATGTTGAACAGTTCAAAGTCGATATCTCAAACAAAATCGATGAAATCGGGGAGTTTGAGTTTTGGATTCCAAAACGAGCAATCGTAGAATGGAACGGAACCGCAGGGGTGATGATGAGATGGTAAAAAGAAGTGGGGGTCATTGACCCCCATTTTTAATTTATATCGTCCTCAGTCGGTTCAGTTAATGAATTTCCTGCACTCATGTACCTTGTCTGATACGTCCAATTGTATTTTGTCGCAATTGGGTTAATATTAGGGGGGTATAAGACCCTTAAATCTTCTCTGGGGTGTGTGGTTATCACCGCAGATAAAAACTCATCAGAAACGATTATATTGTCTTTTAGGGTAGGTAAATGGTCTTCCACCAGCTTACGAATCCCTTCCTTTTTTAAAATATAAGTGTGACTGTTATAGAAATAGGTAGGACGAATGAAATGTTCTTTACCGATTTCATACGGTGGGTGAATATTATTAAAGTTACTGTGCAATGAATTGTGAGCCATCAAACATAAATCCCAATCATAACCTTCCATTTCATCAAAGATACTCCAGTCCAAATCACCTTCAGGTTCGAAGTCATCTTCCAATATCATAATGGTATCATAATCGTTATTATATGCATCTTCCCAACACATAGTATGTGAAATCATACCACCTGCTTCACCATAGGTTGTTGGTCTTTCCCACCAATGCCAATCTAAATTTTGGTCAGAGATGTCCCATTTATCATAAAGGGTATATTCCAAATCGGTTTCATCCTTTAACCTTTTACCTAAAAACCCTTCAATAATAAAGACAGGTGTGTCGTATGGTAAAGGTATTCTACTTAGTCGGTCAAATAAATCTTTTATGTATTCTTCAGAATGGTCCAAAGAAATCACATAAACCTGGTCAATTTTCATAAAAATACTTTTTCTTATAAAATATATCACTTATAATTAAATTCAATAATTATAGTAAGAAAAACAACTCAAAACATATGAGCGTAGTATTGGTGTTAAACTCTGATTACTCACCTTTAAATGTGACAACCCTACAAAGAGGGTTTGTATTGGTCGATAAAGGAAAGGCAGAAGTGATAAAAAAAGGGGATAATGATATCGTAACCAGTGTGGGTAATTTTGTTAGACCGTTGGTTATTAGATTGTTAAACTACATTCGATTCAGACCTAAAACCATTAAGGTTAATAGAAAACGTATATTCAAAAGAGACGGTTACAGTTGTCAATATTGTGGGTCAAAAAGAAACTTAACTATTGACCACGTTATTCCTCGTTCTCGTGGAGGTACCAATACGTGGAAAAATATGGTGACCTGCTGTTTTAGGTGCAACTCAACAAAGGGGGATAAAACACCATCAGAAGCTAACATGAAACTATTGACTCAACCTTATGAGCCGAGTATATTTACACATATCATTCACGATGATATTGAAACAATTTGGAGTAATTTTAAAAAATCATTTGTTTAACAATTTTTTATGTTCTATCTTTGAACTATAAGAAATGCCATAGTGGTGGAATTGGTAGACACGAGGGACTTAAAATCCCTTGAACAGTAATGTTCGTGACGGTTCGAGTCCGTCCTGTGGTACAAAAATAAAAGAGGGACAATCGTCCCTCTTTCATTAGATACTTGTACACCCCCTTCTTTTTGAAAGTTTATGAAAGCATATTATCTCTAATACCTTTCAACTTCAACTCCATATTAGAGTTGACATCCCCGATTAAAGGCTCAATTCTTTGTCTAAGTTCATCTTCCATATTCGATACCATTTGTTGACCTTTTTCAATATTCATTATTGAATACTTACTTCCCATGTCTTCGGTATACGCTTGAACTATTTTATTTGCCAAATATTTTGGGTCATTAAATAATTCAGGAATATCATCCATCTCAGTATTTCCAATTGCATTTGTTATAATTTCTTCCTCAACATCTGTCAATTGCAATTTAGATTTTAGGTATTCAGCCAATTTTTCTTTTAGTGTATCAATGAAACGTGGACCTTCCTCAGCAAACATTAATGTTAATGCTTGAATCATATTTTCATTAATCAGATTTTGACTCACACCCTGAGACTTCAATGATTTGTTCTCAGACAATAACGTATTAAACGCTTTTGTTACTTGTATCTTAGAGTTTTTATTTATATTTTTTGGAACCACAGAAAATCTACCCTTAACTATTTTTTCTTCAGTTAAGGTTACTTTTTTTGTCTCCTGTAGGATTTCAAGATTTTTTCTGATTGACTTTTTTAAACTCATGATTTCTTCTTCCAAACTTTAAACGACTCAGTGAACTCACTACTCTTTACGTTCTTAACATCGTAATCTGTATCATCAACAGGTCTCTTAAATAAATATCCACCTTTCTTAAGTTTTTCCAATAATTCTTTTTGTTTTTTTGTCAAATTGTTTGTTAACTCACCATCATTAATTAACGATTCCAAACCTTTCTTTTCTTTACCTTTCATAACCACCTCAAAAGGTTCTTCCTTTTTCATTGGTTGTTGAGGTTGAGATTCAGGTTGTGACATCATTTCTTTTGTTTCCTCATCGAAATCAATATCTTTAATTCGGTCACCAGGTAAGATTTTAAAATCTCTATCGTCAGCTGTTGGGTTATTCTCGATGGTAAAGTAATTAATACCACTATCTAATAATTGACCCAATCCTTTACTGTTGTTTTTAAACGGTAGGTTAATATTTGAATTGTCTCTGTATGAACCGATTCTAACAAATGGTTGACTTGTCTTATCGTCCATACCTCTACAGTCAACTACTGAACGGATAAAGGCAATATCTTCAGGATATTTTTCAGACATATCTAAGAAACTATTTTTCATAGACTCACGGTCATCATCGGTAAATGAAATTTTTTGTTTTCCTTTTTTAGGGTCTATAGTGTAGAAGTTAAACTCTCTAAGTTTATCATCTATCATTTGTGGTATGTGTTCCATATTTTCTCTTATTATTGATTCTGTAAATTCAGTTTGACCCTCTTTAGGGATTAAGTAATCTTTTGTAAAACTTTTCTCAGTACCGTTTTCTTTAAAATACCAATCGTATTCTCCACCTACTTCTTTCTTATAAATTTCTAACCATACATCTGTTTTTACATCACTTCCTTCTCCATAATATTTTAAAACACCATTATCAATTTTTAATTGGTTAGGTTGTATGTCGTTAAATAATGGATTACCATCACTATCTTTCATACCATCAGATTTTTTTACAAATTGTAAATTTTTACTTTCTGCAAAATCTTCCCATATTGGATTTATTTCATTGGCAATTTTCTCCGTATCATATTTCAAACACTTTGAACCTGATAATGTCATAATGCCGTCACAAGCGGGTTCAGTATTAAATGGAGTACCGTTTGATTGTTCACACTTTTTACAAAAAAATTTATTACTTACACTCATTTTAATCTTGTTTTACATATTTTCCATCGACTAATTTATAGTTGAATATAACTCCACCACCTAAGTCCCATTTATAAATATCACCATCTTGACTAACTTGGTTCAACTCAACACCTAATTGTTTACTAAAATCATCTAAACTACCAGGTTCTCCTGAACCTTCAGGAGTTGAATCTTCATCATCCGTTGTTGTTTCAGTATTATCCGTTGTTATTTCAGTATCATCCGTTGTTGTTTCTGATTCTATTTGAGATAATACTTTATTAATTTCAGTATCCACCGTTGGTGGTAAACCGTCATACCACCAAGAGGATGCTTTTGTCACCCAAGTATCTGTTTCCTCTATGATATCCTCAATAATCTTTAATTTCTCTTCTTCACTTGCGTTTTTAAAGTTTTCACTTTTTTGTAACTCTTCTAATTTATTGAATTGATTGTTCCACCATTCGTAACCACCACCTGGTTTTGAGTTTTCATCCATCCAATTTTTAATTGCCAAAGCAGGTATTGTAATTCCAAAATTCTGTAAAGTATTTTCAACAGTATTAATAACCATGTCCGTAGCCCAATAACTATCTTCATAATCTTTATAATCAAAACCAAAACCTGCAATAAAATTTGCCATATCAGGGTGTTCTTTAATCCATTCTTCAGTCATGAAATCAGAATCTTGCAGTATCATCGCAGCAGCCCAATCAATTAAAGTTTCAACAGCTGCTAACTTGATTGGTATACTGATTAATCTAGAACCAATTTCAGTGGTTAAAATACGAGGCGCCTTTTTAGGGTCTGTAAATAACTTTTTAAGTGCAGGCCCTACATTACCTGTTATGAATTTTCCTGCTGAACCTCCATAACCTAGTTTAGATACTCTGTCTGCAGTTTCAGGCTTTAACCATTTTTTAGGTATAAATAATTTTCTTATTGCATCTACCCTTTCTTGTTTTAATTGTTTCATTTCTTGATACCAACTACCTTCAGGTTTATAACCTCCTTGTGGTAGGTAATTCCATATACTAATAATATCTGCATCTTCTTTTGATGCCCTTTCAATTAATTTATTTATCTTAGCTCTTTCCGCTGATGTTCTAGGTAACGAATTTCTTTTTTGTGTTAACTCTTCAATTAAAACTTCTAAAGTCTCTTTATTTTTTCGTTTCATCACACCCAAATTAAATTCTACTCGGTCTAAATAACGATTAGCTCTTTTCGTCATTTCACTTCTAGACGCATCATCAATAGGTAGCTTATTAACCTCATCTTTTAATTTTAGATAACTATCGATATCAGACGTTATTTTACCTTCAATCTTTTTTACGGATTTAAAATAACTCGACAATGTTTCACTAAACCTAATTACTTTACCACTTTTAGTACTGGAACTCGCCAATTTTTCACCACCACCTAATTTTAAATAATCATTATAATTGGCCCTACTAAAATTAGGTATTGAAAAGAAATATTCATCATTAACGAATCTTTTTAAAGTGTCATCTCCATAATCTGCAATATTATTTACTTGAGAATTGAAGTATTCGGCAGCTTTAGTGTTCTGTCCTTGGTCTAATAGGTCTTGAACTCCTTTTTGTACTGTGTCTAATTTTTGGGTTATTGTCACCCCATTATCATCTACAATAGTGTCAAATGCAGATTTTAAACCTTCAAAAGCATCATCAAACGCCTTTGAATTATTTAATTTTTTTAAATCATCAAAAATATCACCTATAGGTCTAGCATTATCACCATCCTCAGATAATTGTTTTAATAATGTGGCACCGTCATCACCATACTCTCTAGCCAGTACATCTGTATTTTTAGCGGTAATACCTAATAAATCGTCAATTACTGATATCGCACCTTTAGCTAATTTTGTACGAGAACCTTCATTAATTAAACCCATAACTTCTTGAATTCTCGATATTTCTTGTAATAATTTTTTATTATCCATTTTTCTTAATTTTTAACGCCTTTTCAATTGCGGTTAACGTCTCCCTTCCAACTATACCATCAACTTTATCTAGTCCAACTATATCATCTAAACCGTAACTATCAGGATATCTCTGAAATTCTTCTACAGCATCTTTAGTATCGTTACCGAAAAATCCATCGACCCCTTTATCACCAGTATCTATACCTAAATCGTTTAACATCTGTTGTATCTGTTTAACTGTATTCCCTTGGTCTCCATAATGTAAACTTTCTTTACCTGACCTTATACCGTCTAAAGTAACTTTCTTACCTGGAAGATTTGCCTGTCTTTCCTTAAATGCTCTATTTTTCGTTTCATCGTATTCTTGTGCACTTAGAATAGGTTCGTTTTTTGGTAGTATCGTATTATTATAATCTTTACTAATATCTTTATCTTCAAAATCAATACCGTTAATTAATTCATTGTATATTGAAGTTAACCATGTCATAACATCTCCTGAAAATTTTGTAACCAAGTCTGCTATTTGTTTGAATTCAGATTTTTGTCGGTCTTCATCGTCTCCCCATATTGATAAGTATATTTGGTCAAAAGTATAGTAAGTTCCTCCCAACATAATACCTGTTGAACCAATACTTTTAATAGTTTTACCTGTAAACTTAAGTGTGTTAACTATTAGTGATAATAGACCTTTTACTGTTTTTTCCGATGCTATTTTAAGTAGACCTTTTTTAATAGTATTTTCAGTTTCCGACTTTAGATATTTTTGAGTTGCCTTTTCTGTTAAATCCTCACCAGATTCTTTTAAGAATTTTATTTCTTCGTCAGTAAACTTAATAGATGTATTTCCGTTTTTGTATTTATTATATCTTTCTAATACTTCATTGGCACCTTCTCTACCGTATTTATCAATAAACCCTTTACTTCTTCTAAAATACTTACCTAATTTTGCTTCAGGCACAATAGTTAATGCTAGTGCCATCATTGCCGAGTGTGGGTCATCATCTATAAAGTAATAAACTGCCGAATCCGCAAGACCCGCACCAACACTAATACCTAAAAACACAGGTGCTAAAGGTCCTGTAAATGGTGCGATAAACATAGCACCTAACTCGATTGCCATAAGTACATTATGAGGGTCTTTGAAAAACTCAATTAAATCTTCAAAAGCTTCATTTTGTTTTTCCCATATTTGTTTCTTATAGTCACCATATTCAATACCTGCCATACGCATAGACACTTGGTCTACGTATATATCCGCACTTCCTTGTTCTTGAATGTTCTCACTCAAAGTCTTTGACCTATCATACGACATTAAAGCTGTAATAGCTTTTAATTCTTCCGTTATTAATTTATTGTGATTCACTATATAGTTTTCTTTATAAATATATCAAGTTAATGGATTTGCCTTTCCTCTACTAGCACCACTTTCCCAAGTACTTATTTGGTCAATTGGATTGGCTTTACCACGGGCAACATCTGACGACCATACGATAATGGTTATTTGGTTGGCAGGTCCACGAGTAACACCTGTTTCCCATGTGGATACATTTGCGTTTGTTGCAGATGAATCACCACCTCCATCACCACCAGTGTCTCCACCTTCTTCTTGTTCACCCATTTCAGTTTCAACACCTTCAGGGTAAATCTCAGGATGTTCTAAACCGTAGGCTTTAATCATCTCACCCGCAACTGCATTGGCCTCATCTTCAATAGGTCCACCTACGTTTGAGTGTTTACCTTTTAATTCACCCTCTTCATTTTGATGGTGGTGAACCATTTCATGGGCAATGGAACGAAGAACATCAACAAGAGCTCTTCCTAATGCGAATACTCTAATTTCAGATTGTTCAAAATCTTCATCACCTTCATCTTGGTATTTGTAAACAGCAGTTGTTTTGATTCCGTCTTTGTTATTTTGTAATTGGACATCAACTTCATTTTTAATACCCAATTCTTTTTTAACAAACTCAACAAAATCATCAATGGTCTTTTTCTCTGACGAATCAAATTGAACTCCTTTGGTTTCAACCTGTTCATTCAGACCCATTACTTGTCTAATTCTTGATATTTCTTCGTTTAACAAACCCATAATAGTATAAATATTAAGAAATTTCATTATCTACATTTTGCCGTTAAATAAAAAAGCTTATCTTTGTAATACAAAAATCAATAGAAATTATGAAAAAATTACTTTTTATATTAATGGTCGGTCTCACACTAATGGGTTGTGAGAAATATGAATTGGAAACTTTCCCTACATTGGATGGGACTTATCGTGTGTCCTCAGTAACTATGACAGTAATCGGAGGAGAGACCACACACTACATCAATTCAGGTGAAGAAGTATGGTTTGCAAGTGTTGATGGTCCGTTGGAGGAAATTATCATCGATGAAACTCGTTTTCATATTTCAGGTAAAACTTTCTACGCAGGTTACAAACAAGATGATTGGGGTAGTGATTGGATGTTTAATTATAATATAAAGTATCAAAGTGATTTTATCACTGGTTCGTGGAACCGTATCACACTAACCGACTACAGTTACCCTCGAACATTTAATATTATGGAAGACGGTTTGGAATACATCAAAATGAACCGACCCGCACAATACGTGGAAACCGATAACGGAACCATAGAAGTTGAATACTCGATGACCCTATACAGAGAGGGTCCATAAAAAAAGGAGGTGAAAACCTCCTTTTATTTTTTCAATATGTTTTGAACGTGTTCCAAATTCTTAATAAACTTTTCAGGATTGTCTTTAGCCCACTCCTTAATAGAATCAGGAAGGTGTGACTTATCCAACTCTTCCATAACCACAACACTAAGTTCTTTCTCTCGGTTTCTACTTTCAGACTCCACCATCACGTCACCGAACTGACCAAGAAGTGCCTGTTTCATACGTGGTGCTGAAGCTGAGAATGTAATTTCAAAATCGTTATCTTTTGCCCAATTTCTTAATTCTTTTGTGTTAAGGAATTTTTGTTCTTCAAATGGGAACTTACTTGATAGTCTCTCAGGTTTAGTAAATATACCAAATACTTTCATACTTGGACTGACCAAAAGTGTGATTTTTTGTTCGTCCAAACCAAAGAAAGTAGGTTTTTTTAGGAATATCTTACCCAAAAGTTTACTAAGTATGTTCGCCATATTGTCCATACTTATAAATAGTCTTAATTATATTCTTCGTCAGGAATTTTATCAGGAAAAACAATATAATATTCATTTAAGAATAAAATTAATGTATCATCATCAATAAAGACCTCTTCATCTTCAGAATCCCAATCGTCCCATTCGTCATCCATATCCACAGAATCAAAAATATCCATCATACCTGAATCATCATAACCAAACTCAGAAAGGTATTCAAACTCAATAACATCTTGTCGTACACCCTCATCACCCAAAAGTTGAAACTCAACCCTTAAGATATTGCTCTCTTTATTTATATATGATGAAATAATTTCTCTTACTTCCATTTTCTTATTATTAAATAATGTTTATTCTTATTACAAATATCTCAAAAATGATGAAAAACACATTTGAAATACTCAACTATGATTTCTGTGACGAAGAACTTACTATAGATTTTGCAATCAATAATGAGGAAGGATACAGAACTTTTAAGATAAGTGAATATGATTTTTACGATTTTTTATCTGACAACGAATACTTAGAAATGTTTAGTGACCAATGGAACTATACTTATGAGTCACACTACACTGAACACTGGGTAGTTAGTGTTGATGAGTATATGAGTCACTACTTTTCAAGTGACGATTTGATAGACTTTATTATTTACTATTTTAAGAATGAAGACTATCCTGAATTACAAACAGAAACTTATGAGAGTTAATACTTTAATTGTTGACGATTTTTACGATAACCCTGAAGAGGTTAGGGAGTTTGCACTACAACAAGACTTCGGTGTAGATGGAAATTACCCTGGTCATAGGACAGTATCATTTTTAAATGATGGTATCAAAGAAACCTTAGGAAACCTAATTAGACCTTTTGCTGGTGAAGTAACTTATTGGGGTGGTGAATACTCAGGAGCCTTTCAATATACAACTGCCGAGGACCGTTCGTGGATACACTCAGACAGCACAACAGGATGGGCTGCGGTATTATTCTTAACACCAAATGCACCAGTAACTGCAGGAACAGGATTGTTTAGACATAAAGAAACGGGTTTATCTTCGTGGGACGGTAGTCAACATACCGATGAAGAAACTGCAAATGCCCCACATATGATTGAACCTCGTGATTACACCAAATGGGACTTAGTAGACCAGTTAGGTAATAAATTTAATAGATTGGTCATGTACCGTTCAGACAACTACCATGTTTCATTAGATTATTTTGGTAAAGATTTAGAAACAGGTAGATTATTTCAAGTATTCTTTTTTACTTCAGAATATTAATATTTTAATTATCATTTTATTATGAAAGATATTGTAAACCCAGACTTAAACATAGAAGAACTACAAAAGACCTTTAAGGAAAAAGGTTATGTGGTTATCGATAACTACCTTAAGGAAGATATTGCGGAGGAACTGTATCAATTTTTCGCTTATGACATGCCACCTGAGTGGTGGTCAGTAGCAACGTTTCCTGCTGAGGGTCAAGAGGGTGTAGAGTATAACAGAAATATTGCGGAAAATGAAGAGAGTATTAGAGATGCTAGACTTTATGCTGAAAAGGCTTTTGGTGAAAACTTATTCTCATACGCATTCCATAGAACATTAGACGACCACTTCGAAGACTGTACTTGTCAAGAATGTGAACTACGTAAAGTAATGGATAGTAAACCTACTCACGATTTAATTTCAAAGATTACCGATTTAAAAATTGTAAGCGCCAATGAACTATTCGCAGCTTGTTATGTTAACGGAGATTTCTTATCACCACATCAAGACAGTCCAAACGGTATTATTGGTTTTGTACTACAGTTAAGTAAAGATTGGTTACCTCATTACGGTGGGTTATTACACTTTTTAAACGATGAGGGTACTATCATTGAAAATGTTGAGGTTCCTAAGTTTAATAGTTTGACAATGTTCTTACTACCTAAAGACAAAGGTAAACTACATTACGTATCACATGTGAATCCAGGGGTGAATGAGATTAGATTATCCTTCACTGGGTGGTTCAGGAACTAATTCAGGGTACAATTCAAAAATCATCTCAACTAAGGTATCGAGACAATAACACTTGTCTCCTGATTGGTCATAATACTTATAACCATCTTTAATACTAATCATTCTAGGATTAAAAAATTTGTTTGAATAACTCCAAACATGCTCATCCATAAGATTAAAGTATTCCATAATCTTTGGGTTATCCTCAATGTATGTCTGAAAGTAATTAACCTGAGGGAACTCAATAGCCACTTGCATGTTAACCGAAGGTATCTCCTCAATAAAAGGTTTTATTGACAATGAACTTTCTTCTTGACGTTTTCTAAAGAAGAACCAAATCGCTCTATCATACTTTGTTATAAAGTCAAAGAAATTACTGTCGTCTACGTGATGTACCATTATTTAAAAGGTTTTCCTGATACCCACAACACCAATGACCTTCTAACACCAGATGTTACAGGTGTCACCCTATGTAAAAGATATGAGGGGAATAATGTTAATGAACCAATTTCATTATTGGCTTCTGAAACGTATGAACCTAAATTAAATTCTAACTTACCACCTTTGTATTCTTCAGGTGTTGATAGTTGTAGTGATAATGATATTTTTCTATGAGGTGTTTGTTGACCAATATCAGAATGCCAGTTGTAGTGACCACCGTTATCATAATAAATTGAATATTGTATGTCTTCGTACATTCCGTTAAGGTCAAAGTTCCAACCCATTTCAACATTTGCAGCATTAACATACTCACCTAATCTTTCATAAATCCAATTAGTATCATCATTATTTCCTAACCATGCAATTTCACTTCTCCTAATGTTATCCGTGGTTTCATTGTAATCAACAGTGGCAACCTCTTTAGGGAGTTCCTCACATATATTAATAATAGTTTTTATCTCCTCAGGACTAAAAACCTCATTAAAGTAGTAAAAATTATATAAGTCTGTTTGGTGACTCTCTTGGGTTATAAAATCAAAGTAAGGCATATATTTTTGAATTTTCTTTATTATATTTGTATTTGAAAAATAAGTATTACATGGAAATTATCAACACAATTCAATATTATTTAAAAGCCGAGAAAGTATTATACTCGTGTACAAACATTCAACAACTTAAAAATTCATTTAATTATATAAAGTTGTATTATGAACGTACCGAAGACTTTTCAGGTTATAATGTTTTACTTAGAAAATACCATAAACTATCAGAAGATATGGACTTAAATGAGAAAACAACAAATCATTGATACCGTTCTATTTTTTAACGAATTAGAATTATTAGAATTAAGGTTAGAAGAACTATATGACATCGTAGATAAATTTGTTATAGTAGAATCAACAAAGACATTCACAGGTAAACCTAAATCGTTATTTTTCAAAGAAAATATTCAAAGGTTCGACAAGTGGTCAGATAAAATACATCACTATATTGTTGATGATATGCCTGATGAATTATCACAAGAAGAAATCAATAAATTAATTACAATACCAGGTATCCAAACAATGGACTGGATTAGGGAAAACCACCAAAGACTCTCTATAGGTAATGCGTTAAAAGATTTAAAATTAGAGTTTAATGATATTATCTTAGTTTCTGATGTTGATGAGTTTCCGAACCTAAATGACATAGATGATTTTAATAAAAATCTACCATTTGGTCCTATTATTTTTAAACAAAAGTGGTTGGTATGGAACACATCATTAGAAAAGATGCACCATTGGATGGGAACTACTGCATTTTATTATTCAGATTACCTAAGAAACAAAAAGATATTTCAAATATTCAGAGACAAAAGGTGGGATGAAAATTCACCTGAGTTTTATACAAAAGAAAATGGTGGATTTCATTTTTCATGGTTTGGTGATTTTGATTTCATACGTAACAAAGTTTACTCTTTTGCACATACGGAAATTGCAACGGACTTTTGGATGGACGACCAAAATATAATTTCATTAATAAACGATGGTTATGCATCAAATGGTATGGATAGAGACGGTATAACAGGTAAACTACAATCTGCAAATTTTGAAGGGTATGATAAACCTAAAGTGTGGAACAAACTAACAACGTTCGGTATTAAAAAAGATAGTCCAATGATTTACGACTGTTTTCTCTTTGACCATGAATTAGATATGTTAAACTTACGTCTACACGAAATGGGTGAGTATGTCGATAGGTTTATATTGGTCGAATCTAGACAATCACATTCAGGTAAAGACAAAGAATTGTACTTCTATAAAAATAGAAATTTATTTAAAGATTTTTTAGATAAAATTGAACACGTAGTAATTGACTTACCTAATGAGGTATACTATGAACCTCATCCTGAACCCACAAATGAAATAGAAAGATTAAACTGGTTTAGAGAAAACTACCATAGAAATTCAATTAAAGACGTATTAGAAAAGTTAAACCTAAACGATGACGATATTGTTTTAATATCTGATATTGATGAAGTTTGGGACGATGACATACTTCGCAGACTAAAAAATAATGAAGTAGAATTTGATACGTTTAAGACTATTCTCCAAAGATGGATGTATTGGAACTTTAGGTGGGATTTTGAAGACATGAGATGGCCAGGTGCCGCTTTTTGTAAATGGTCTTACCTAAAAACAACCACACCACAAAAAATAAGAAATGTCAGGTATGAGCAAGAAACACATTTAGACGATGTTAATGGTTGGCATTTATCGTGGTTTGGAGACGTAGAGTTTAACCTTCATAAGTTAAGAAACTTTGCTCACCAAGAACTATCAAATACCACACGAGAAGAATTAGAAAGAATGATTAATGAAGGGTATTTGTTTGATGGTGAAAAAATGGTTGAACTTCAATGGGACTACTTTCCTAAAAACAGAAAATTATTAGAAGAAGGTAAACTATATCGAAATATATATTCATAAAAAAACCCGTGGGTTACACGGGTTTTAATTTATAAATTGTAAATGATTAGTTAAATTTGTTAAATCGATTCATCATCTCTTTAATTTGTTTTCTATTCTCTGAGAATGATTCATGTAGGTCTTCATCTATTTCTTCATAAAGTGAACCACATTCCATACATTCACCTTCTCTCATTTCACCACCACATTCATTACATGTTTGTTTTTCTTCCATCATTTCTGAACCACATCCTTCACATTGTTCTTCTTCGTAGTAAACCGCTGCGTCACCACCTTCAGAATCAAATTCATATGCTTCGTCTTCATCATGGAATTTTTCTTTACCGTCCATATGTGAGTTCATCATATCATCCATATCATCATATTCTGCTAGTGACATATCACCACCAAACATTTGCATGATTGAATCAATATCTAAACCGTAAGAGTCATCAGAGTAAGAAGAATCGAATTGTTCAGGACCGTCTGACTTAAATGAGTATGCTGATTCTTCATCAGATATATCCATATCGTCTGCTTCTATTTCATTAATATCTTCAGAAATAACTGATTCGTTAATTTTATGATTTTGGTAAGTTTTTACATTACCTTTATTGTCCACAGTTATCCCATTTGGGTCACTGGCACCTTTATCAACTCTTAATGGTTGTGGCTCGTTTGGAACATTACCAACCGCATATCCGTTATAGAAAGATGAGTGTTGTTGAAGAATAGAATTTCTTTCTTCATCTGAAATTGTTGAATATCCTCTCATAATAGTAGTTTTATATATAAATATGTCGTTATTATGGTTTGACTAAACACAATTTTACTGTTACTTTTTTAAAAAAAGATTATGGATAGAGATTATATTGATGAAATTGCCGAAGGAGCTATCGTTATGGACGGTTATGACGATTGTATTGTAGGTATTAGTGAAGAGTTTGGTCGTGAAACAAGAATTGTATATTCAAAGCAACGTATCATTCAAAAAATGGTAAAAACTGACCTTATGACCGAGGAAGAGGCTATTGAATATTTTTACTTTAACATGGTTGGTGGATATTATGGTGAAAGGGGACCGATTTTCTTAACTACATCCATGGCAGTTTAAATTTTATTCTCTATATTTGTGTAAACAAAAGGGAATTAGGATGAATAGTTTTTTAGAAGGATACAAAGAGTCAAAAAAAGTTAGAGATTTAATCAAGCAACCTATTTTTAAAACTAAAAGTATTGGTGGAACCTTTTACTCCTATGATAACCACGACTTAACCTTTAAAATTACTCACGTAAAACAACATGGTCGTTGGGATGGGGATGTTTTAGTAAATGTCAAGGTTTGTGGTAAAATGAAAGGTTGGGGTTGGAACACTGATGAAAACGGAATGATTAACATTAACACAAATTCAGGTTTTAGAAGTGCAGTATCAAGAAATAGGTCAATTCGTCAACACACTGAAAAAGAAGTAAAAAAATATTTTAGATTGTTTGGTGTTAAAGCTTACAATATTGAAATTGGTAAAGTGACTGTCACAGATAGTCTCTAATTACCTACCATACATCATAAGATAATACCTAAGGGCCATACTTGTTAGGGTCCTTAGTTTTCTATTAATATTATTTGTAGAATAATCATCTTTACCCTCATCTTCTATTAAACTAAAGGCCGCCATTACAAGTTCTGATTTAGTTTGTTCAGCCAATTCTAATAACTCTTCAACCGTGTCCTCGTCAAATTCACGTCCTTTAAGTTCCTCCATCTCGATAAACTTTTTAAGGTATTCAGCGCCTGATACTAAAAATTGCATGGAGTCAAACATATTCACCAGTCCTGTATCTCTTATCTTAGTTAGGAAATCAAAGAATATCCTTTCGTTTGTTGATTTAAAAATGTCTTTTAGTTTTACTAACTCATCCAAAGTTGGGTTTTTAGATTCATTTACTGTAGTTACCACTTCAGGGAATTTTACACCAAAGTTATTTTCATCTTTATCTTTATAGTCCACATTTTGTAGAATATGTCTAAGTAGGTTTAATGTTCCTGCTCTCTTATCGTTGGTGTCCACTACAGTCCACGGCTGAGCCTCTTTCGTCTGTTTTAAGACCTTTTCTTTATACTCGGTATAGTCATCCCACTTATCGATTGATTTCTCGTCATTAGGGGAGAATTTCCAATACTTTAATGGTGAGTTCTTTCTAAGTTCAAATCTCTTTTGTTGCGTTTGAGGAGTGATAGATAACCAGAACTTAAACAGTTCAACTCCCTTATCTTTTAAAGACTGCTCAAAACCATTTACGTTTTCCATGAAATCAAAGTATTCCTCTTCAGTCCCATAACCCATTACTGGTTCAACAATACCTCTATTATACCAACTACGGTCAAAGAATGTAATTTTACCTGGTTCTATATGTTTTTCATAACGACCAAACCAGTCTTTTCTCTCCTCAGGTGTTGCAATACCTAATGCTACCACATTATAGTATTTAGGGTCCAAATACTCAGTCATCTTACGAATTGTAGAACCTTTACCTGCAGAATCTCTACCCTCCATTACAACCACCACAGGTTTACCTGTTTCTTTAACGTGTTCTTGTAATTTTAATAATTCAACCTGAAGGGGTATTAATTCTTTTTTGAATTGTTTTCTTCCGATTTTTGATTTTTCTGGCTCAACTCCTCCATATAAAAATTCATCTTCAACATCGAAATCATCTGATGGGTCCGATTCAACATCTCCTCTTGTTTCGATTGAGTCCAAGTATTTTGATATGTATTTCCTGACATTT
>Ga0255777_10001617_pt1 | contig 21026 bp, 15 predicted proteins | sample 101ome_15_FD_179975 | JGI IMG/M metagenome (GOLD analysis project Ga0255777, IMG submission 179975) | Coastal salt marsh microbial communities from the Groves Creek Marsh, Skidaway Island, Georgia - 101402AT metaG (version 2) | ecosystem: Environmental > Aquatic > Marine > Intertidal zone >... | reverse complement strand
ACGCTCGAGCGCGACCGTCGCGACGACGACGACGACGACGACGGGGACGACGACGACGACACCGCGCGCGCGACCGTCGCCATCGTGCGCGACGACGGACGGCGCGTAAACGCGCCCCGCCCCTCGTCGTCGTCTGAAATGTCGGGACGACCGCGAACGCCCATAAGGTTTTCAGAAATGGGAGAATGAGACACATTATTAAGTCCATAAACGTCCGCATCATAGCGTTACGCACGTCTGTATACGGGGATGTGGTCTAGTGGTATGATACTCTCTTAGGGCTTAATTCACTTCGAATACGGCATGTTTCTGAGACTCAAGTATCGGTCACACGATACAGGTAATAAACTGGGAGTGGCCCCGGGTTCGATTCCCGGCATCCCCCTATTTTTGCTTCACTACGAGTCAAATGTCCAGATGTTGGTCGTGCGGCGCGTGCATGTCCTTTAAGTATGTGTCAAATGTCCGATAATGCTCTCACGCGCCGGACGTTTGCGGCGACGCGTTCGAAGTCCGACGAGAGTATTCGCGCGGAAAAGGAACCGACGCGGCGTCGATTCCGGTGGTGATCGTGTACCGGTGGTAGGTATTAAAGAAATCGTGATGACTAACGCGTTGAACGAATGAAACGGCGCGAGACGTTCGCTTCGCGGTCTCGCCGTCGTCGACGAAACGACGTCGCGGAGCACTCACATGGGGACGTAGTTTGTATCCTCGCTGTTCGCGCCGTCCTTGTAGTACTTTTCGTACCATTGGACGAAATGTCGCAAGCCCTCGTCGAGGCCGACGGTGGGGTTGTACTGCAAGTCCTTCTTCGCCGCGGAGATGTCGGCGTGCGTGAAGGGGACGTCGCCCGTCTTGGGCATGGGAACGTAGTCGCGCTTGGCGGTTTTGCCGAGCGCGCGCTCGAGCGAATCCACGAACGCGCTCACGGTGACCGGGTTGGTGTTGCCTAGATTGTACACGCGAAACGGCGGTTTGGATCCGTCCGCTCTCTTGCCGCTCTTGTCGCTCGTGTCGCACGCGGCGATGGTGCCTCGAACGACGTCGTCGATGTACGTGAAATCGCGCGCCAATTCGCCGCCGTCGTGACCTTTGAATATTTTAATCGGTTTCCCCTTGACGATGTTGTTGGCGAAGGAAAAGTACGCCATATCCGGCCTACCGTACGGACCGTACACGGTGAAAAATCTCAACGCGGTGAGCGCGACGCCGTGAATGTGATTGTACGTGTGCGCCAACAATTCGTCCGCTTTTTTCGTCGCCGCGTAGAGCGACGCCGGAGAATCCGTCACGTCCGTCTCGCTGAACGGCACCTTGGTGTTCAATCCGTACACGCTCGACGACGACGCGAAGATAACCTTGGGCACGGGCTCCGTCCTCACGATTTCCTCCAACAGCGTCACGAATCCCGCGACGTTCGAGTGGACGTACGCCCCCGGATTCTTCACCGCGTACCGCACCCCAGCCTGCGCCGCGAGATGCAACACGATCGTCACCTTGCACGTGTCCAAGACTTTGCGCACCGTCGTCGCGTCGTTCAAATCCGCCTCTACCACGTGCACGCCAAGCTCCTTCAACTTTTTCATTCGCGCCCGCTTCAACCCTCTAGGATAATAATCGTTCACGTTATCTAATCCCACGACCCCATCGCCTCTCTCCTTGAGCGCGGTCGCCACGTGCGACCCGACGAACCCCGCCGCGCCCGTCACCAAGAAGACGTCCCGACCCGTCCCGGTCGTCGCGCACGTCTTCCTCAACGCTTGCGTCGACATCGTCTTCCTCGCCGTGATGGAGAACGCGCTCAACGGTCCAACCTTTCGGACCGTCTCCCCGACCTCACGCGTGGAGCCGCCGAACGCCCACAGCAACGCGAGCGTCGCCAACGCGCCCGCCGCCGCGCTCCACGCGCTTCGACCCAGACGTCGCGTCGCCATGGCCCACGACGACGACGAGTCGCGCTCGCGCGCGTGCGTCGGTAACGAACTCCCGCGGTGATGATGATCGCGTCCGCGCGCCGATCGCCACGACGAGTCGCGCGCGTGTCGAGACGACGACGTCGCGCGCATCCACCGATCGACGACCGGACGACCTCGCGCACCCTCTCGCGTCGCGCGCGCGCGTCGACGGCGACGAGTCGCGCGCGGGAACGCGCCCGGAACGCGTTCGCTCGCGCACGAGCGCGCGCGGGACGGCGACGGGCGCGAGCGCGCGCGTCTGTGACGCCGGGCGCGTCAGGGTGACGAGGTCGCGACTGGTCGGTCGCCAGATTCGCGTGCGCGAGTCGTCGCGGTGATCGGCGCGCGTCGCGCGTCTGTGACGGCGCACGCGCGAGGCGTGGACGACGGCGCGCGTTCTCGCGGTCGCGCGCGACTCGCGAACGGACGACGACGCGCGACTGAACGAGGATTTGAGCGCCAGCGTCCCAGCCGTTGAGCGCGCGATCGAGCGGCGATTCGTCATGCCGCGCGACGCGCCGACGCTTCCGAGACAGAACACGGTGGAGTTTCTGGGAAATCTCATGCGCGGGAACTCGTTCGAGGGAACGCCGCAGGGGGAGCAGGACGTGGACGACGGACGGGTGGGCGCGTTGACGCGCGTGCGCGGCGGTTCGACGTCGACGCTCGCGGGCGGCGGCGAGAGCGAACCGGGAAGTCCGTTGGGTGGGAATCGACCGGGATTGCGACGGAGGATGAGTTCGTCGAGCGGGTTTCCCGTCGATCCGTTTCCGTTGATCGAGGTCGGGGCGTTTCAGCAGAGCGACGTGTCGCGAGCGGACCCGTACGGGACTGCGGCCGCGGCCGCCGAGGAGGTGGACGCGCGCGCGGTGGACGCGTCGAAGAGTCGCGCGCCGACGCGACGGAGCGCGCGGGCGGCGACCAAGGCGGTCGAGGCGATGCCGGTGGTGGACGCGGCGACGGCGAGACGGAGACGAGCGAAATCGACGGCGGCGACGGCGCGAGGCGCGGCGGAGTCGTCCACCGTGACCGGATTTAAGAAGGCGGCGTTCGGTCGAGTGAACGCGCAGCACGGGTCGAACGACGCGGGTGATCATCACGGATGGACGTACATTCCGAAACGCGCCGATCGGCGTCGCGCCATCGCGCGGTTTACGACGGCGATCATTCGCGCCGCGGGACACCAGAGTTTTATCTCTCGCGAAGGCGTGGGATATCGCAAGGCTTTCGATAGATTTTTACTCGAAACGTACGGACAAACGTTTTCAGAGTCCGGGTACTGGTACTCGAACGCGGAGATTGAACCATTCTTCAGGACGATTCTTTACGTGGCGACGGATGGCAAGGTGAACATAGCGAACGATGACGTCAAGTATTTATTCACGAAGAAGGAGGAGCGTCAGGCGGCGGAGTGGGTCGTCGATGAAGACGTGTTGGGGTATCTCGGCGTGAGCGTCGGCCAATTTGCCGGCGTGTACGAGGGGAAGAGCTCGACGTCTTCCGCCGGTTTCCCTCGCGGAACGCCGCTCAAAGTGCCGTCGAGCGAGACGCTTCCACCGGAACCGGCGCCGTTCCTCGAGAGTTACGTGCGCGGAAAAACCGATACCACCACCGCCGTGATGCCACCACCGCCGCCTCGCGCGCCGACGCCCATGATCACCGTGACGACGTCCGTCGCCGCCGTACCGCCGGAGATTCAAAAGCTCTTCGAGTCCATTCCCAAGCCCAACGTCCAAGGTCTCAGCCCGACAAAGTCGCGTCAAATGTCTCGCCAGTACTCGAGCGATCTCGCCAGACTCATGAGCGAGTTCAACACCGATCCCGCGCAGGGAGACGAATTCGTTCGACAATTTCTTCAACGCAGCGCCAGCGAGCTCGACGCCATCGCCGCCCAGTCCGCCGAGGAAAAGACAAAAGATGGCGACGCGCCAGACGTCCGGTCGAGACATCCTAGCAAACGAAAGCGTTAGTCACGTGCAGTGTTCACCTTTCTCTCTCTATCGCACGACCGACCGACGTCCACGTCTCGTTCCCGCGTCGACCTCGTTCCCGTCCCGCCGGCGCGTTATCCTCACAACACGCACCGCCATCCATGACGCGCGCGACCGTCGTCTCCCTCGCCGCGCCGTCCACCGCGCGCCGCGGCGTCGTTCTCAAGGCCAAGGGTCGAAACTCGCGCGCGCGAACGGGCGAGTACAACCGCTCGAGCTCTCGTCGACGCCGCGACGACGGCGATGAAGAAAACGACCGGGACGCCACCATCGAACGACTCGAGTCCAGCGCGCGCTCGTCGCGCTCGTCCGCGTACGACGCGAAAAAGCTCGCCAAGGTTCGCGCGCAGGCGCAGACCAAGGCGCGCGAGGAGGCGACCGCGCGCGCCGCGTTCGATACCAAGTACGCGGCTCGGCAGCGGCAGGGACTTCCGCAAGTCGTCACCGACCGCATGCTCAAGCGCGTGGGCATCTTTTGCGGGACGCCGTTGATTTTTGGATTCATGACTGGACCGGCGTTTTATTACGCCAAGGCTGTTCGGCACCTCGACGTGCCGTCGTGGGTGTTTTTTACGGCGTCGACGGCGACGTTCGGCGCGGCGGTGGTCGGGATATCGTACGGCGTGCTCAGCGCGAGTTGGGATCCGAGACGCGAGGGGTCGTTCTGGGGAGGCGCCGAGTTTAGAGAAAACGTACCCATCGTCGTGAGCACCATCATGGGCAAGGCGCGAGGGGAGGTGCCGCTGGAGTGGGACGACGAGACGGATGAAGATTTTTAGCGTTTTTTTTCATTCTTTGTGATTGATTTGTGTTACATGAGCGTCTCGACGACGTCTCGGGCGAGGGCGCGCGTGTCCGCGGCGATGAGTTCGGGACGACGAGTCGCGCCGAGTTTACTCTCCGTCGCGTTCGTCGTCGTCGTCGCGTTCGCTGCCGTCGCGTTCGCTTTCGCCTTCGCCGCCTTCTCCACGCCTTCCTCAGCCGCGCGCTCGATCGCCTCTTCCTCTGCGATGTGCATCTCCTCTTTGATGATTTCTTTGTGTCTTCGCGCGCTCTTGAGACGTTGGAGCTTGACGTCCACGATGGGTGCACGCGACGTCGGCTCGACGGCGCGGCTCTTGCGCTCCGACGTCAAACCGTCGTACCAATTCTCCGCATTGTACGAATAACAGGTCACCGACCCCGTCTCGCACAGACGATTCAACCACCAATCGACGCTCGTGAGCGGTTGTGCCTTCAAATTCGCCTCTAATCGCGTCAAAAAGCTCTTGGATACCATGTAAAACGTCGCCGGTAAATTCTCACCCACCGCCGCCGCCGTGTTTCTATACAAGACGTACGGCTTTTCCCAAGCCTTATTCGTAAACACCGCCTCCGGATGCCTCCAATTCGTCGCGTTCACCCCGCGCTCGCCTCGATCGAGGAACAACACGTCCCACTTTTTCGGCCCGCGCAACAAAAAGCTCAACACGAAGGAATCGAACTCGTTCGGCGGTCCGCAGTGCGAGTTGATGTACGCGTCCTTCGTCGCCGTGATCATCGACGATTCACCAGCCTCTTTCGCCTTGATCCACGCGTGAAGCGCACCGAGCGCCGGTCCGATATCCTTTCTCGCGTCGATCCTGTCCGCTTTTAATCGATCGAACTCGACGTGGACGGCGTCGAAGGCGTCGTACGCTGCCGCGTCCTTGGCGCGCAGTTTGAGCACCGCCTCGGACAACTCGTTCGTCGGCCACTTTGTGAAATCGTACGCCGGCGCGCGTCGTAAATCCGCATCCCCATCGACGTGATACAGGTTCCAATTCTCTCTCGCGCGCTCGTACGCGCCGTCCTCACCATCCGTGGGCAAGAGTTTGGTGGTTCGCGGAAACGTCGTCTCGCCGACGAGTAAATTCACCCCTTTCGCCACCCCGAGCGCCGTCCCGCGCGCGCTCTCGCGTCCCGAGGACGACGCGAACGCCTGCGCACCGATCATCGCCGCTCCGAGTCCCACGGCGATGGTACCGAGCGCGCGACACGCGCGCGCGACGACGAGGTCCACGGTGGGCCCACGGTGTTGTCTCGACGCGCGCGCGTCGCCGCCGTGCAACAGCGACGCCGACGCCGACGCCGTGGAGGCGTCTTGGGCGCGAGAGGTGGTCGTCATCGCGTCTCGCCCGGTGTCGATCGAGACGCGCGCGCGAACGACCGCGAGGGACGATCTGACGATTCTTCCCAAAGGATGGTGTTGAGAGGGAACGGCGCGACGCGTTCGAGCCGACGACGGCGAGGAAGAACGACGAATGAGTACCAATGTGTTGTTTCACGACGACGTTCGCGCGTGCTAACGACGCGACCGCGCGGTGGGCTAATGGTGACGCGTTCATGAGTGCGAAGACGCGCTCACGAGGCGCCGATGAGGGAGTCGAGGTCCATGAGCTCTCGGTTGTCCTCGTAAAATTGCTTGACGGCGTCGAGCGAACGGGTCCGAATGGTGGAGCTGATGGCGACGAAATCCTTGCCGTATTGTAGTAAACCGGAGACGAATTTTGTCTTCTCCATGTCCGTCCACTCGGGGCCTTTGCTCGGGGTTTTGTTGGCGTTTTGTTTCGCCTCCTCGGCTTCCTTGGCGGCTTTGGCTTTGGCCTTTTCGGCGCGCGCCTTCGCCTTGGCGGCTTTGGCGGCGGCGGCGAGGGCGGCGCGTTCGAGGCGAGCCTCGGCGGTGGGCGCGGCGCGCTCTTCGCGTTGAGCCTCGATCGTGGCCGGATCGATCTGTCGCATGCGCTGAGCGTCGGCGTAGGCGCGACGCTTCTTCATGGCGGCGCGGCGACGACCTCGGAAACCGTCATCCGTCTTTTGGAATTTGTAATAGTACATGACGCAATCGCCCGTGTCTCGGCCCTCGAGGTGTTGAGAGATGCGACGGAAATTTTTACCGTACGACGCAAACTTTTCGTGGAAGATGGCCTTCTCTGCCTTGGTCCAGGGTCGGACGAGATTGAGACGGTCGCGCTCCGCCACGGGATCCTCGACGAGGCCGTTCAGGCTGTCAAACACCGAGTAACGCAACTCCTCGGGATCGAGAATCATGTCCGGAATCTTCGTCATGTGACGCAACTCTTCTTTGCGCTGAAGCGCCTTGATCATCTGCATCTCCTCGTATTCGGAACGCGCGACGCCGCTGTTGAGATCGTTGGCGGAGCGGTTTCTGCCGCTCGCTCGAGAGCCGGGCGTGAAGCCCTTCCCGCTGACGGATTCCTTGGCGAGTTTATCGTTTGCCTCCTGCACGATCTTGATTCGCCACTTCTCGCGTTGCTTGAGGTAGGCGATCGCGTTCGTGTAATGTCTCTCCGCAACGCTGTTCTTGCGCTGTTGTAAGACATTTTGCACGACTCTCGCCACGCGTCTCGAAGACTCCGTCTCCGACGCTTCCTGCGCGCGACGCACGATGGCGTCTAAATCGACGCGCTCGACGTCCTCAGCCAGAGGTAAGCCGTACACACGCTTGATGCGATCGACGGCGTCCGCGGCGGATGCCTTGTTGTGCGCGAAATTGCGCTCGATGCACTCTCGGCGAGTCTCTTGGCGCTGCATCATCTTTTGAATCGCGCCGGCGGCAAAGACAGCGATGTCCTTGTTCACCCGCGCGACGGCGTCGGTCGAACGACGCTGCGCGCGCTTCGCGCTCGTCTCGCGCAAGAGCACGGACGCCTCACGCATCTTACTCGTCGCGTAATCCTGCGCGCGCTGCGCCGCGCGCTCGGCGTTGCTCAGACGCTGCCGCATCGCCTCAGTGCCCTTCTTTTGCCTAGAAATATCATCCTTCGAGCCAATCGCGACGTCGAGCTTCTCCTCTTCGTTTGACTTTTTCAACACCTCGAGCTCCTTCTCGAGACTCGCCACCTCGCCGTCGACGCGCTCCATCTGCGACAGGAGCGCCTCCTTGGTCACCTTGAGCCTCTGCTCCGCCGCCTTGGCCTTTTTTACCGTCTCCGGATCCGCCTTGGGCGTCGCCTTCGCCTCGATCGTCGCCGGCGTCGTGGCTTGCGCGCGCGCCACCGCCGCGCCCCATCCACCGCGATCGCTCTTCGGCGTCGACGCCGCCTCTGCCTTGGGCTGTGGCGTCGACGTCAACGCCGGCGAAACCGTGCGCCCGCGCAAATCCTCAAACGACCCCATCGATCCCCCTCGGCTCAGCGTCGGTCCACCGCGCGCGTCCACGTCGTCCATGGGCGTCACACCCACGTCCTCGCGCAGCGCGCTCGGCGCGTCCGTCCCGCTCGCCGTGGTCGGCGTCTTGGCTCTGGCCAACGCTTGTCCCCACCCGCCCAATTTTCTCTTCTTCGGCGTCGTGTCGCTCGTCGGCGTCGGCGTTCCCGCGCCTCCGCTCACGCTCGCCAACTCACCGCTCTCCAATCCACTCGACCCCGCGCCCGTGACGCTCCTCTGCGTGTCCAATCGCATCGCCGGCGGTCTCTGCTGACTCAACAGACTCGGTCGCTCGTTCGAGCGCACGCTCGCGAGCAGACTCGGCCGCGCGCGGTGCTCCCCACCCATTCCCGGCGGCGGCGCGACGTCGAACCCATGTCTCGGCGCCGAGTTCACGCGTCCCATCGTCGGCACTGGAGGCAATCCCACCGGTCCGGGCGCCGCCAAGCCCGGAGGCGGCGGCGGCGGCGGCGCGCCGCGATCGTCGCCTCGCCTCGCGTAGTCAAACATGCTCGGTCTTCGTCCCTCCAACGACGCTTGTCGACCCAGCCCGCTCGCCGGCGCGTTCGGCGCGTACCCGTGCGCGTGTCCGCGCTCCGGAACCCCTCCTCCGGGCGCGCGCGGCGCCCCGCGTCCCCAATTCGACGCCGAATGCCTCGGCGGTCCATTCGGCGTCTCCCGCGCCCCCATCCCCGGCGGCACCGCCGGCGCGGCGGCGCCGACGCCTCGATCGCGCGCGGGAGGTTCCCCGCGCCCGTATCGCGGCGGTGACCGACGGTCGGACATGTTCTCGCGTCGTCGAGTGGCGCATTCGGACGCGCGCACGGATCTGCCCTAAGGGAACGCGAGCGCCGACCGACCGACGGTGCGCGCACACGACGACGCGCGAGAGACGCAGAGGATGCGCGCGACGACACAGACGAGCGTCTCTCGCGCGTCCACCGCGCGCGTCTCGCGCGTCGCGCGAGAGACGCGCGCGAGACGCGCCGCGGGAGAGACGCGGCGATGGGGCGCCCGAGGCGAAAACGCGCGACCGCGCGCGTACGGCGCGAGCGACCCGGACGGGACGTGGCGAGAGAAGAATTTAAACGCGTTTGGGACGCTCATCAACGTCGCGCGAGGCGGGCGAGAGGTGCTGCAGGCGGGCGCGCCGCCGTTGCGGGACGTGGCGAAAGAGGTGGCGCCCGAACGCATCGAGAGCGGGGAGATTCAAGAGCTCATCAGCGAGATGGTGCGCGTGTGTAAGGCTCGAGGGGTCGGATTGGCGGCGCCGCAGCTCGGGACGCGACTCAGAGTCATCGTGTTGGAGGATACGGTGGAGGGCATGAGCGACGTCTCGGCGGAGGAACTCGAGCGTCAAAAGAGAAAACCGTTCGCCGTCAAAGTCATAATCAATCCCGAGCTCACCCCGCTCGGCGACAGCAGCGCGGCGTTCTTTGAGGGATGCTTATCCGTCGCGGGCTATCGCGCCGTGGTCAGGCGACACCTGAAAGTGCGATGCCGCGGTCTCGGCGGCGACGGCGCGCCGGTGGATTTCGTCGCCGAGGGCTGGCAGGCGCGCATTTTACAACACGAGCTCGACCATCTCAACGGCGTGCTCTACACCGATCGCATGGAGACTCGAACGTTTCGTCGCGTTGATTTGCTCGACGAGCCGTTACCGGGCGATCACGCAGAGTTCGGGAGAGCCGTCGTCCTCGGAGAATCGAACGAGCCCGTCGTTCGAGGAAACGCCTCCGCCGCCGAGGACGCCGAGGCGCGCGTCAAGGCTCGGAAAAATCGAAGGCGATGACGCGCCCGCGCGCGCATCCATCATTCCATCATTTCATTATTTCATTATTTCATTCATTCGTACCCCTTCGTAGCGTGTGTCCAATACATACAGTAGTTTCAATAGTTTCGTCGTCGGCGCCGCAACCCTAAGGAAAGGACATTCGACCCCCCACACCTCGACGCGCGTCGTCGTCGTCGTCGTCGTCTTCATCGTCGTCGACGCTCTCGATCGCGCGAACGCGACGGGATCTACCGACCGATCGACCGCGCGTCGTTCTCGCCGCGCGCGTCGACGGTATCGAGCGCGTCGAGAGACGGACCGGTCGACCGCGCGCCGGAATTTGAGATCTCGCGCGTCGACGGAATCGAGCGCGTGCATCGCTCGAACGACGCGAGAGAGACGCGTGACGGACGCGAGACGGACGCGGAAGGAGCGCGCGATCGAGTCCAGGGCGGTGGATCGAGGTGTGGCGCGTAGATAGGTGGGTCATCGATCGATAGCGAACTCGCGGCTTTAGACCACGTCCGAGATTAAATCGGTGAATACACATATAGCTGTATAGTGACACGATACGCGCGCGAAGACGCGTCGCGTGCGTTTTGACTTGTTTGCTTTCGCCTTGACGTTCACTGCATTGGTTCGTGCGCGTTTGAATTGGAGATTTTCAGTATCGAAGAGGACGACGACATGTCGGGCGAAGAGTTTGAAGAGTACGCCTCGGCGCTGACCGAACTCGTCATCAATAGCAAGCCGATCATCAATTCGCTCACGATTTTAGCGGGAGAGATTGCGGGACAAGATGAGAACCGAGCGGCGTCGATCGCCGAGCTCATTCGAGAACACATCCGACGGTCGCCGGCCAAGTCGAAACTTTGCGGATTTTATCTCTTAGACAGCGTGGTGAAAAATCTTAGAGGACCCTTTGTCCGATGTTTTTCGACCGGTTTGAGCGATTTATTCTTACCCGCGTACGCCAAGGTCGATGAGTCGCAGAAGAAGAGCATGCTGCGCCTTTTTAACACCTGGAAGACGGTTTTTCCATCTAGCGCTTTAGACGACATTGAACCGTACCTCGCGCCGCGCGCGGCTCCCCAAGCGGGACGAGTCGCGCCACACGTCACCGCACCGCAACCGCAGTGGCAGGCGCCTCCTGCTCAGCAACAACAGTGGGCGCCGCCGTCGCAACAATGGACGGGATACGCCGGGGCGCCTCCGCAACAACCGTACGCCAACTACGGGCAGGCGCCCGTCACCGGCATTCCTCCGCCTCCTCCGACGCTCGCGGGCGCGGCAGGCGGCCACATGCTCGCCAACATGCTCCAGAGTGGCAGTGGTGGAGATCTCTCTGCGCTCATCGCGTCTCTGGAGGCGAAGCAAGTCCCGGCACCGGCGATGGCTGCGCCCGTCAGAACGCCGGCGGCAACGCAACCGGGTGAGCTCCCGGCATTGACCGCCGATTTCGATCCGAAGAAGGATTTGAGCGCGCTTAATAAGCGACGCGAGAGTGTCATTCGCGCCTTGTACTTTGAACTTCCGTTTCAGTGTTCCCAAACGGGTCGACGCTTCGGTAAACGAACCGAACTCGACGCGCACATGGATTGGTTGCACGCTCGCCGCAAACGCCGCCGAGACGGCAAGGTGAGCCGCAAGTGGTTCGTGGACATCAACGCGTGGCTGAGAGGATTGAAAACGATGGCGGAGGACACCGTCAACTTTTTCGGCGCCGACGACAAGGACAGCGCGGCGGAGGCGCACGCCGAGACGGAGGCGGAGGAAAACGTCAGCGTACCGGCGGATGAATCGCAACCGACATGCGCCCTCTCCGGAGAAGAGTTTGAGACCTTCTGGAACGAAGAGGCGCAGGAATGGCACTACAGAGGGGCGACGATCCTCGACCGCGCTGTCGGTGGTGCCAAGAAGGGATCCATCGTCCTCGCGCGCGCCGTTCCAAAGAAACGAAGCGTCGCCAAGGGAGCCAAGGCTAAGACGGTCGCCGCGGTGAAGACCGAAGATTCGGTTCGCCGAAGCGGCCGAGGCATCAAGACCAAAGCGGAAGACGCCGCGGAGACGAGTCCGGCGAAACGCACGCGAACGCGAAAGTGATTAGCACACGCGCGAGACATCCAAACAGCTAGCATTAAAATAGAAAAGAATCGAGTCTAAAAATCCAATCCGCCCGCCCGCTCACTCCTCGTCGTCCTCCATGTTCTTCGCCGCCTCCTCCGCCTTGGCCTGATCGTCGAAACGCTTTAAATCCAACTCATCGTACATGTATTTCGGCACCATCCCCATCTCGACGTAATAATACCGTCCATCTGCCTCCCACGAAACCAACGGCCGCGTGCTCTCCGTCTCTCGCATGTCGCTCGCCGCGAACGTCGTCTCGTACTCGCTCGCGTTCCACGCGAATTTCCTCGCCACCACGCGCCCGTCCGGTTCAACGCGCATCGTCTTCACGTACGGAGACACGAACCACTGCAACAACGCCGTGGTGAACGACCCGAATCCGATCACCGTCGCCGACGCCGCCGCCTTGGCCTCGAAGAGCATCTCCGGATGCGAGAGCTCTAAAAACGTCGGGCATCCCACCACCGTCACCGCGAGCGACGCGATGGAGAGCATCTTCACCTTACGAACGGTGTCCCCGAGCGCGGCCTCGTACGGCGGTCGCGTCGACGCCGTCGACGTCGACGCTTCGCCGCCGCCCTCTCCACTCGCAACTTCGTCATCGCTCGCGCCTCGAGCGCGCGTCGCGAACGCGTCCACGCCTCGAGCGCGCGTCGAGACGATCGACGATCGTCCGTTCGTCGTCTCCGCCACGCAGCGCGCGATGGTGCGCGTCGCCGCGCGTCGCATCTCGGCGTGTTCCCCGCCGCAGAGTGTCGCGCGCGAATGGCCGCCTTCACGCCGGAACGCGCCGAGGAATTCCTCCGCGACGCCGTCGCCGCGGGCACGTACGACGCCGCGCCGCTTCGACGATGCGAGCGACCGCGGTTTCCTCGCCTCGGCGCGTTCGAGTGCGAGCTCGAGGTGACGCGAGAGCTCACCAATCGGTTCGGGACGCTGCACGGTGGATGCGTGGCGACGCTCGTCGACGTGCTCACCACGGTGGCGCTGTTGACGATGACGACGCGCGGTGGAGTGAGCACGGATCTGAGTTGTTCGTACTGCGCGCCGGCGAGGATGGGGGAGCGGGTGGTGGTGTCGTGCGAGGTGATTAAGATGGGAAAGACGCTCGCGTGGATGGAATGTCGCATCGCGCGAAAAGAGGACGGGGAGACGGTGGCGACGGGGAAGCACACCAAATTTTTGCCAGTGGGTCAAGCGTCGAAGTTGTGACGCGTCGGTCGGTCGTGACCGGTGTCTCGAAGAGTTTGTATTACTAATAACCGCTAGCGTCTCGAAAACGCGACCGACGTCGGAGCTACTTTCCGCACATCGAGTCCGAGTTCGGTTTGGAAATTTTCGCACACCTTGACGAGAACGTCGTGGTGTTCGCCCAGCGCGCGCTTGACGACGTCGACGTCGGCGCGCGTCGCGGCGTCTCGACGCGCGCGCGCGGCGTCTCGATCCTCGGCGGCGGTGAGCCTCGCGCCGTGCGTCTTCAGCGCCTGCGCCGTCGCCCGCACGGACGACACCAATTCTTCGTGTTTTCTAGATCCCGACGTCGACGTCCCACCGCCGCCGTCGTCCTCGCTCGCGCGCTCGAGCGCGGCGAGCCTTCGATTTTGATACGCCGCCGTGTCCTTGGTCCACTTGGCCAACGCGCGCACGTCCGACGCCAATCCCGAAATCTCACCAGCCTTCTCCACCGCTTTCTCCGCCCTCGACGTCTCCATTCGCACGCTCTCCAACTCATCTCGCAGCATCGCGTCCGCCGCGCGTCCTCGCGCCTCCAACTCCTCCAACGCGCGATCCCGCTCGGCGTCTCGCGCCTCCAGCTTCGCCGCCGTCGCCTTGGCCTCTCGCACCCACTTCTCCGCGATCACGAACTCATCTCGCACCTCTCGCGCGTACGTGACGCACTCCGTCACCCTTTGATCGATCGCCAACGCGCGTTCGCGCGCTCGACTCGACTCCGCCTCCCTCGTCTCCGCGTCCTCGCTCGCGCGCGTCGCCGCCGCCGCCGCCGCGGACACCTCTCGCCGCAACGCCTCCCGCTCGAGTCCCCATCGCTCGTGATCGTCTCGAAGCGCGTCGACGGTGACTCGAAACGCGCGCACGAGCTCATCGAACCCGCGCGCGAGGCGTTCGCACGCCTCCTCGCGCCTCGCCGCGGCGTCCTCGGCGCGTCGGTGTTCGAATTCCAACCGTCGAACGCGCGCGTCCAAGCGTCGAAGCGCGTCACCGACGGTGGATTTCGTCGGCTCGTCGCGCGCGCGAGACGTTCGGTCGCCATCGCGCGCGCGCGTCCCGGGCATGGCGCGCGCGTGTGACGACGACGACGTCGCGCGTCGCGCGCGGGAACGGCTGTCTGTGTTCTCGGTGCGTATACGGTGTGGCACACATTGACGAGTCATGACTCATACCAAGGGGGGACTCGATCGCCGCCGCCGGGTCGACGAGGCGTCACTCCGTCGCGCCTCGCTCGCCAGCTCCCTCGCGCGCGATGTCGTCGTCGCCGTCGCGCGCGATGATGCCCGCGCGACGCGTCGTCGTCGCGTCCGCGCGAGACGGGCGTCGATGGACGGCGAGACGCGCGGTGACGACGACGACGCGCGCGCAATCGCCCCAGAGCATGCGCGTCGGGGAACTTCGAGACGCGCTGCGCGAGTGCGGGGAGTGGGACGACGCGACGCTGGCGAAGAGTAGGAAGAGGGAATTGGTGGAGATGTTCCAGGCGCTCGAGCGACGGCGGGCGCTGGGGGATTTGTTGAGAGGGGTGGGCGAGGAGGAGGAGGAGGAGGGGTCGAGCGCGTCGGCGAGCGACGAAGACGGGAGCGAGGCGCGCGAGGCGCGCGAGGAGCGCGGGGGAGAGTATCAACGAACGATATTTAATTCAAGAGTCACGCCCTCGGTGTCGGGAGGATCGGAGGAGATTGAGAGGGATTTAAAGTCAAATTTTAGCGGCGCCGAGTTGACGTTTCTCGGCACTTCGAGCGGGGCGCCGAGCTTTACGCGTAACGTGTCGTCGGTGGCGTTGCGATTAGATAACGAGGTATGGCTCTTTGATTGCGGCGAAGCGACGCAGCATCAGCTCATGCGGTCGAAGTTGAAGTACGCGAAGATTACGAGAGTTTTCATAACGCACATGCACGGGGATCACATTTTCGGTTTGCCGGGGTTAATTTGCGCCATCAGCGGCGCGAGAACGGCGCACTCGAAGTCGCACGGGGGTACCGCGGTGCCGTTACACATCATCGGTCCGCCAGGAATTCGACAGTACGTCTACAGCGCCATCACGTGGTCGCGTTCGGTGCTCGGAATGCCGCTCATCGTCACCGAGTTGCGACAACCGTCGCCTCGCGTGGCGGCGAACGCGGCGCCCGCGGCGCACACGTCCGTGGACCCGCGCGGGAAAATTTTCATGGGCGAGTACTGGCCCGACGCCCTCGATTGTGAACCGGTGCCCAACTTTAAGGATATCGAGGCGTGGTCTCGACTCGGAGAGGACGTCCAGGCGCCGGTGTGGACGACGTACAACGACGGAACGTGGTGCGTGCGAGCGACGGTTCTTCGACACCCCGTGCCGTGTTTCGGGTACATCGTCGACGAGTGCGACGCCAGCGGGCGTTTGGACGCCGATAAGTGCGCTGAGATGGGTTTACCTCCGGGACGCGAGTACGCCGCGCTCAAAGCCGGAAAGTCGGTGACGACGAAGGACGGTGTCGTCATCAACCCCGAGGACGTCATCGGCGAGAGACGACCGGGTCGTCGTCTCGTGCACTTGGGCGACACGTGCGATAGCTCCGCCGTCGCCCCGCTGGCGCGCGGCGCGGACTCTCTGGTGCACGAATCGACGTTCAACTCTAAAAAAGTGAGCGAGGCGTTATTCAAGGGACACTCGACGGCGACCATGGCGGGTAAATTCGCCGCCAAGGTCAAGGCGCGCGCGTTGATCTTGACCCACTTCTCCAACCGGTACGGTGGTGGTGCGAACACGCGCGACTCAAACACGACCGATTTGGGCGCGAGCGAAGACGAAGACGACGACGACGAGTGCGAGGACATGGCGCCGCCCTCCGTGGACGACGTCGACGCGTTGGAAATCGGCGACCGCATGAACGTCGAAACCCTCGTCGAGGAGGCGAAAGAGGCCAAAGGCGACTCCCGCGTCGTCGCCGCGAGCGATTTCTTCGTCTTCAACGTCGGTCGTCGCGAATTATTCGACGAATTCGACCTCGCCAAGGGGGACCGCTCGGCGCTCTTCGCCGGCGACGCCAAGACGCTACCGCCCACCTTTGTCGTCGACCAAGACAACCGCGCGCACACCTCCAACGACGACCGCAAATCCAACCACCGTCGCTCACCGTCTTTGTCCTCCTCCAACGGCCACTCGACGTCCACCTCGAGACGCTCGCCCGCCGCCGGTCCCGCCGGCCGCCGCCCCGCCGCGTATCGCCGCGCGCCCCCTCGCGGCGGCGGCGACGCCGACGCGTCTCGATAACCTCCCCGATTCGCGCCCGCGCGACGGCGTCACTCATTTAACATTCATCAAACCTAGCCATCATTTTTATTCCTTTTCCCATCCACTCGCGTCGTCATCGAGGATACACGCGCGCGTCCCCGGTCGCCGCCGCCCTCGCCGTTCACCCTGGACACGTGTCCCGCACACGCGCACGCGCCCATGGCTGCGCGCACCGCCCTCTCGCGCCCCGCGCTCGAACGCGCGCGCGTCTCCGCGCCTCGCGCGCGCCGCGTCGACGTCGTCTGCGCCGCGTCGCGTCGCGCGCGTCGCGCCAAGGATGCCGCCGCCGCCGGTGACGTCGCCGCGCCCGCGAAAGCGAAGAAGACGTCCCCGGCGGACGCCAAGGCGGCCAAGGCGGCGCGCGATAAGGCTCGAAAGGCGGCCGCCACCAAGGCGCGCGCGCTCGTCAGCGACCAAGGTCGCGCGTACGAGAAAATCGTCAACGAGATGGGTCGAGAGTCGTCGAGGGAGTACGTGCTGAGCGTGCGACACGCCCCGGCGAGCGGCGCGGCGGAGGACGTCGTCGGCGTTCTGAGCGATTGGTTGCCGGTGTGTGAGGTGGTCGTCGCGGACAGAAAGGCGTACGAGGCGCAGATGTTTTTTAAAAAGCAAGGGATGAGCGTGCCGGAGACGGACACGCAGACGTTGGAGAGCGCGCAAATCGAAGGGGCGCCGGCGGTGCGCATGATGTTGCCGAAATATAAAGAACACGTGGCGGCGATGGCGTTCGTGATGAGCGGGGTGAAGGATCTGAACATGGACGAGATTGAGTACGGAATAGAGGATTGGGGGTCGTTCGAGGTGGCGGTGGACGCGCTCGCGGCGCAGACGAATCAGAGAGGAAAGTTTGAGGCGGCGGCGACGCTCTTGGGGGTGTCGGTGGACGACGAACCGGGCGACATCAAGCGCGTGTATCGACGACTCATCGCCGAGGCGCACCCCGATCGTAATCCGGACACGACGCAAGAGAAATTTAACGCCATCAAGGATGCGTATGAACTCTTGTGTGGACGCGGGGACACGGCGGGGACGACGTTTGAGGGACTCGGCGATCACAGGCGCGACTTTACGCCGCTCGATAAGAGTCATTTCGGCGTGTCTTCGGCGACCAAGGGTCAGAACGATCCGGCGTCCGTCGCGTTCGCCATGCGCACGCTCACCATCTACGATCGAGTGGGCACCGTGTTCTCCACGCGTAACCTTAAGCTCGCGCAAAAGAAGGCGGCGGCCAAGTGAGGTCGCGTCGAGAGCGAGTGACGCGAGGGCGGGAGCGTCGACGGCTCCATCTCGCCGCCGACGATCGGCCCGGCGGCGCGCACGTTTAACATTATTTCTTCTTCTGAGCCATCGCACTCACGACGAAAACAAAGGACGGTGTAATTTGTATACTCTGATGCTTCCCAACCCCGACCCTCTCGACGCGCCGACGAAAAACCGCGATTCGCGCGCGACGCGACCACTCGTGACGACGATTCATCCTTTTCGCATTACAATCAAAGCATTTTTAGAAATCCTCGTTCATCTCTCTTTCGGAGTCTAAACACCTAACGTCGTGCCGTCGCCAGACTCGACTCTTCTCCCCCACGGTTTTTCGGCGTGTGCGAAGCAAAGCGAACCACCCTCGGACCGACTTTACTTCTTGTCCTTCTTATCCGTGTTCGCGCGGAAACGACGCGGCGGTTCACGGATGCGACGAGCCTCACGGGATCGAACGCGCACAACCTTGGAGTGAATGGCCGCGCTGATCGAGTAGTAAATCTTGCGGTACAACTTCGGAAGGGTGTACGACTCGAACGCGCACGACTCTTGCAAGTCGCGAATCGCCGCGGATTCGACAATGTTTCTGACCACAAAGCGCTTCACCGCCTTATCCTTGGGCACGAGCGCACCGGAGGATTCGCAGAACACGCGCTTGACCTGTGTGTGCGAGAAAAGAGCGACGTCATCGGTCAGTATTCGTTTCATCCCTCTCCGCGCGCGCCTCGAGCCCCACGAGGGTCGAGACGCCCCGAGCGGTGCGCGCGCGCCCGACCGCATCGCGACCGCTCTCGTCGTCCCGCCTTCTCCATCCCGCTCTCGAACGCACGAACGACGCGAACGAAACATCGATCCATCCTTCCATCGCGCGCGCGCCTCGCGCGTCGCGTCGCGTCGACGACGAGACGCGCGAGACGCGAGACGCGCGCGATGGTTGGGTGAAAGCCCTAGCGCCCCGCGCGCGTCTCTCATCGACCGTCTCTCGCGCGCGCGCGAGCGATTCGAGCGCGAGACGTACGTGACCACGGGCTCCGGCCGGCTTGTTGCGACCGCTGGCGCGACGTTTCTTCGGCATCTCGACTCGTCTCTCGCGTCGAAAAGAGGCGGACGCGGTCGCCGCGAGCGCGATCGAGCCCTCGTCGAGGCGCGCGCGCGGGTCGTCGGTCGAGGTCGTTTCGTGGGTTCTTCTTCTCTTTTTTATGGTTACACTACGAGTGTGCGTTCGTGATAAAAAAAGACAGAACGTCGTTTGTCAGAAATGACTCGCTACTGTTACAATAGTCAAAGTATACATATAGGCACACCGAGGGTTCACGACTCGGCGTACGTGTCCTGCAGCGCGCGACAGAGGTCGACGTACGCGCCCTCGGGTAACGCGCGCGCGTGCTCGTCGAGTATCGCCATCGCTCGCGAGAGATGGTCTCTGCGCGCTTTTTTGCGCGCCAACCGGTCGCGCGGGTCCTCGTCGGTGAGGCGCCGCTCTCGCTGCGCCATAAAAGCCCGACGCAGGGTTTCCTCGACTCGTGGTTCCCCGGCTAACGAGAGCGCCGTATGGCCTGTCGACTGAGAAATTTGTTCGACGTTCGCGCCAGCTTCTATGAGCGCGACCACGGTAGATAAATGGCCTCGATTCGAGGCCCACATCAACGCAGTGCCGCCGTTCGTTTCAACATCGATATTTGCGCAGCCGGCTCCCAGCAACGCGCGCACCACGGACTCGTGACCCATGAACGCGGCGGTGACGAGCGGTGACATGAAGTTCATGTCCTCGTCGACGTTCGCGCCATAGTCGAGTAGCATTTGAACGATTTGTTCGTGACCTCGCCACGCAGCCACCATGAGAGGCGTGAACTCTTCCCTCGCTGTTCCAAATTCCTCCTCTTCAGTGTATGCAAACCAGGTGCGTGCATCAACCCAGGCGCCAGCTTCTAGTAATAGGTGCACGGCGGTCTCGCACCCGTTGAGCGCAGCGATCGTGAGCGGCTTTTCGCAACCGTATTCCTTCACGTTCTTTGGAATGCGTTTGCAACACCAATGATTTTCCTCAGGCCAGTATTCATCCTCAGACGAACAGTGTTTCGGTTCTCCTTGTCTGTTGCGCGTCGCGTTGACGTTCACACCAGCCTCTATGAGCATACGTATCTCAGACTCGACGTTTTTCCGCACTGCAAACGTGAGTGCTGTATCTTCTATGCCCTCGCCGCGCGCGTTAACGTCCACGCCGGCTTGTATGAGCGCGCGCACTACGGACTCGTTTCCTCCATTCACCGCCAACATGAGCAACGTCTGGCCTTTGGTCTTTTGTCTCTTCTCACACACGCAGGAAGGAAAACAGCGAAACTTACCGGTACTTTTACCGGTACAAGGAAGTTCACGCGGCACGACTGCATTCACGTCTGCACCAGCTTTTATGAGCTCGTGTACCATAGTCTCATGATCCATCCAAATCGCCATCGTGAGCGGCGTGCATTCACTGCTACAGGTGTTGACTTGGTCTTTGCTGAAGTTGACTTCCGCACCGGCTTCTAGCAACACGCGCACCGCAGATTCGTGGCCGTATCGTACTGGTTTGAGCAACGCCTTACCCATCGACTTGGCGTCTACCAAGCCGGTGTCAAGGAACAAGCGCATCACGTGAACCCGTCCACCAGATGCGGCACTCTCAAGCGCATGCGCGTAACATTGACGGCGGCCGTCGTCGTGGTCGTCGTCAGCGTACCGAGCGTCCATCAAGGCACGCACCACACCTTCATAACCACGAGATGCGGCGACTTTGAGCGCACCGCACACCGCTTCCGAAACATATTCATTCGACGCGAGCAGCGTCAACACCATGGATTCGTGATCGAAACTCGCGAAAAACCGCAATGTTGTTCCTTCGCTATCTTTCGCGCCGGCCTCCAACAGCGCGCGCACCGTCGCCTCGAACCGCGCGCGCAGCTCTGATTTTTCCACGCAGAACACCGAGTCTTGACGATGCCAGTGCCAGTTGGAGTCATCGAAACATCCATATCCAGATCCATATTCATACAATGGATCCTCACCGTCGGGCACCGCGCTCACAAAGCTCCACCCGAGCGTCGCGGCGTCGAGCGCCGCCGACGAGTCGCTATACTTTGAACTCGGCGCGTTCGCATCCGCCCCGAGGTCGACGAGCGCGCGCACCGTCTCGCACTCCCCGTACGCCGCCGCATACCGGAGCGCGGTAACATTACATTGATCTCTCCTCT